>Ga0208748_1000382_pt1 | contig 22718 bp, 19 predicted proteins | sample Knorr_S7_td_Bott_FD_185599 | JGI IMG/M metagenome (GOLD analysis project Ga0208748, IMG submission 185599) | Marine microbial communities from Southern Atlantic Ocean transect - Knorr_S7_td_Bottom_ad_4513_LV_A (SPAdes) (version 2) | ecosystem: Environmental > Aquatic > Marine > Oceanic | place... | reverse complement strand
ACACTTCGTCATTCCGGCACCAGCCCTTCGGCGGAAGAGCGGCTAGGAATCCTGGGTGGCGTCGTCTTAACCATTCCCAGATTCCTCTCCTTCCGCCGAAGGATCGGAATGACAGTGGTCGCGGCCATAATGATAGTGGTCGCGGTTAGAATGACAATTATCCAGTTGATCTGGACGGGGTCTTGGTAAAGGCTTTGTGATGGAGTTTTTCTTGAATTGAACTTGGTAAGGTGGCGCAACAAACTAGCGAACTCCCTGCCCTTCTATTACGGGTGGGTCATCGTCGGCAGTACGGTATCGGTCAGCTTATCTACCCGCACCGTCATGGCGGTGGCTGCCCTATCCGTATTCGTGGTGCCCATGACCGAGGACTTGGGGTGGTCCCGGGGGCTATTCTCCGGCGCGGTCAGCCTTGGCGGTCTTTGTGCCGTGTTCATTTCGCCCTTGGTTGGCAAATGGCTCGACCGGTTTGGCTCGGGACTGTTGCTGTCCGTGGCATCGGTCCTGACGGGGGGGCTGGCCGTGGGATTGTCGATGGTAGGTAACCCGGCGGCCTTCTACGCACTCTACGTGCCGGGACGGTTGATCTTCTCCGGTCCCATCGAACTAGGAATCCCCACCGCTATAAGCAATTGGTTCATTCGCCGCCGCCCCCTGGGGCTCGCCGCCGACGCTGTCGCCAAAGGGGCCGGACTCGCCATCATCCCCTTGCTGGCCCAGTTCATAATCACCGGCTGGGACTGGCGTACCGCATGGCTAACACTCGGTATATTGACCTTTGCCCTGGGAGTGATTCCCCCGGTCCTGCTCATGGCCAGGCGGCCGGAAGACATGGGGTTGGAGCCGGACCCGGCCCCTAACAAGCCGGTGGAAAGCGTGAGCGCCGTCGCCGAAAGCGAATCACCTTCACCGGCAGCGGTCACCGAGCCTAGCTACACCGAATCTAGTTTCACGGTACGGCAAGCGTTCCACACCCGGGCCTTTTGGCTCCTGGCAGCCTTCACCGCAGCGGGATTCATGGTGCAGGGCGGCCTGAGCCTGCATCAGGTAGCACACTACATCAACCAAGGACTGCCTGGTCCCACGGCGGCGTTGGCCGCCAGCACTTTCGCCTTCTCCCAGATATTCAGCGCCATGTTTTGGGCCGCTCTTGGGAGACGGATTCCCGTGCGGTTTCTGCTATCGGCTACGGCGGCTATCGTGGCGGTTGCGGCCTTTGGCACATCGGTCAGCGCGACTTTGCCCGCCGAGTTGGTATCAGCGGCCACCGTTGGATTCGGGGTGGGAGGTCTGCATCTGTTGGTGCGGCTGGCCTGGGCTGACTACTACGGACGGGAACACCTGGGGACGATACGCGGTTACACCATGTCGGCGCAGATCGGCGGGCAGGCGATAGGCCCGGTGTTGGCCGGGTTCATGTTCGATGCCACCGGTTCTTACCAGATGCCCTTTTTGGTATTCACCGGCGCGGCGACGCTGGCCGCTATCTTGGCTTTGTTCGCCACGCCGCCGAAACTCTCGGCTCTAACGCAGGAGCCGGCCGGCCGGACCGCCTAGCTTGCCAGCAACTCTTTCAGTGCATCGTCGATGAACCGAGTGTCCGCTGGATTTCGGCCCGGACCTCCGCCGATGTGCCCCCAGATCGTCGGGATGACCCGAAGTTCGGCGTTGGGCATGTGGCTGACCTCGACCTCGTTGTCCTCAGGAGGGAAATACTGGTCCGTTCTTGAGGGCATGACGATCGCTTTGGCCTTGATCGAGCCCAGGGCCTTCAAGAATTCGCCTTGGTACAGAGGGTTATCGCTGATGTCCCCGTGTTGCCAGGTGTAAACCATGGCCAGGATGTCGTTGGCGTCCAGTTGAAGGTACCGCCCCTCCCACCCGGTAATCAGATAGTCCTCCAGCGACGAGAACCCCATCTGGAGATACACCCGCTCTCGATAAAAGGCCTGCGACGGCGCCCACCCGGCGTATACCCGCGCCATCGCCCTAAGTCCCTTGTCGGGAGGACGGTCGTACCAGCCGCCGTTCCAAGCGTCGTCGGCGCGCAACGCGGCCTTGACCCCTTCCAGGAACACAAAGTTGTGAGGGGAGGTCCTGGCGGAACCGCACCAGGGAGCTATACGCTCGACCATATCGGGAAACACCGCCCCCCAATGGAAGGACTGTTGAGCGCCCATGGAGAACCCGCATACCAGGGCGATGCGCTGGATGCCGAACTCTTCGGTCACCAAGCGGTGCTGGCACATGATGTTGTCGTAGTAGGTGGTTCCAGGAAACCTGGCCCGATCGTAGGGCGGCGGAGTGTTGCTGGGAGACGACGACAGCCCGTTGCCGAGAAGATTTGGGATGATAATGAAATATTTTTCCGGGTCCAGTGCCATCCCAGGCCCGATCATGGGCTCGTTGGCCGGATGCTGGGAGCCGAAGAAGGTGGGAAACACGATAACGTTGTCTTTCGCGGCATTCAGGTTTCCGTAAGTCTTGTAAGCCAGTTTAGCGCTGCGGATCCTCAGCCCGGACTGAACGTCGATGTCTCCTAACTCGAAGATCTGGTGGTCGATCATTATAGGAACCTCGCTCGCTGGTTAGCTGTCTACTCTACCGGAAATGGGATCATGGTGGAGTCGGTCACGGCTCCTGGCGTACGGAACCCAGTCGTATAGTGAAAAATGTGGAAAGAACGAGTCCGATCAACCCCAAAACGATTATCGCGGTGACCACGCCACTGAACTCGGCCAGAATGCCCACCAGGATGCTGAAGGGGAACACGAAACCTTGCCCGTAGCTGGCCAAGCTGGTGACCCGGCTCCTGAATCGATCCGGAGTACTCAGTTGTATCAGGGTCCCGGCGGTGGTGCGATAGTGCGACTGGGCCATGGACATGAGCCCGATCATGATAAGGGCGGGCAGCAATGGATACGTCGGTACTAGCCACGGCGACATGGCAAAAAGGATAACAAAGATGGAGCTTGCCAGGATGGCCGCTAATGCCACCGGCCCTTTCTTGAAGGTAAAACCTATCGACGCGATGATAACGGAGGAAACAAACCCTCCCACTCCGGTGGCGGACAATAGGAACCCTCCCACGTCCGCTTCCCGGCTAAGGACATCGGCGGTGAAAACCGGCAGCAGGAACCAAACCTGGTGCAAGACTACGTTTGGAATGAGACCCAACAGGATGAGGGTTAAGATGATCCTCTTTTCCCGGCGAATGAACCGGAGACCCTCGCCAAAGTCGGAGATAGGGGACCGGCGTCTGGTTGGCGCCTCCCGTTGGAAGGGGGTTTTCATGGGGATGTACACCAGGACCGTCGCGGCATAGAGGGCTGCTTCGACAAGAAAATTAGCGGTGAATCCAAGGCTGGCGATGAGGATTCCGCCGACGAACGGGCCGAAGATTCGTGTTCCGGTGATGCTGAGGGAATTGGCGGCGTAGGCGTTCCCGAATCCTTCCGGCGGCACCGTATTGGCGATGAGCGCCTGACGCATGGGCTGGGCGATGGCCAGGCAGACTCCGCTGGCCAAGACGTAGCTGTAGGCTAGCCCGACTCTCAACTGATCGGAAAGCGCCGGTCCGTTGTCCGATACTACCAATAGGGCAAACAGGGCGGCGAGTACCGCCATGAAAGTTTGGATCTTCATGAGCAGCTTTCGCCGGTCCACCCGGTCTCCCCACACCCCGCCCCAAGGGCCGACCAGCAACACCGGCAGGGTGCTCAAGCCACCCACGATCACGACCTGCAAGACCGACGCCGACGACCCGATGGTCAGGTCGCGCACCAGCCAACCGATGGACAACAGTTGCAGCCATTGAGCGCTGTTGGAGAAGAAATTGCCGGTCCAGAGAAGGCGGTAATTCCGGTAGGTTATCAGGGAGTCGAAGGTATGCAGGCGGGGCAAGCGAAGTAGATTGATGGTGATGCGCTCCTGGGAAATCGCACGGCCAGCCCGGCCGGCGGCGGTCTCCCCATTCTACGCTGTGAGTTCCAGCACCACCACCGGGATCTCCCGCTCAGTTCGGGCTTGGTATTCCTCGAAGGGCGGCCAAAGCTTGGTCATGATCCGCCAGAGAGCAGGTTTTTCCTCGGGAGTCGCCGTCCGGGCTCGGACTGATAAGTGTTCGGCCATGACCTGTATCTGTACTTCGGGAGTCTTGGACAGGTTGCGGTACCAGCCGGGATGGCGCGGCGCGCCGGTGCGGGAAGCCACCAACAAGTACCGATCCCCGTCCCGCCCGTAGATAAGCGGCGTGGTATTCGCGTTGCCCGATTCCCGCCCAATAGTTGTTAGGAGCAACGTGGGAGCTCCTGAATAGATGTGACCGTCTTCGCCCCCGGTCTTCAAGTAGCGAGACATGTGGTCGTTGACCCGCTTGCGGGCCTTATTGCGCTCCCGCTGGGTATGGTCTGGCATGGCGATGCTGTCCTTGGGATGGAGTGGGGAGATCGTACCGGCTTGGCTTACCGGCCGACCCCTACTCCAGCAGAAACCCCTCATACCCGTTGGCTGCCACCTCGGCGCGTTTGGCGCGCATGACTGGGGCGCTGTCGGGGGCGGTGAGGAGGACGCGGGCTTTGCCGGGGATGTTCGCGCCGACGAACCAGGAGTTGGCTTGGCCCCGGAGGATCTTTTCGCCACCTTCATTGACGTGTTTGACCCAATCGTCTTCGGCTTGGAGCGTGGGCGATATGCGGGTGAATTCGTTATTTCGCACGTAGCAGATGGCTTCGCTCACCCAATCCACCAAGGGCTCGGCGGCTCGGACAAAGTTGCCGACCGAGGCCGCGTTGACGGTGAACAGATTCGGAAAGCCGGCGCTGGAGATTCCCATATAGGTGCGTGGGCCCCCGGCAAACTTGTCCTTCAACGACTGTCCCCCGATGCCGCGGATGTCCAGCCGGTTCAACGAGCCGGTCACGGCGTCGAATCCCGTGGCGAAGATGATCACGTCCAGATCGTACTCGGCATCGCTGGTCTTGAGGCCGGTGGGAGTGATTTGCTCGATGGGGGCTTGGCGCACGTCAACCAGGAGGACATTGTCCTGGTTGTAAACCTCGTAGTACCCGCTCTCGCAAGGGAGGCGCTTGGAGCCGAACATGTGGTCCTTGGGCACCAGCATCTCCGCCACCAACGGGTCGTGGACCCGCTCGCGGATCTTGTTGCGGAAGAATTCGGCGTAGTCCTCGTTGGCCTCACCGGGCATCATGACGTCGTAGAAATTGCTTAGCCACTTCTTGAAGCCAGGTTCAGCCCAAAGCCGCTCGTATTGCTCCAGCCGCTCTTCCGGTGAGACCTCCATTGCCGACCGCGGGTCGAATTCGTGCATGAACGAGCCCGCGGTTGCCATACATTTCGCGAAGATCTCCGGGTAGCTTGCCTTGATCTCGCGCTGGGCTTCGTCGTCGATGGGGCCGTTTCGGAGAGGGGCGCAGAAGTTCGCCGTGCGCTGGAATACGGTCAGGTGGGCGACTTCCTTGGCGATCTCGGTGATAAGTTGGACGCCGGTGGCCCCGGTGCCGATAACTCCCACCCGCTTGCCGGCCAGGTCCATGCCTTCCTTGGGCCATCTGCCGGTGTGACACCAGGGACCTTTGAAGCTGTCTATCCCATCAAAATCTGGTGTGTAGCCCGCTGACAGAATGCCAACCGACGTGATCAAGAATCGGCCCCGTGCCTGGTGGCCGTCCTCCAATTGGACCAGCCAGCGGTCATCGTCTTCGTCGAAGACGGCCGACATGACGCGGGAGTTTAATCGGATGTGCGGGCGAAGATCGAACTTGTCCGCTACGTAGTTGAGGTAACGTTCGTTCTCCGGCTGGCCGGAATAGTGTTCCTTCCAGTCCCATTCCTGCAGGAGTTCCTCCGAGAAGGAATACCCGTAGGTGTAGCTCTCGGAGTCGAACCGGCATCCCGGATATCGGTTCCAATACCAGGTGCCGCCCACGCCGCCGCCTTCCTCAAAGATGCGGACCGACAGCCCGTGCTCCCGCAAACGGTACAAGGCATACAACCCGGTGATCCCGGCGCCGATGACGATCGCGTCAAACTGCTCAATGTCTTCAGACGTCCCCGTACTGGCTGCCGGGGTTTGCTGTTGAGGAGTACTCATTTAGCTCTCCTTAAGGATTTTTAAGTGCCGCCCTCTGGTGAGCCCAACCGGCCCGCACCTGACGGCGTCTGTATCTGTATATTCGTCCAAACGGAAGACCCTTTGCGACCCCAATTCTACACCCGGCCTGCTCACGCCGCACTGGGCTCGTTGCGTGGATGGGTTTGTAGGTGATTAAGCAGCAGGGGTCGCTTAAGCCTATGTTAGAATCCCTGTGGATTCGACTGAGCCTATCCGGCCCGTATACGGCCAAGGGAACGGTGTTGCCGCATGACTTACCTCGGCCAATCGCTGAAACGGGCGGAAGACCCCAGGTTGATCACCGGACAGGGCGCCTTTGTCGACGACATCAACTTGCCGGACATGCTTCACGTGGCGGTGTTGCGGAGTACCCACGCCCACGCTCTGATCAAGTCGGTTGATACGGCTGCCGCCCGCAGTTCCCCGGGTGTCGCGGCGGTGCTGACCTCGGAGGACATTGCCGGAGTGCTGCGGGACGTTCCGTCGGGCGACGGTATTTACGACGACAAAGTTGAGCACATCGAAGCTCCACAACACCCGGTTCTGGCCAGGAACAAGGTGTGTTATGTGGGCCAACCGGTGGCCATTGTGGCGGCGGAGACTACATACCAAGCGCGGGACGCTCTGGAGTTGATCCAAGTTAACTACGAGATTTTGCCGCCGGTGATGGACACCATGAAGGCGGCCAACGAGCCGGGCGTCCCGATCCACGAAGAAACAGGCACCAACGTCGGCATCCGGGTACGCCACTCGGGCGGTGACTTGGACGGGGCTTTCGCCAAGGCCGAGCGGATCGTCAGCGGTAGCTACCACGTACAGCGATTGGCCCCCTCGCCCATGGAGAACAGGGGAGTGGCCGCCGATTTCCAAGCCCAAGAAGGAATGCTGACAGTTTGGGACTCCACCCAGAGACCCCATGGCGTCAGAAACTATCTTTCCCAGATCCTGGATTTACCGGAAGATCAGGTACGGGTGCTGGCCGGTGACGTGGGCGGCGGCTTCGGCGAGAAGGGGTGCATGTTCCCCGAGGAGATCGCCATCCCTTATCTTTCCAAGATTCTCGGCCGGCCCGTGAAGTGGGTGGAGGACCGCCAGGAGAACATGGTCTCGTTCCACGGCCGGGGACACACCGCCGAGGTTGAGGCGGCAGTGACGAACGACGGCGTCATTCTTGGGGTGAGGGTGAAGATATACGTTGACCTGGGAGCGTATTTTTACCTCTCCACACCGGCGGCCCCCACCCTGGCCAGCGAACGCCTAGTTGGTCCATATAAGACTCCGGCCATGAGCGTCGATGTTTTGGGGGTCATTACCAACAAGGCCCCCACTGGAGCCTATCGAGGGGCGGGCGGACCCGAGGCCGCGTTTTGCATGGAGCGCACGGTAGACTTGATCGCCCAGGAGTTGCGTCTGGACCCCGCTGATGTCCGTCGCAAGAACCTGATTGGGCCGGACGCTTTTCCCTACCACACACCGACCGGTGTCACCTACGATTCGGGTGACTACGAGAAGGTGTTCGACCGAGCTTTGGAACTGGCGGATTATCCCGCATGGCGCGAACGGTCCAATCAAGCGAACCAACCCAATGCCCCCTTGATCGGCGTGGGCTTGGCCGCTGTTACCAAAGGCTCGGGAGCCCACGGCGCTCGCCGCACCGATCACGCCCGCGTTGTTATCGATCAAGAAGGCCTGGTTTCGGTCTACAGCGGTGTCTCTCCCCACGGCCAAGGCACCGAGACAACTTTCACCCAGATCGTTTCCGATGAACTAGGCGTGACCCCGTCGGACGTTGAGATGTTTCACAGCGATACCCAACTGTTCCCCGTCGGTGGCGGTACCGGCGCCAGCAGAGGGATAACCGTCGGCGGCTCCACGGTCTATACCGTGCTTCAAGACGCTCGCGAGAAGCTGGTCCGGATCGCCGCCCACTTGTTGGAGTGTCCGCCTGCAGACGTCGAGATGCGCGAGGGACGGGTGTTCCGGAAGGGCACGCCATCGTCCAGCCTTCCTTTTTTCCAAGTGGCCGCCGCGGCATACGACGAAGAGTTGCTGCCACCCGATGTGGAACCGGGGCTGGAGTTCAACGCCACATATACCCTGCCGGACAATCCGTATGCCTTTGGCACTCACGTGGTGGTAGTTGAGGTGGACCGGGATAACGGAGCGGTGAAGATCCTGAAATACGTCGCGGTACACGATGCCGGCCGGATCCTCAACCCGATGTTGGCGGAAGGCCAGATCCACGGCGGCCTCGCCCAAGGGCTGGGCCAAGCGCTGATGGAGGGGATGGAGTTCACCCCCGAAGGCCAGCCGCTAACGGGAAGCTTTATGGACTATGCCATGCCCAAAGCTCAGGACATGCCGGACTTAACTTTGGATACGTTCGAAACTTTGTCGCCATTGAATCCGCTGGGAGCAAAGGGTATCGGCGAGCTGCCCACCGTGGCGGCGCCGGCGGCGATCACCAACGCGGTCATAGACGCTCTGTACAGCACCGGCGTGCGCCACATAGACACGCCGCTGACCCCGGAGAAGATATGGCGGGCGCTCAACCCGTAGCCAGCATCTCGTCGGTGCTGAACCGGGGGGAGAGTAGTTGGGGGCCATCGGGCGTGACCAGAATCATGTCCTGCAGGTGCCAATAGCCCACGTGGGGTTCCAGGGCCAGCACCATTCCCTCCTCAAGTAACACATGGGAGGTAGGGACGATGTAAGGTTCCTGTTGATGCCACCATGCGCCCACACTGTGTCCGACTAAGGAGACCCGGTCCTGGTAGCCGGCCTCTTTAAACTTCTCCGAGGCAAAGCGGTGGATATCATTGGCCTTGGCGCCGACTTGGCATTGATCGATGGTCATCCGGTAGATGTCGCGCATCAGCCGGTAGGTGTCCTTCTGTTCCTGGGTGGGCTCGCCAACCACGACAGTGCGCGACTGATGGCCGGGGTATCCCTGGTAGTAGGACACGTAATCGTTGCGAATGATGTCCCCCCGGTGGAACGCAAAGTCGCTCTCGCCCCCGTAGGCCACGGTGTTCCGGCTGCTGTTCAGGATGCCGTGGGCCCACTGGGCGCCCCTTTGCACGCAACTGGCGACGATGCGGCTATGAACCTCCCGCTCGGTGTCCCCTTCCCGCACGGTGGGAAAGATTTCCAGATATGCTTCGTCTAGGATCAGCGCCCCTTCCCGCAGCAACTCGACTTCGCCGGACGTCTTGATCCAGCGGACTTGGTCCATCATTTCAGTGCAATCGAAGAGTTTGCCGCCGGGCAATAGACTCTCCAGCTCTTCCCATCGGGCGGCGCTGACGTAGGTCTTTTCCAATCCCACGACTTCCCGATCCAGGCCCAGGTCCTTCAATACCGCGGCCGCTTTTTGGTAGGGCGACTCGGCGTAGTCGTCGTAGATCTCAATCTTGTCCAGCCAAGAGTCCCGCCGAGCCAGTGGCGCGGCATAGTGGTTCAGAATCATCACCGGCTCGCCATGGCGCGGCCACACCAAAAGCACCTCCCGGGGAGAGTCGGGAAAGTCTAGGTGCCTTCCCAGAGTGCCCGGATAGGAGAACCCGGCCAGATAGGTGAAATTCTTGCCCGAGCGAAGGATCAAGGCGGAACAGCCGGCTTCGTCCAGAAATCGGTTCAGCCTGTCGATGTTGGCGATGATAGTTCTAGTCTGATCTACCATGATTTTCCTCCTGGCTGGATACGCAGTAACCTAACATTGTTGGCGTGTGTTGACAATGGTTTTTCGCCTGCCCATAGTATGGCGCGATAGGCAATGATTGAGGAAAGCAGATGCCGCATGAGGAATTTCACGACCCACTGGCGCCTCCGGACCCGTTACGGGACTGGTACGTCAACACCATCTGGGGCAAGCGGGTCGACGACGACGATCTCCTGTTTGAAGTGATGAGCCTGCAGGTGTTCCAGGCCGGGCTTACCTGGCGCATGATCCTGAACAAGCGGGACGGGTTCCGATCGGCGTTCGACAACTGGAGCATAAGCACCGTGGCCGGATTCGGCCCTGCCGAGGTGGAGTCGCTACGAAACGACCCCGGTATCATCCGCAACCGGCTGAAGATCCAAGCTACGGTTGATAACGCCCGCACCGTCCTGTCCCTACAGAGTGAGCACGGCAGCTTCTGCAACTGGTTTTACGACGTACTGGAAGGCACCGAATACCCGGCGATCCAGAAGACCCTGCGGGGCATGTTCAAGTTCATGGGTCCCGAGATATCCCGAATGTGGCTGATGGCCTCTGGGCGCATCACCAGAGAGGAAGGGGACAAGTACAGGCCGTGATTTTGACCTGTATTCCTGACATTGGAACAAAACGGTGGGGTAGTGCGTCTTAAGAGTGAAGGAACCAAAGTATTCACTCAAAGGAGCACCCCAATGAAGAACAGATTTACAGCGGTAATCGGGTTGGCCGCCATGCTTTTGCTGCTGGCCTCGGTTGCTTGCACGGACCATACCCCATCCGCTGCCCGCACCCAGTCATCTGTGGGCATTCAAACGACGCCATTGCCGACTAAGCCCGTCGAACTGGTCACTGGAATCGATGAGAAACCAACGGCGATTGAACCTTCGGTTTCAGCGACTCCCGTTGCCGTCTCTCCCACTCAACCGACTACTGAGCCTGCATCCGGCCAGCCTTCCGAGCCGAGCATGGTGGAGACGCCCGCCCCGATAGAGAGCGTCAGATTCGCCGTCTCGGATTCCGATCCGCCCGAATACACTCTGCAGATCACGTCGGGAATCCCCAGCGGCTGCGTAAAGTTCAATGGGTACGAGACTCTCCAAGAGGGCAATACCATTTTCGTCAATGTGACCAACATGCAGCCTGCTCAGGCGATCCCCTGCACGGCGATCTACGGACAACATGAGGGCGAAGTAGTTCTGGACGGCGGGTTCGTTCCGGGCGAGAGCTACACCGTCGTCGTAAACGGCAACCTGACCAACTCCTTCACGGCTCGTGATCCCGAAGGCGTCAAGATGGCGGTGGCGGAGTCACCGATCGAGCGGGTTGAGGTGACGGTCTCAGACGCCAACCCACCGGAATACTTCGTCCAGGTCATCTCCAGGCTGCCCTTGGGAAGTAGCTGTTCCAAGTTTAATGGTTACGACCTCTCCCGCCGGGGCGCGAGGATAATACGTGTAACGGTAACGCATCTGGAAGTGAAGGAGATCATGCCGTGTACCCGTGACCTACCCGTGGCGATGACCGAGATTCTCCTGGGAACGGAATTTAACTCCGGAGAGTCGTACAAAGTTATCGTTAACGGTGAGGTAACCAACTCGTTCGTCGGCCGCGACACCGAAGGCGGCAAGAAGGTAGTGAAGGAATCTCCGGTTGAGAGCGTCGAGTTGATCATCTTGGAGTCGTTTCCGCCCCAGTATCGGATAAAGGTTGTCTCCACGATGAGCGGCAGCAGTTGTTCCCAATTCAACGGTTATGATATATCCCGCCCCTTCTCCAACACGATTCACGTAAAGGTGACCTATCTTTTCCCCGCGGGGGAGGTGATGTGCACCATGGATATAGCATATGCTGAGACGGACATATCGTTGGGCAGCGACTTTGTTTCCAAAGAGGAATACACCGTTGCGGTCAATGGTGTGACCGAGACCTTTATAGCTCAATAGGCATAGTTAACGCTTTGTCTTTGCGAGGCGACCAACGACGTGGAATCTGCGGATGGGCAGCATCCCCACGCCTGTCATTCCGATCGCAGGGAGGAATCTCGGGATGTGTGGGACGGCCCCACCCCAGATGCTTCGCCGCTGCGGCTGGCTCAGCATGACATGTTCGGATCATCGACAGGCGGTCTCTATTAGTCAATCCACCACAAGCAAAGTGTAAGGATATATGGGGGAATCACTGATGATGGGAAATAGAGCCCGGAAATGCCAGGATCCCCTGATTTGAGCGGCGATGTGCTAGTCACAGTCTGGTTCGATTACACCTGCCCCCATTGCCATGTCGGCCTGGGGCGGCTGGACAGCTTGTCCGGAGAAGTGGCCTTCACCATTGACCGCCGTCCCTACCTGCTCCGTCCGCATGCGCCTATAAATTCTGTTTTGGCGCAAGACCGCTCGGTTGAGGCACAGTCGCTAACCCATGAATCTCCCGTCCGCCGTCCGCCTCTGGCGCCCTTGGGTGAAAAACCTGCGGCGGAGCCGTTTTCCAGCCGGTCTCTGAGCACCGTATTGGTTCACGAGGCCACGGCGTTTGCCAGAGAGCAAGGTAGGGACCGGGAGTTCTACTTGGAGACTGCCGGAGAGTACTGGGAGCGGGGCTCCGACTTGGGAAGCATATATACCCTTCGCAGGTCAGCCTCCAGAGCCGGACTGGACTGGGAGTCCATGTGGCCTAAGTTGGAGTCCGGCCACTACCGTCCATGGGTATTGGAAGAACATCGGGCAGCCGTCGAACAGGGTGTGAAGGGAGTTCCCTCCTATCTCATAGGAGGGAAAATGTACACCGGTGACGTGGGGATTGATGCGTTGCGGGCGGCAGTTGAGGGATCTCCCGGCTAGCGAGCCGGCGCCTTGGCGGCTAAATGAGGCGGTTTAGTCAACAAGATCAGCCCGATGGCCGCGATCCCGATCACGGCGAGAGTTATAAAAGCGAAATGATAGCTTCCGGTGATGTCGAATACCAGGCCGGAAAACACCACGCCGATAGCCTGCCCCAAAGAGACGAAAGGCTCGGTTACTCCCCTGATCACGCCGATGGACCGGCGGCCGAAATAGTTGGCATATGCTACCGCGGGGACCACTAAAATCCCTCCCACGGATAACCCGAACAGCGACGCGACCAGCAGCGCTTGCCATACGGTGTTGACTGACGGGAACAAAAACAAAGCCACCACCATGACCATGGCGACAGCGGCGTAGCAATACCGGACGGAGACCCTCTCCACCAGCCAGCCCCAGATGAGACTGCCGATGCCGGTGAACGCCGCGTTAAAACTGATGGATAGAGCCGAGATGGTGCCGCCCAGGTCCTGGTCGATGAAGTAGGCGCCCTGGTGGGTATTCGTGCCGGCCTGCATCAGGAAAAGGATACCGGTGGCCAGAGCCATGAGCCAAAGTGTGGGGGTCCGGCGGGCGTCTCGCAACGTCCAGTCCGGTTCTTCAGACGGCGCCGGTACTGTGCCGGGCTCATCTTCCGGCCTCCCTTGGGGTAGATCCGGCGCTAATCCCATCGCCTCAGGGGACTGTCTGATCAATAACGAAACGGGTCCCAAGGCCGCGACCCACACGATCGCTCCCAGAACCATCCAAGCGGCCTGCCATCCCCAGTAATGGATCACCATTCCGGCGATCAACGGGAATAGCACCATGCCCATGGAGTGGGCAAGGAACAGCATGCCGGTCGCCCGGCCCCGCCGCCGCACGAACCACCGGGACACAACCACGGAGGGACCTATCTGGAAGGAACTGGAGAACAATACCCTCCCCATTCCGAAGGCTAGGTAGAACGCGATGGGGACGGTGGCCCAAGCCAGGGAAAAGGTGGATATTCCCATGGCCAGAACGCTGATCGCAAGTATCAGGCGGACCCCGTATTTATCGGAAGCCCAGCCGACGACGGGAGAAGTCACGGCGGCCACCAACCCGCCGAGACTGGCGGCGCCGGCTATCAAGGTGCGGCTCCAACCCAAGTCGTCGGAGATCGGGAATATGAAGACGGCTAGGGTGAGGCTGGCGGCGGCGTTGCGCACGAACATCGCGTCGCCGGCCGCGAAGAGAATCACCCATCCGTAGTAGAAGGGCATCTTGTGGGCGAGCCGGTTGATCAAACCTGTCTTATCCCGCGACTAGCCGCAGCGGCCCCTGGCGACCGAAGACCACCGGAGAGAGGCTTAGAGTATCGGACGCCATGACGCGCCCAAGTGTCCGCTGGCTGATGGGAGGCTATCGAGATGCTCATTCCAGGTGAGGCATGTTGTAACGGTCTTCCGGATTCAGCCAACCCTTGAAGTTGGGCTCTCGCTTCTCGGCGAAGGCGATCCGCGCTTCCATCTGGTCGGATGTATCGCCGTGCTCGTGGAGGGCCGCCGCCAACCGGCTCAGGTCCGGAGCCACCTTGGGACGCATCTGCCGCATCATGTGGATCGTGTTGACCCGGGACGCCGGGGGTAGGGTTAGCAGGTGCTCTGCCATCCCGAACGCGGTGGGCAATAGCTCATCGGGTTCAACCAGGCGGTTGAGGAACCCAACCTCGTATAGCCGCTGGGCGGTGAAACGGAACCCCAAGGCCAACTCGGTGGCGATGGGGTGGGGCAGACCGGCGAAAAACCCGTGGTTGTAGCCTCCTAGGAGAAACCGTTTTGCCTCGGATACTTCGAACATCGCGCTGGAAACCGCTACTCTCAGGTCGCTGCGTTCCACCAAGATGAACCCGCCGCCCATGGCAAACCCGTTGATAGCGGCAATCACCGGCTTGTCCGATTGCCATTCGTTGTAGGGATTGGTGAGGGGATGGGACTCGACGCCAGGAGCGCCCCGCTCCAAAACTTCCTTCATGTCGTCTCCGGCGCAAAAGGCCCGGCCGGTGCCGGTGAACACGGCGACCTCCAAGTCAGGATTGTCGTTGAACTCGGTAAACGCCGCGAACATCTCGGTTCGTAGCTCCAATCCCAGGGCGTTCATCCTTTCCGGACGGTTCAATTGGATGAGCATGACCTGACCCTGAATGTCGGTATTCACCACTGCCACGAGTGATTCTCCTTATGGTTAGAGACGGTTAGATCTGGACGCGGCCAAGGCCCCGCCAAGGCACCTGCCCGATGTTAGGCGGAAGCGCCCCCATCCGGCGGTTCGAGACCCTGGGAGAGAGACTTCGGTTTTCCGATTCTCACGGGGTTACTGGCTGATGGGAAGGTATCGAGTCGCTCACTCCAAAGTAGGTAAGTTGTACCGGTCTTCGGGTTTCAGCCAACCCTTGAAGTTGGGCGTTCGCTTCTCGGCGAATGCGCTACGCGATTCCATCAGATCGGATTTATCACCGTGTTCGTGGAGTGCCTCCGCTAGTTTGCTCAGATCTGGCGCGACTTTGGGCCGCATCTGCCGCATCATGTGAATCGTGTTGACTCGTGAAGCGGGTGGAAGAGTGAGCATATGCTCAGCCATGCCGAAGGCAGTAGGCAATAGCTCTTCAGGTTCAACCAAGCGATTAATGAACCCTACCTCGTAAAGCCGTTGGGCGGTAAAGCGGAAGCCCAAGGCCATTTCCGTGGCGATGGGATGGGGTAGGCCGGCGAAATAACCGTGGTTATAACCGCCCAGAAGCCACCGTTTAGCTTCGGACACCTCGAACACGGCGCTGGGGACCGCCACCCGCAAGTCGGTACGCTCCACCAAGATGAATCCACCGCCCATGGCATACCCGTTTATGGCGGCGATAACCGGCTTGTCCAACTCTCCATCGTTGAACGGGTTCTTGACCGGAGCCGAGGCGCTTCCCGGTGCGCCACGTTCCAAAGCTTCCTTCATGTCCTCCCCGGCGCAGAAGGCCCGGCCGGTGCCGGTAAACACAGCGACCTCTAGGTTAGGGTTGTCTTTGAACTCGGTAAACGCCGCGGCCATCTCGGTTCTAAGCTCCACTCCCAAAGCATTCAAGCGCTCGGGGCGGTTCAATGTAATGAGCATGATCTGGCCCTGTATATCGGTTTCCACCACTGCCATGGTTGATCCTCCTTAGTTATTGGGGGATAGTCCTTTGAACGCCCATCAATCTGCGGGCAACGCGTCGTATCGCTCTGGTCCGTCTCGTGGGATCAGGTCCAATCTACTAGGTAAACCCGGTTGAGCCCGGATAATCCCTTCAATTCCATTTCCTGTCCTTCGCCGAACTGGATGTCTCCGGCGCTGTCGGTCAGTTCTTTAAGTAACGACGACACTAGAATCTCTCCGCCATGCGCTCGATCGGCGATGCGGGACGCCAGAATAACATTCTTGCCGAAGAAGTCATCCATCTCCTGGACGAACTCCCCGGTGTGCAAACCCATCCGCACCCGCACCGGCTCCTCGGAATGCTCGTGGTTATGGGCGGCGAAGGCCCGCTGGATGGCCATGGCGCACTGTAGGGCGCGGCGGGCCGAGGAGAAGGCCAGCATGAAGCCATCCCCCAACGACTTTACCTCGAACCCGCCGTACGCGGCCACTTGGTGCCGGACGATGTCGTTATGGTCCCGCAGCACCTGTTGCATCCGCTGGTCGCCAAGCCGTTCGGTCATCTGGGTGGAGCCTTCGATGTCGCTGAACAAGATGGTGACGGTGCCGTCTGGAGCGGCGTGAGAGCGAAGGTCGGGTTGTTCCGTCTGGACTGCGGCCGCTACATGGTCAATAGAAGTCCTGATATCCACGGAGGCGACGCCCTGGAATTCCAGCTTGCGTGCCAACACCCGCTCCATCAGGGGCCGCATACCCAACTCGCTGGAGATGGCCAAGGACTCGTCGAGTAGGGCGATGGCTTTGGAGCGGTCACCTTCGGCATTGCGAACTCTTAGTATATCGGAGTAGTCGCAGCAGCTCCAGGCCAGCTCTGGCCGGTAACCGGCCTTGCGGCAGAAGCCTACTGCGTCCTCGAAGTGCTCGGCGGCCTGGTCCAAGTCACCGATGGTCTGAGACAGGAGACCGAGAAGGCGGTCAACCGATGACTGACTCCACATCATCGTGCCTCTGTGCCCTAGAAAATAGGCATAATGCTCCTCCGCCTTGGACTGGTCGCCCTTCTGCACATACAGCAGGGCCAACGCCGCCCGGGCGCCAACGCCGACATTAGGGTTAACAGACTGGTCTGAAAGAACCTCCTCGGCAATTGCCGAGGCAATGTCCAAGCGGTCGGAGGAACCGGTGATGCGGGCTATGGTGGCTAACGCGATACACGACCTTGCAGACGCCCGAATGCTTGACGTCCGGAGGAGCCTCTCAAGGTAGAATTCTCCTTCGTCGAACTCCCCCGTCTGATATTCCAATAGAACCCTGGTGCCTAGGATCGCCGGTTGTATTGGTGTTATCTCCAGGCCCCGGTCGCAATGCTCACGGCCTGCTATCCAGTCATCCTCAAGGCAGGATAGGGTCATGACCACCATCATGTGCCCACCATCATCCCCTCGCCGGTGATGCGGGACCGGTCCAGAACCACTGCCAGGCCGAAGTCGCGAATCTTGGCCGTGCCGTCATCGGCTAGCCAGACGTTGCCCGGCTTCAAGTCCCGGTGGATGATTCTCCGGCCGTGGGCAAACTCCAGTCCCCGGCACAATCCCTTAGCGATATCCAGGGCTTGCTCCAACCCGATGCGGTCGTCCGGAGCCTTCTGTATGAGACGATCCACGGAACCGCCGGTCATCAGCGGCAAAATCAGGTAGGTTTGGCCATGAGCTTGGCCTGAGCCATCCGAAGGCTCTTCGCCCAGGTCGTGGATCTGGAGGATGTTGGGATGGTCGCCCAACCTTCCCATGGCTTGGGCTTCACGGGTGATGCGGGTTCGGGCTACGTCGTCCAACCCTTCGGCTTTGATCACGGCGATGGCCACGTCCCGATCCAGGGCGCTGTCATGGGCCTGGTAGACACGCTTCTTGCCACCCTCACCCAGGAACCGCTTGACCTGGTAGCGGCCATTGGCGAAGGATCTGGGCTGATCTGAAGTAGGACTGGAGGCCGAAGGGAATCCAGAGGTAGTTCGTGGACTCGCCGGGGTAGGCGCGGAAATACTCAGTGCCCTCTCAACGCCCGTCAGTAGGTCTATAGCGTCGCTGTTTTCCGGATCAAAGGCCAAGACGGCTTGAGCAGCTTCGCGGACGGCCTGCCAGTCGTACCTGGCAACTGCATCTTCAGCTTCGTCGAGAAGGCGTTCTATCCTAAGTCTGCGCCGGTCACTGGCCATGATGGGAATCTTACGTTGGAGATGGGAGGTTGTCCACTGGACCCGTCATGCATGTGGCACGTGCGGCCAGCCTTAACCGATTGGCGTTGAGTAGGCCGGCCCAATTCCGCAGCGAGGAAGATAGATCTGTCATTTGGCATAGACCATAATCCCGAGCAAAAGTAATCGTTTCGTTCAAGCACGGTGTGGAGGATGCGGCTTCGTTGCCGCCGCAGTGGTAATAGTTGCACTCAAAAAACAGGGAGCCTTCAGCGGTACTGCCCGGCCAACCGGCTCCTAACCTTCGTCTCTAAGGGTCTATCGGTAGGGAATCATGGCGATAACCAAATAGATAACGCCTAAAAGAAAAGAAATGGGGATGGCCTTCAGTAATCTTTTGTGAGGGATCACCGCGATATAAGCCACGGCCATGATAAGGCCCAGTATGATAAATCCCCAGCCGGACAATAACGCCGCCAACCTGAGACTATCTGGCAACTTCAACTCCAGGCATCAAGAAAGTAAATCGCCTAAGGCAAGGCGAATGTCTCTGCATTACTTAGCCGGAGGGCCAGCCTGGTCAATACCGGCCTAAGTGCCCCGGGACAGGTCCGCCGCGATCCAGTCAGCCACCCGTTCGCCGATCATGATTGTTGTGCAGTTGGTGTTGGCCCTGATAACGTCGGGCATCACTGACGCGTCGGCAACCCGCAGTCCCTGGATGCCATGGACTTTGCAATACTGGTCGACGACGGCCATCGGATCGCTGTTGGGACCCATCTTGCAGGTGCCGGACAGGTGTTGACCTATCCACACGTTTTCCATCATCCACGCATCAAGCGCCTCATCCGAGGCGAGGTCTTCTTCGACGGGAGAGATCAGGCTATCGACGATGTCGAGGAAGGCTTCATGCTCCATCAATTTGATCGCTATGCGGACTCCCTCTCGCATCCGCTCCCGGTCCCACGGCTCTTCAAGATAGCGGCAATCGATGTATGGCTGAACGCCAGGATCGGTGGAAGTGAGGCGTAGCTCCCCGGCGCTTGCCGCCAACTCCATCATGCAGGTGATCCTGATGCCCTCTTCGGCGAAGGGGTCGCCGCCCAGGGGCGTGGAGAAAGACGATGGGAAGAGCTGCATGTCGTTCCGGTGGTCTGAACCGGTGGCGGTATAACGCAGCAAGGCCTGCATCCTGGGAGCATCGGGGTCAAGCAGGAATTCATCTTTGACGGAGACCCGGATCGGGAGCAGTGGATGGTCCCGCAGATTCTGCCCCACGCCGGGCAGGTCCTTGACCACTGGAATACCAAGGCCTCGTAATTGAGACTCAGGCCCGACCCCGGAAAGCATCAGTAATTGGGGTGAGGCGATGGCCCCGGCGCTGAGAACGATTAGATCGCTTTCCACGATGAATCGGTCTCCGCCGCTTTCCACCTCTACTCCGGTGGCTCGTTGCCCATCGAACAAGACGCGCCGGACTTGCACGTTGGGCCGGATGGTCAGGTTGATCCGGTGCCGGTTTGGATTGATGTAGGTTAGGGCGGTGCTCATACGGACGCCATCGGGGTTGTTCATCGGGAACGGCCCCACTCCACTGGAGTCCGGGTGATTATGGTCGTAAGTCTCCGGGTAGCCGGCGTCCAGGCACGACTGGTTAAAAGCCACTTGAAGGGGCGACCAGGTTTCCCGCTTGTGCCGGCGCACGGGGATCGGGCCGTCGAATCCGTGGAAATCGTCCCGCACATCTGTGTCGGTCTCCAATTTCCGGAAATAGGGCAGCACCTTGAGGTAACCCCACTCGTCGTTTCCCCACGACGCCCAGCGGTCGTAGTCCTCGGGGACCCCACGCAAAAAGACCTGGCCGTTGATAGCGCTGGTCCCGCCGACCACTTTACCTCTGGGGACCGCCACGGGTTCCGACTGGACCTGGGTGCCCCGGCCCTCAAAAGACCAATTGTGGGGCGCACCCGCTTCCGAGGCCGTGGGAGCGTAGCCGTACTTCAAGTCATCCGGAGTGGACTCCAGGTCGGGGTAGTCGGGGCCGGCCTCCAAGAGTAGGACCGATCGGTCCGGCGATTCGGATAGGCGAGTAGCCAGGGTACCGCCCGCGGACCCCGCTCCAATCACAATCACGTCGTATTTCACGGTCTCCCCCGTTAGGTCAAGATGGACTGAACTTGGCTGAGGACTCGGTCATGTGGCCTCCCAGCAACCTGGGCAGCCGGTTAGCTGAAGACTACAGATGTATGGGAGCCTTCATCACGCTGATGTTCATACATGATTCATACAGAGAACTTACATTTATCAGCGATAGTCAATGCATGATACCAGAGTACTGTGGATAGGCGGGCGAAGGGCCTACCCATGGGCTAGCACGCACCTGGCTACCATTGTAAATACAACCACTAGAGCCGGCCGTGGCTCCAGTTCTCATAGCTAAGCCGCATAACTTAATAGCTCCCAAAAGAATAGCTGTTCATGCGTAGATATACGTAGATATACGTAGAAAATGTGGTAATCCTGACATGCGATTATCCCAGGGACTTCACCCCATATCGCGTCGAAGCCGGCGGGCGTGGTGTTGAGCCGGGTTAAGTGAAAATGGCCCTGATTAATGCCCGATCGGCCAACAGCCGGGAGAAACAGTGGTTAACTTGATTAAGTTGCTCCTCGGGCCCTTTACCACCTCAAGGCCGTCTAATCTGCGAGACGGCATCATGGATATCTTGGGTGGCGCGGTTGGCCGGGTTGCCTTTCGTTACCAGCCCGGCCAAGAGATGCGGGACAAGGCGTTGGTTGGGGCCGGAATCTTAGGCCGAAAATACCGCATAGCCGAACAACGGATATACACCCGCCAACCCTATTACACATTGATTGACGCAGCCACAGGGGATAGCCTAGGGCTGTTTCACCAAGATTCGATCGAACCTTATAGCCCGGCGCCGTCCCGTTGACTTGATTCGACGGCCATGCTAGGTTTTCGGCATCTAACGCTTTCAGATTTGAGGAGGGAAAATAAGCAGAAGGTTAGTTGGCCTAATGGCGGTATTCATCGCGGTAGTTGTAGCCGGTGGGTTCGTAATCGCCCAGTCGAGCGTTCCGGCGGCAACCGCGAAGACCGGCGATACGTTTCAGTTGGATCTAGTCATACAATCCTCCGAGACTAGGTACACGAGGCTCGATGTCTCTAATACGATCAAGGTCGTTGAGAGTGCGTTAGCCAAAGGCAAATATAACGTAGACTCGTTTTTCGATATCACCTACGCCTCAAATATCGGGTCTAGCGGCTTGGACGGCAACACCGCGAAAGCAAGTTTCAACGTTGACTCGTTCTTCGATCTAGAGTACGAAATCGCGCGAAGATCTTTCCCTACTGAGATGGTCGCCATGTCGCTGACAGCATCGCTCGGCGACGGCACGGTTTCCCAAAGGGCGATTGATCTCGTGAGGGAAGCAGTGAAGAGCTTGGGCGCCGAAGTTACCTACGGCCACGTCACGGTTCTTAAGTAGCTCACATCTTCCCGTGGAATCGTCTAACGGTTGAGCCAGGAGTGCCGCCAGGCCGATTGAGGCATATCTTAGTTTGGTGCTGCATCCATCCACTGATCGAACAAAGATCAGGCCCCTGGGATTAGATCCGGGGGCCTTTCCTGTGCCGGGAGAGTTATTTTATCGAGCAGTGGGATGCACGGGCATATTTTGCGAAGACCGGATCAGCCCACGCGGTAGGGGTCTAAGGCCTTCTGATTGATGGTGATGCCCAGTCCCGGCCGGTCCGGCGGGCTTACGTACCCATCAACGATGGTCAGGGGCTCCTCAAACATCTTGTCCCACATCGGGTCGGTTGAGCCCCGGTAGAACTCCAGGATGAGTCCGTTGGGTATGGCGGATGCCAGGTGGATATTGACTTCCTGTTTGCCGTGGGGCGCGATGGGCAGGTCGTGGGACTGGGCCAGGGCGGCGACCTTCATGAACTCGGTAACGCCGCCCATAACCAGGGGATCCGGCTGTATGATGGCGGCGCAACGGTTCTCGATCAGGTCGCGGAACCCATAGCGGGTGTATTCGTTCTCACCGGTGGCGATGGGCACCGAGGTTGCCTGGCTAATCATCTGGTACCCTTTGTAGTCGTCGGGGTTGACCGGCTCCTCGAACCAGAAGAGATCGTACTTTTCCACTTTCCGGGCCAGCTCGATGGCTTCGTACACGCGGTAGGCGCAGTTCGCGTCCATCATGAGTTTCACGTCAGGGCCAACCGCTTCGCGCACCACCCGGACCCGCTCCACGTCTTCGTTGATGGGAGCGCCACCCACCTTCATCTTGATGGCCCGGGCCCCCATGTTCACGTTGTGTTCCATCTCTGAGGCCAACTCCTCCAACCCCTTGCCCTCTTCATAGTAGCCGCCGGCCACGTAAACCGGCACCTTATCGGCATAGCCGCCCAGAAGTTTGTAGACCGGACGGTTGGCTACCTTGCCCTTGATGTCCCACAGGGCGATGTCGATGCCGCTGATCACTCTTGTGGTGATACCCCGGCGTCCGATGAGCTTAGGCTGCCACATCGCGTCCCAGATCCTCTCCGTATCGAAGGGGTCCTGTCCGACGACGTACTGCTTCAGGTGCTCGGAGATCACCCGGCCTACCTCCGGCGCCTCTTCGATGCCTCCGGCCAAGCCTACGCCGATGACGCCTTCGTCGGTATCGATATGC
>Ga0208748_1000377_pt1 | contig 22911 bp, 22 predicted proteins | sample Knorr_S7_td_Bott_FD_185599 | JGI IMG/M metagenome (GOLD analysis project Ga0208748, IMG submission 185599) | Marine microbial communities from Southern Atlantic Ocean transect - Knorr_S7_td_Bottom_ad_4513_LV_A (SPAdes) (version 2) | ecosystem: Environmental > Aquatic > Marine > Oceanic | place... | reverse complement strand
CAATTACAAAAGAAATTCTGCCAAAATCAGTAATAGCTTTACAAAACTGGAATGAAACTTCTGGAGAACTTCCGGATGAAGTAGTATTTGCTGCAATGGTTGAAGAAATTAAAAAAGCAAAAATCGCAAGAAAACATACTAGAGTCGGGCAACGCCTGAACTATGAAAGCTCTGGATTTTCCAGCTTGTTCCGGAAAGCTGGACGAAAAGTGAAAATAATCAAAAAACCACCCTACAAAGAAGCCCTTATTAAATCTGATAAACGCTGGGGGCAAATATATACATGGCAGGTAATTAAGCAATTTTCAACCGAATACACTGATGGTTACTACCTTGCTGCATTGGATTTCAAACGAAATCCTACAACAGGCAAAGTTGAATCTCTTCCAGGCAAAGAAAGCATTTATCTAAAACTTTTTTGGAGAACAATGCTTTTGAGTTCTCTGATTACATTTTTGACTTTTATCATTGGTTTCCCTTTGGCTTATATGCTGGCCACAGTGTCTACACGTTTGAGTAATATTCTAATTATTTTTGTACTCCTGCCATTTTGGACTTCACTCCTTGTGCGGACCACTTCCTGGATTGCTCTTTTACAGCAAGAAGGGGTAATCAATGATTTTCTGGTATTAGTGGGAATAATCAACAATGACGGTCGGTTGGCGATGATCCATAATGCTACTGGTACTGTGGTAGCCATGACGCACATTCTGTTGCCTTTTATGATTTTACCTTTGTTCAGTGTAATGAAAACAATTCCGAAATCTTATGTACGTGCAGCGGTTTCCCTGGGGGCGCATCCATGGAAGGCTTTTTGGAAAGTTTATTTTCCCAACACTGGACCTGGTATTGGGGCAGGTTCAATATTAGTTTTCATCATCGCAATTGGTTATTATATTACTCCAGCATTGGTTGGTGGAAGTTCCGGGACTTTTATTAGCAACAGAATTGCCTATCATATTTCTCAATCTTTGAATTGGGGTCTGGGTTCAGCACTAGGAGTGATTTTACTGGGAATCGTATTGGCTTTATTTATGCTATATGATCGAATTGTTGGAATTGACAACATGAAGCTAGGTTGATTTATGAGTTCTTTGCCTCCATATCTAAGTATTCCTGAAAGAATTTGGCATTACACATTTTGGATAATTTGTGGTTCAGTGCTGTTCTTTTTGATTTTTCCACTGCTTGTGATTACTCCACTTTCTTTTAATGCAGTTCCGTTCTTTACTTTCACCAAGGAAATGCTGGCTTTTGATCCAGCAGGATATTCGTTAAAATGGTACGAAGAATTTTTCACTAGTTTGAATTGGCAGGGTGCAATCCGCAACTCAGTAATAATTGCATTTTTTTCAACAATTATTGCAACTTTTCTGGGTACATTGGCATCATTGGGACTTTCACGTCCAGAAATGCCATATCGGACACTGTTCATGAGTCTGTTGATTTCGCCAATGATTGTACCTCTAATTATTGCTGCAGCCGGGATGTTCTTTTTTTACAGCCGTATTGGTTTGCAGGGGACTCATTTGGGTGTCATTTTAGCGCATGCAGTACTTGGTACACCTTTTGTTGTTATCACTGTAACTGCGACTTTGACAGGTTTCGACAATGATTTGATTCGCGCCTCTCAAAGTCTGGGAGCTACACCTACAACAACATTTTTCAGAGTAATTGTACCATTGATTACACCCGGTGTTATTTCAGGTGCTCTCTTTGCTTTTGTCACTTCATTTGATGAGGTGGTGGTGGTACTCTTTGTAGGCTCCTACAAACAACGCACGATACCATGGCAAATGTTTTCCGGAATCCGCGAACAAATCAGCCCCACAATTTTGGCAGCAGCAACTTTATTGATTCTGATTACAATTGCACTTTTAACTACCCTCGAATTACTGAGACGCCGCACCGAACGGATTCGTGGCGTGACTCCTACCTGATTGAGAAACTTCCGAAAAAATTTCTGATTGCTATTTATCGAATCCGCGATGATTCAGGCTGGAGAGCTCTCTGCAAGAACTCTTTGGAGAATCGTCAATGATCACTGTAAGAAAATGGAAAACCACTATTGCATGACAAAAGGATCAGCGATGGGATCCGGAGAGGTGTTCAGCCAGACGGCTTTGGGACGTGTGTAATCGTAAATAGCATCTAATCCGGACTCGCGTCCATAACCGCTGTCTTTGTAACCTCCAAACGGGGCCATTGGGGATACCATACGGTAGGTGTTGACCCAGACTATACCCGCACGCAGGGCTTTTGTGACCCGCAAAGCTCGGCCAATATTTGTGGTGAAAACTCCGGAAGCCAAACCATAGCGGGTGTCGTTGGCTAATTTGATTGCTTCTGCTTCGTCACGAAAACGCAACACACTGACAACAGGACCGAATAATTCGCGTTGGACAATTTCCAAATTCTGATCCGGACAATCAACAATAGTAGGTTCACAATACCACCCCTTTTCAAGATGAGCAGGTCGCCCACCTCCATAAATCAAAGTGGCACCATTGGCAGTCGCGTCTGCGACGGTGCTTTTGATGTTATTGAGTTGCGCAAGGGTTGCCAACGGCCCCATTTGACTCGTTTCCTCCAACGGATCACCAATGCGTATCTTTCGGGCCCGACTGGCAATTCGATCCAGAATTTTATCATGAATACTCTCATGCAGTAAAAGCCGTGACCCGGCCACACAACTTTGACCACTAGCACTAAAAATACTGAGTAAAACGCCATTGGTCGCACTCTCCAAATCGGCATCTTCAAAAACAATCATCGGTGATTTTCCACCCAACTCAAGAGAAACCTGCGCTAAATTCTCAGCAGAGTTCCGTACCACATGGCGTGCGGTTTCCGGCCCTCCGGTAAAGCTGATTCTGGTGACAAGTGGATGTGAAGTCAAAGCTTTGGCGCATGGGTCTCCATATCCTGTTACAATATTCATCACTCCCGGTGGAAAACCGGCTTCCTCAAAAACTTTGGCAAATTCCAACATAGGAGCCGATGCATGTTCTGATGCTTTCAGTACAACTGTATTTCCGGCAGCGAGTGCTGGGGCTATCTTGACGGCAACCAGAAACAACTGTGAGTTCCACGGTACAATTGCCGCCACTACACCTAGCGGCTCACGGATAGTCATTGTCCACATGTTTGGCTTGTCAATGGGGAGGGTGTCGCCATGAACCTTATCAGCTAGTCCAGCATAATATTGAAAATAATCAGCGATGTAGCGTGCCTGCCACTGGGTTTCCTTCAATAATTTTCCGGTATCTGTAGTTTCTGCTCGCCCCAACGATTCTGAATGTTCGGCAAGCACCTCTGCAAGGCGGCGCAATAATTTACCTCGTTCTGTAGCCGTCATGTTGGCCCATGGTCCATCAGTAAAAGCACGGTGTGCGGCTTGAACTGCACGATCCACATCATTGGCTCCTGCCTCAGGAATGATCGCCCATGGTTCTTCTGTGGCAGGGTTAAAACTCTCAAAGGTTTTCTCACTTTCAGAATTGACCCATTGCCCATCAATGTACATTTGATATTTTTTCAGTTCTGTCATCTTGTTTCTCCTTTTGTGGGTTTATGAAATATCAGGTTTGTAGGCAAGACATTCTATTTCTATTTTTATGTCGATCAAAAAGTCGCTAACGAGGGCGGAACGTACTGGTGGACCATCGCTGAAGTATTCGCCATAAACCTCATTAAAGCCAGGAAAATCCTCACGATTTTTGAGCCAGACCATAGATTTGACAACATCATTTAGCTTGCAACCTGCTTCTTTGAGTGTCTCTCGAATCAATTCAATACAGACTCGCGTCTGCTCCTCAATAGTGCCTTCGGTCATCGGTACACCGTCCTTCATGGGCACCTGACCAGTCAGGAAAATAAAATCACCTGCGCGTATTGCCTTCGACAATGTCAACTGACGACCATTGATAATCAATGGACCACCAATGATTTCTTTGACTGTTTTTGTACCTAAGATCTGACTCAACGTAGAATTTCCAGTTTGTGATCGTTTGCTCACAGTATAATCTCCTGTAAAAACGATACAAGACTTGAGTTGACAGCTTGAGGATTTTCGGCCAGTCCCATATGTCTCAACCCTGGAAGAATTACGGCACGAGCCTCTGGAATCAATTTAGCCATACGTTTTGTCATTTCGGGAGAATTTCCATGATCATCTTCACCTGTCATTACCAGAGTTGGGCAACGAATGTTTATGATAGCATCTTTCAATTGTTCATCACATTCCGCTAAGAGACGATAGATTTCCGGATAAATTTCTTTGTCATTGGCCATGATCCAGCCCTGTATTTTCTCCAGAATTTCAGGTTGCCTGGAAGCAAAATCAGCACTGAACCAGCGTTGTAATGCGGCTTCCACAGTTGATGCCGGTCCATGTACTACGGCCTGATGAACTCGTTTTAAAATAGCTTTTCTTTCTGCTTCTGTACGTCCATGCGCAGTATTCAGAATTGCTAAAGCACTCACTTTTTCCGGATGATTCAAAGCAAAGTCCTGGACGATTAACCCTCCCAGCGAAAAACCGACTAAGGCACAACGCTCCAAATTCAGCCCCTCCATCAACACTACCAATTGCTCTGTGAATTGCCTTAGCTGACAAGGTATCTCCGGATTGTCACTTTCACCGTGTCCAAGCAAATCGTAACATATCACGGAAAAATGAGGTGTTAGGCTATCCATTTGCCACTGCCACATTTGGCGGTTTAGACCTAGACCATGCACTAAAATTACAGGTGGGCCGACCCCTTCTTTGCTCCAGGAAGTACCTTGCAGTGTACCTTGTTCGATTTTATTCATTTCGTCAAATAATTACTTTAAGCAAGCGTGACGGTACCTGATTTGAAATGCGGCAAAACTTCTTCATTGAACAGTTTAATACTGCGCATGGCTGTCTCATGTGGGACATCCGGAAAATGTGACCAGAGCAATAGCGACTGAAGATTCAATTCTGCTTGCAACTCCTTGATTTTTTCAACGATGTAATCCGGAGTTCCGAAAAGCATGTTGCGTGGGTGTAGCCAATCGTAGGTCAATGCGTCCAGTTTCCCCGGCGTTTCCGGGAGTTCCTCTCCGGGATCAAGGTGATTGCTCAAACCGCGCCAGTGACAAATCCATTTGAGATATTTGAGAATGCCGTCTCCTCCGTCGCGCCGGGCCTCATCCATGCTTTCAGCACAGAACAGATCCCGCACCAAAGCAATCCCTTCACCCAGAGGGACTTCCCGCCCTAAAGTTTCCGAGCGTGCATCCCGATATATTTCAAAGCGTTTCTTCAAGGTTTTCACGGTTGGAATCCACATAATCACATTGATGTCATTCCTTGCCGCCCATTCAATGGAGCTTGTCGAATCAACTACTTGCCAAAGCGGAGGATGAGGCTTTTGCAACGGATGCGGCAAAATCGCAATTTTCTCGATTTCATTGGTTTCCAGGTTCATGTAAGTTTTGGATTTTGGACTGTCCGGATGATTCCAAATCAGTCCTGGCTCCGAGTAAGTGAAGAATTCACCTTGGTGAGAGATAAAATCTTGCGTCCAGGCCTTCTTCAGGAGTTCAACTGTCTCTGCAAACAGCCGAAAATTCTTTGCTTGATCTTTAAGGTCGGCATCTTTGTTTAAATTTAAGGCTTCCCGTCCATAGACACCACGTCCAATTCCTGCATCCACACGACCATTGCTCATGTGATCGAGCATGGCGATGTCCTCTGCAAAACGCAACGGATTCCAGTAAGTAACAATGTTTGCCGCCTGACCGAGACGGAGATGAGAGGTGCGAGCCGCAATGTCTGCACACAACATAAGAGCGTTGGGACATACTTCAAAACCTTCGTGACCGAAGTGGTGTTCTGTGAACCAAATCGAATCCCAACCCGCATCTTCTATCGTTACAGCAAGGTCTCGGATTTCGTTGAGAATTTTACCATAAGGATTTACCAGCCCGGGGTTGCTGATATTGGCAAAATATCCAAATTTCATTGTCTTCTCCTGATAAGTTAGGTTTAAAGAATTCTTGTAATGTGAGTATTTAAGATCATTAAAGGTCTCAAATTTCAGGGTTCAATTATTTATTCCATTCCTGAGAACAGTTATTAATCGACTTTAGAACCGGAGACTTTCAGAGCATTACGGATGGCCACTAGACCACGGTCTCGATCACGATTCATCTCAGAAATTTCTCGGCCATCAGCTTCACGGAGACACCCATCAACCATTTTATCACGCAGTTCCTTAGTTAGTTCAGGAGCTTCCAAACGAGTCCAGGGGAGTTTCAAAGAAGGACCGAATTGATCAAGGGTATAGGCCATTCCGCCTTCACCGCCACCGAGATGGAAAGCCATACAAGGCCCCATCAAGGCCCAACGCGGTCCGGGTCCATTTGTGATGGCAAAGTCGATTTGCTCAACCGTCGCTTCATCGTTGTCCACCATGTGCAGGGCTTCACGCCAGATGGCTTCCTGCAAACGGGTGGCAATGAAACCAGGGATTTCTTTGGACAAGACTAACGGGGCTTTGCCGGCGACTTGATAAAACTCAACCAACCATTTCACCGCCTCCGCTGATGTTTGATTGCCTCGGACAATTTCTACCAACGGAAGCAGATAAGGCGGATTGAAAGGATGGCCCACTACTGTTCGCTGTGGTGTGGAACAGTGGGCTTGAATTTCGCTCATGGGCAAGCCCGAAGTGCTGGAAGCGATGACAACATTTTCAGGGACAAGTTCCCCCAGTTGTGCAAAAATTGCTTGTTTAAGGGCAAGGTTCTCCGGCACACTTTCTTGAATAAATTCAGCCCTGTCAACTGCGTCTGCAAGATCGGTGCTGCAAAAAAGATTGTCTCGTGATGCTCCTTCCGCGAGTCCCAATGCTTCCAAACTGCACCATGCAGTATCTATCAATTTATGTAATCCATCTTCCTCAGATGACTCATGCAAATAGACAGAGACTTTGTAGCCCTGTGCCAGAAAATATGCTGCCCACCCTGCTCCAATGGGACCGGCACCAATGCTGGTGACCCGTTGTACTGATTGTGGGTCTTTTCCTGAAAATTCTTGTGTCATAATGATTTTCTCGCTTGACAAATAAACAATTCATTCACCCTTAAAATCCGGTTTACGCTTTTCGACAAAGGCTTTTACTCCTTCTTTTGCATCATCTGATGCTAACATTTTTCTATAAACAGGCAAATCTGCATTTCGCATTGTTTGAAAAGACTGCTCGATTGTGTCTCCTTCAATGGCACGCAAAACTTCCTTGACAGTTTGCATAGCAAGCGGAGCTGATTCAGCAATTTGATTAGCCCATTCTCTGGCAGTTTCCATCAGTTTTTCTTTCGGAACAACCTTATTCACAAAACCATATCCTTGTGCCTCGCTCGCTGTCATCCGACGTCCGAGAAGATACATTTCCATTGCGACATTATACGGGATTCGTCTGGGAAGACGTTGAAGGGCACCGGCATCAGGAACAATCCCCAAAGGAAGTTCCGGTAAACCAAACTCCACATGATCGGCAGCAATGATTAAATCGCAGGCCAATGCCATTTCAAATCCACCCCCAATTGCCAAACCGTTGAGAGCTGCTATCACCGGTTTATTCAGATTCCACATTTCTGTCAATCCTGCAAAACCTCCGGCTCCATAGTCGGTTTCCCACCAGTCGTCCAAAGGCATGTCTCCCTGATCCAGGGACTTGAGATCCCAACCAGCGGAAAAGACACGATCCCCTGCCGCCGTGAGGATGCCCACCCGTAATTCCGGATCATCACGCAACATGACAAACGCCTCTCCCAGTTTCCGGCTGGTAGCAAGATCAATGGCATTGACTTTTGGTCTGTCTAAGAGAATTTCAAGAACTCTCCCTTTCCGAACAATGGTTACTTCTTCCATAAAATTTTTCCTTTCAATTACGAATTTTTTGTTTACTCTTTTTAGTCGCCTGTTTTATTTTGTGCTAGTACATCATCTAGACTAAACTGTTATGATAAAGCGTTCCCTGAGCGGAGTCGAAGGGAACTTTCAGGTGTGATGTAGGTTTCGACTCCGCTCAACCGGCGATGTTCAAAATATCATAACAGTTTAGTCTAGACTATGTGCTAGCTTCAACACGCATCAAAACATCAACCGCACAGACCTTCTCCTTAAAAACGAACAGCGGGTTGATTTCAACTTCAACGATGCCGATTGTTTCGTTCCGGACTCCCTCCACAAGGTCAAGAAGCACAGTAATGAGATGCCCCATGTCAATCATTTCACCACCTCGGAAGCCGTCAAAAAGTTTCGATATTTTCAAACGCTTGATGGCATTTTCCAAGTCGTCGTGGTTCGTCGGTAGAAGAACCGTCACTGCGTCGTCAAGCAGTTCTGTAAAAATGCCTCCAGCGGCCAGTGTCATGGCCATTCCGAACTGAGAGTCAGTTCTAACATTGACCAACAATTCGGCAATGGGCCGCTCAAGCATCCTTTCGACAAGAAATTTCTCCGAAACCGCAGCCGGATCAAAATGTTCGACATCCCTTTTCATGCGGGCAACAGCGATTTCCACCTCCTCGCAACTTGAAAGATTCAAAGCTATTGCACCAACATCGGTCTTATGCGTTAGATTTTTTCCGACCATTTTGACGACGACTGGAAAACCGATCTTCTCTGCAACTTCCGGAACTTCACTGGTGTCGGCGATGCGACCCTCCGGCACGGTCAAGCCGATTTTCCGCAAGTGTTGTTTGCCTTCCCATTCGTCAACCAAAGTGGCAACGCCCGTCGCTGATCTAGGACGTATTGTTTCAATACCATGCTTCCGGATTGACTCACGGCGACCGAAGTACCAACTGGCGGCGGCAATGGCATCAAGTGTTTCGTGGATGCCCTGCATTGGGGCGATGCCGTTTTCGATCAGCATTTCCCGCGTCGCTTGATCCATGTTTTCCGGCAACGTACTGCAAATTGCAGAAGGTATCCGGGCTTTCTTGCTGGCCTCAATAAATGATTTCGCGTCGTTCAAATAATATGGTTTGCTTTCGTCAAGCCCCGACTGGGGATAGTCTTGGACGAAGATGGCGGCCTCGTAAGGATCAGCCAACAGGGCCTCGAAGACTGGTCGCACTCGCTCAGGAATGCCCCAAATTGGTGTTGTGTAATCAAGCGGGTTTGACACGGTAGCGGTGTAGTGAAGCAAGCGAGTGAGTCGTTCCGTCGTCTCTTCCGAGGGGCGTGTGAATTCCAGACCGATAGTTTCCGCATGGTCGGCGAGCATTGTCGCACCACCACCAGAGCAAGTCAGGCCCACCAAACGTTTTCCCTTCGGAAGACCGGCGACACAGAGAAATTTTAAGGTTTCGAGCAACTGTGCCGGATGTGCAACACGGATGATCCCCAAGCGGTCAAAGAGAGCCTGAAAAAGCTCGTTGCTGCCGGACAAGGAAGCCGTGTGGCTGACTGTCAATTCCGAACCGATTTTCGAGGATCCTGTTTTAAGAGCGACGATTGGAACACCTGCTTCCAGTGCCTTGAGAGCAACTTCACTGAAACGAGAAATGTCCTTTAGCCCTTCAATGTGCAGTCCGATGGCTCTGACTTCTGGCCGAGCGCAAAGCACATCAATGAAATCCTCCAACCGTAACACGGATTGGTTTCCTGCCGAAATCATATAGGCAAATGGCAATGATCGCTGGCTCATTGTTAGATCGGAAGAAAGCATCCCGCTCTGAGTGATGATTGCCGCGCCGTATCCCGGACTTGAACCGCCATGTGGGAACGGCCACAGGGCGACCTTGTCAATATAATTGATAACTCCGTAACAGTTCGGACCAACCAGAGCAAGGTCTCCGGAAGCGGTGACAAGTGCTTCCTCCAGTTTAGCTCCTTCTGTGCCGATTTCACCGAAACCCGCAGTATAGCAGACTACCCCTCCAGCGCCCATTTCGGCAAGCCGTTTCACTGTGCAGATTGCGGCCTCGCGTGGAACCGCAAGATAAACCGCGTCCGGTGCTTCCGGCAAGTCCTCGACTTTGGCGAAACACTTGAAGCCACCGATCTTTGCTCTTTTGGGATTCACCGGCCAAAGTTTTCCGGTAAAACCGATTCTTGCACATTCTTTGGCAACCGCTTCAGCGTCACGGCCGCCGATGATAGCCAAATGGCGCGGATTAAGCAGCCGTTCAAGATTTTGGCGTTGCGTCTGATTCATGCTCCAAGCGGTCTGAGGATCGCGCGCGAAATGATGTGACGCTGGATTTCGGAGGTTCCGTCCCAGATGCGTTCCAGTCTTGAATCCCGCCAAAGGCGCTGGATCGGCAGCTCTTCCATCAGGCCCATGCCGCCATAAATCTGCACCGTGTGGTCTGCTGTGCGGTTCAACATTTCCGAACAGTAGAGTTTTACCATCGCCGCATCGGAATCGGTCATCTTGCCTTGGTCCGCCCTAGCGACTGCGTCCATCACAAGCAGATCAGCGGCCTTCAATTCAACCGCCATGTCCGCAAGTTTGAACCCGGTGGCCTGAAATTTGCCGATTGGTTGCCCGAATTGTTTGCGTGTTGCGGCCCACTCGGCGGCCAAATTAAAAAGCCGTTCGGCTTTTCCGCAACAACTCGCACCGACCCAGACTCGGCCCATAGACAACCATTTTCCGCAAAGTTCCAGTCCGCGTCCTTCCGCGCCAAGAATCTGATCCGGACCTAAACGGACATCCGAAAAGCTCAGTTGGAAAGTTTGATAGCCCCGGTAGCTCACACAACGGGTTCCTTCTGAAATATCGAAGCCCTCAGAGCCAACATCAACAAGGAAAGCGGTGATCCGTTTGCGGGGACCTCGTTCTGTTTCGTCCATTCCCGTAACTGCAAAGACGATAGCAAAATCCGGCATCACCGGTCCGGAGATGAAGTGTTTTGATCCGTTAAGAATCCAGTCCTCGCCGTCTTGACGGGCATTGGTTTTCATGGACATGATATCGGAGCCAGCCTCCGGTTCTGTGAGAGCAAAAAGCTCGCGCTTCTCGGCTCGGACACAAGGTTTTAAATACTTCTCAACTTGATCACCTTCACAAGCCATTAGAATTTCCGCAGGGCGTGCAATCCAGGAATGAAGAGCATGGCTGGTCTTGCCGAATTCCCGTTCAATCAGTACCAAACTCTGATAGTCGAGACCACCCCCTCCAACAGATTCCGGCAGATTTGCGGCATATAATCCGACTTCGATTGAGCGTTTCTCAATCTGCCGACCAAGTTCTAGCTGAACTCGACCAAGACGATCCACCTCCTCTTCGTGCGGGTAAATTTCTTGCTCCAGAAATCCTTTTACTGTTTCCAACAGCATCCGTTTTTCGTGACTAAGTTCTAGTTCCATAGTTTTATTCAGAATATGTTTTCTGGTTTTCCGTCGTCCGAATGCGTTTCGTCAAGATGGCGTAAATCGTCAGTGCGCTGATAGTGACAACAACCAAAACGACAGCGGCAGCGGCCACGGTCGGATCGGTGTTTTCACGAATGCCGTCCCACATACGCCGAGGCAGAGTCATAATCCGGAACTTGGCGATGAACAAAGCAACGACGATTTCATCCCATGACAGGATGAAGGCGAAAATTGCACCAGCCCAAATTCCCGGTTTGATCGACGGCAGTACGACCCGCCTCAGCGTTGTACCAATCGACGCACCAAGATTGCACGAAGCCTGTTCGAGTCTCAGGTCGAAATTGGCGAGCGAGGCTGAAACTGTGATCAACACCATCGGTGAGGCGAGAATCGCATGGGCGATGATCATGCCTGAGTAACTGTCAAGCAATCCGAGCTTTACCCAAATTCGATAGAAAGCCATCGCCGAAATGATCGGCGGAATGATCAAGGGCAGCAACAGAATCCCCCGGATAACTTCCGATGCCCTAGATGATATTCGCCACAGGCCGATGGCGCAGAGCGTCCCAAGAACCGTAGCAATCAGTGCTGAAAACCCGGCTATAATCGTACTCTGTCCAATGCTCGACATCCATTCCGGGCTACTGAAAAGATTGATGTAGTGGCGCAGGGAAATCTCTCCCGTCGGCATGGACAGATAGCGCTTTGGTGTCAGTGAGACCGGCACGGCGATCAGCGTCGGCAAGACGAGGAAAGCAAGTCCGGCCCAAGCAAAACCACGCAGAAAATTCCAACCTAAACTGTTGCCGTTTGTCATGGTCTGGCCCCGAAAACTTCACCAATTTTCATAAATCGGGACATGATGTATAAAAGCGCAAAAACTCCAGAAAGTAAAAGCGTCGCTAACATTGCCGCCACTCCCCATTGCACTGTGATGAGAATCTGCACACTCACATATTCCGCAACCATAAGAACCCGTCCTCCGCCCAGCAAGGCTGGTGTAACATAAAAGCCCAAGCTGATAATGAAAACGAGCAGTGATGATGCAATTACTCCCGGTTTCGTCAATGGCAGGTAAATTCTCACGAAAGTTAGCAAAGGGCCAGCACCAAGACTACGCGACGCATCCATAATCCGATGATCAATTCCGTGCATATTGGCGAGCAGGGGGAGAACCGCATACGGAACCATGTAGTGGACCATGCCGATCAAAACTCCGAATTCATTGCGAATCATGCTAAGCGGTTCTTCCGCCAGGCCACTGCCTACCAGTGCAGCGTTGACGAGACCGTTTCTACCAAGCAGTGTCAGCCAAGAAAAAGCTCTGACCAAGACCGAGACCCAGAAGGAAATCAGTACGAGTGTCAGCATCCAGTTTCGCTCTCGTCCAACCAGATGAACCATGGTATAGGCAATCAGATAGCCAATCACCACACTGAATAGTGTCGTGATTAGGCATACTCGTATTGTAGTCCAGAGAATCTTGACCAGCGATGACTTTGTGAATAGTAGCTCGTAATTTTGTAGACCCAATTCCGGGTCAGAAACTCCAAGCCAAAGAATATTGATTACCGGCCAAGCATAGAGAGCTATGATCAGCCCAAACAACGGTACCACAAGCAACCAGTACGCGTTTGACGCATTACTGGTTTTCCAAGGAAATATTATCGGGCCGATCGTTCTACTCTTGCTCGTCGTTAGCCAATGGCTTCGAGAAACTTATTGACGGCATCTCCACCATTTTCCGCCCACCAAACAGGATCGTTAAGGAGAACTCGCGAAAGATTCTCGTCCGAAGTCACTGCGAAACGCTTGAGGTCGTCAGGGATCATTCCGAACGCTTCGGGGTTAGATGGAGTCATTCCATGACATCGAAGGAGTTCAATTTGCCGTTCAGCCGTCTGGCAGGAGGCAATGAATTTCATTACATTCGCACGTCCAGCCGGATTTCCCTTAGGAACGAGATAAGCTCCGGGCATTGCAATCGCTTCATTCATGTTGAGTCGAAAGCGTCCGTTGGTGTCAGCCTCGACTGCCTTGGCGCGGTTGAGCCAGACCATGCCCATAGAAACTTCGCCATTCACGATCATCTGCTGTGCTTCAGAACCCGAACCCCAGAAGATTGTATCGGATTTGATCGCCTTGATCTTGTTGATCGCACGGTCAAGGTCCATTGGATAGACCTTGTCCTTGGACACGCCGTCGGCCATCAGGGCACCTTCGAGCGAGCCGTTCGCCCATTTATACAAGGATCGCTTGCCGGGATACTTCTTGGTGTTGAAAAAATCCGCCCAAGTACTCGGCGGGTTGCCTTTGAACTTCTTCGTGTCGTACATGAAGGCATAGCCATAGAAGATGATCGAGACTCCGTAATCCCAAGCGAATCCCTCGAGTACCTTTTTCTTGTCAACGACGGAATAGTCAATTTTCTCCAAATGACCGGACTTGCCTAGTGCAATTGCATCGAAGGCATCGGCATCTGCAACATCGGCGGTAACATTTCCGGAATTCACCATTTCCTTGATCTTTCCTTGTAATGGTCCGGAGGTGTCGTATTTGACCGGAAGACCGGATTCTTTAGTGAAGGCGGTACCAAAAGCACTAGTATGGCATTTGACGGCATCGCCGCCCCAGTTCCACAACACAATTTCGTTTGCGGCCGCTTCAGCATCGCCTGCGATCACGGATGATGTGGCAACGCCAGCCAAGGCACAAAGGAACAAGAAGTCGCGCCTACCCAACTTACCGCTCTTGAAGTCCTTCGCCCCTGTGAATGCCAGGTCTTTATAAAACATCTTGTCTTGCATATGTTATCTCCTTTTGAGGATTTTTAAAGAAATGGTTTCGCAGCAAACAATTCACTGAACCATCTTCAATCTACATAAACAACTCACTGAGCGAGTGATATTTGAACAGGCCCAGCGGAGTTGCTTTAGGGGATTTAATCTATCTTTCATTATTGTTAAAGTCAATTAAAAAAACCTGTTTTTATTTGATGGTCTCAAAAAACTCAACTTTAGCCGTTATACCATTTATAATTTATTGATATAATTAGTAATTATATTATTAAATTTGATTGTTTACGCTGCAATCTTATGTGGAAATTAGCTTGCCAAATGACTTTTTTATTTAAATGTAGATTCAATATCTTTAACTATAAAAGCTGCATCCGGTGACCATGTAAGTGATATTTCTTGCCCTTCCTCAAGTGTTTCTTGGTTACGCCATGCTTGTACTTCTACTATGAATTCACCAACTGCATCTGTTTCTACATTCACTGAAATTGTCGAACCAAAATATGTAATATCAATAATTCGTCCAACTAAAATATTAACTTCATTTGATTTAACTTTACCGCGAGCGATTTTTATTTTCTCTGGTCTGAGTGCTAAAATGATTTCATCACTTTTAGAAAACTTCTCTTTTGAAACAAGTTGTTGGAAATATTTATCTGCGATGGCATAAACAACTTCATTTCCATCCACTTGATTAACTACTCCCCGCAAAATATTACTCTTTCCAATGAAATTTGCAGCAAATACCGTGGAAGGGCTTTCATATAGTTCTTGTGGCGATCCAACCTGAACAACTCGACCATGGTTCATAATTACCACACGATCAGACATTGACAGTGCCTCCTCCTGATCGTGAGTTACATAAACAAATGTTTTTCCAACTTTTCGGTGCAGATGTTTCAACTGAGTCTGGACATTGGAACGCAGTTTCTTATCGAGAGCACCCAGAGGTTCGTCAAGCAAAAGCACAAGCGGATCAAAAATCAAAGCCCTAGCCAGAGCGACACGTTGCTGCTGGCCACCTGAAAGCTGGCGTGGCAAACGGTCACCAAAAGTGTCAAGTTGAACGAGTTCCAGCATTTCGTTTACCCGCTTGACGATTTCATCACGGGCTCCCTTACGCACTTCTAAGGGATAGGCGATATTTTGCCTCACCGTCATGTGAGGAAATAATGCATAACCTTGAAAAACCATTCCAAAATTGCGTTTTTCTGGCCTTAGCGACATGATTGACAAGCCATCGAACTGAATATCGCCAGTTGTTGCTTCCAAAAATCCAGCTATTATCATAAGCAAGGTGGTTTTGCCGGAGCCAGATGGTCCCAAGATGGTCAAAAATTCTCCTCGCCTAATGTGGAGGTTCACATCCTCAACTGCAGTGAACTCGCCGAAGTTCTTGCTCAAACTCTTAAGTCTTAGTCCATTGTCGTCTATAGTTCCGATTGCAGACGGATTTTTCATGTCAATCAAGTTATTGGTGATCAATCATCAAAATAATTCAAGCATTCCGCAACCCTAATTTTTTTCGAGCCTCAGCTGGAGTGACTGCCCTCGCTCCCATCCGTTCGATGATACCGATCACTTTTTCTACAAGCTGTGCATTGGTTGCCGGGACACCACGTTCAAGATAGATGTTGTCCTCAAGTCCGACACGCACATTTCCGCCCATAGCAACAGCAGCCGCCGCGATTGGCATCTGCATTCGTGAAATTCCGAATCCTCCCCAAACTGCACCGTGGGGTAGTTCGTCCTTCATAACCTTCAGCATATCAACGCTATGATCCGCACCCCATGGAATTCCAAGGCAAATTTGAAACATCGGCGGATCGGCAATCAGACCTTCGGCAATCATTTGTTTGGCGAAACGGAGATGCCCGAGTTCAAAGACTTCGAGTTCCGGTTTGACACCCCACTCTTTCGTCAGTTCGGCCATCTTTCTGAGGTAAGGTGGTGTTGAGATGTAAATTTCATTTCCGTTACCAAAATTCAAAGTTCCACAATCGAGACTGCATATTTCAGGAAGCAACTCCTTTACATGTGCAAGACGCTCAAGTGGTCCGATCATATCTGTTCCAGGCCCTGGAAGCGACGGATCGTCGTCACTCGGGTTCCAGTCGCCTCCCATTCCAGCTGTCAAATTGATAATAACATCGGTGTCACTTGAACGAATGCGATCGACCGTTTCCTTAAATAACTCCGTATCTCGCGATCCTTTTCCGGTTTCCGGATCTCGAACATGAATGTGAGCTATTGCTGCACCGGCCTTGGCCGCTTCAATGGCAGCATTTGCAACTTCTTCCGGAGTTACCGGAATAAGTGGACTCTTTCCGACTGTGTCACCTGCACCTGTGACCGCACATGAAACGATTACTTCATAATTCATATTTTTCCCTAATTTTCACATTTGTATTAAAAATTATTTCAACAAGAAATGTTATGCGTCACTTCTCCGTTTCCAGTTCAGCAAACACTTTTTTGGCAATCCTGAAACACTCCACTCCGGTGGGCACTCCACAGTAAACGGATATTTGAAGCAAAATGGCTTTTAGTTCTTCGATTGTGAGTCCATTTTTTATTGCACCTCGGAAGTGAGTTTCCCATTCAGTCATGCGGTTGAGAGCCGCAATCATACCGAGGTTGAGCAGGCTCCGCTGGCGTTTGTCTAAGGCATCGTTACCCCAGCACGAACCCCAACAGAACTCGGTGAGTTGTTCCTGAAATTCACGGTTAAAGTCATCGGCCTTCGCCAAAGCTTTTTCTACATATTCTTCTCCAAGCACAGATTTTCTTGCTGCCAGTCCGCGTTCAAAACGTTCTTTGTCCATATTTATTTCCTTGTTTGAGACTTAAAATTTACACTTTCTTGAGCGCAAAGCATAGCAACAAAAATACCATCACTCAAGAAAAATTTTGCAATATAATGCGTTACTTGTAAAAGTAATTTAAAACATAAATTTTGATGTCATTTCATGGATGATTTAAGATAAAATGAAAGTGAAATAATTTTCCTCTTTATGTTTGTTAAATCTTTAAAAAAACTTGTGACAGGCTAGAGTTTTCATTAAATTACTTGCAAAACAATACTTGAGTAATTAGTTGTTGATCTGTCGTCCTATTGCTATAGATGACCACCTGCGGCCTTGGCCGTGCTACGTCCCGGTGTGAGGGCTGTAGAAGTCTTTACCACTTATGCTGAAGTTATCCAAAGTGCAGGTTATGATTATCCTTTTCGTTGCGGACACGGAACCGGATTCAGTTTTTTGGAAAAACCGCAGTTGGTTTTCGGAGACAAAACCGTTTTGCAACCTGGAATGGTACTTGCTGTAGATGGCTCAGTCCGCGCAAGTAAAACCTTCCGGGGCCAAAGTCGGGGACAGCTTTATCGTTACTAACGAATTGTAATTATCTAATAATAACTACCATAAACATCATTGATAAACTGAATAGAAAATGATTAAAATGTAGCTTATAGAGGTTCCCTGTTGTTAAAAATATGTGGATGCACATACGTGGCAAGCAAAGACAGGATCGTGATGGCATGAGCTTGTATCGACCTCAAAATGATATGGATAGCCGCTCGGTTTATCTGCGAAAACTTGCTAATGAAAACTACTCAAAAATCCTCTATAATGGCGCAAAAACTAAACGCAAATATTAGCTATTTTGTCTTATTTTCAAACAAGTAATACAACCATGAAAACTCCTAAACTCCCACTAATCATTGACGCACTCCAGTACAGCAACTGGTCTGAGGCGATTTTCCGGCAGATGAATGAAGGCGGAGTTGCGGCTGTTCATGTGACGATTTGCTACCATGAGGATTTTCAGGAAATGGTTAAGAATGTAATCGCCTGGAACCGTCTTTTTGAGAAGCATTCTGAGTTAATTTTTCAGGGACGCAGTGCAGATGATGTGCTGAAGGCGCGTGACGAAGGTCGAACAGCAATTATTTTTGGTTTCCAAAATTGCTCTCCAATTGAGGATGATATTGGTTTAGTTGAAATTTGTCATCAACTAGGCGTGCGTTTCATGCAGCTTTCCTACAACAATCAAAGTCTTCTGGCGACAGGATGTTACGAAGAAGACGATCCCGGAATAACACGAATGGGACGTCAAGTAATAAAAGAAATGAACAGGGTCGGTCTGGTTGTGGACATGAGCCATTCCGCGCGACGTTCAACTCTTGAGGCAATAGAAATTTCAGCTAGACCGATTGCCATCACACATGCAAATCCTTTTTTTTGGTGTGAGGCATTGCGGAACAAGTCGGATGATGTATTAAAGGCACTTGCGGAAAGTGGCGGAATGCTCGGTTTTTCGATGTATCCGCACCACTTGAAAAATAAATCTGCATGTACACTTGAAGATTTCTGCGCTATGATCGCGAGGACTGCGGAAATGATCGGAGTCGAACGGATTGGAATTGGCAGTGATCTTTGTCAAAACCAGCCTGACAGCGTGGTTGAGTGGATGCGAAACGGTACATGGAGCAAGGAAAGGGATTTCGGAGAAGGCTCCGCAGAACTGGCCGGTTTTCCGGAACAGCCAAAATGGTTTCGCGACAATCGAAATTTTGAAAATATATTCAGTTGTTTACGGAAAACAGGATTTTCCGAAAATGAAGTCGAGCGTATTGCCGGACTTAACTGGCTGGATTTTTTTAAACAATCTTTTACTCCGGAAAAGAAATAGTTGAAATCCGGATTTAAAAAACAGCGCTTTAAACTCTAAGGTCTTTACTGTATCAAAGCCTTTAGTTATGATTGAATGAGCTGATAGTTTCGCGTGATTTCGTAAACCGCTTTTTAATCTTCCTTTAACAGTTTCTTCTCTTAATCAAATGTTCAATAAATACTATTATTCCTGGAAGGAATGCTTAATCGATATTCAGAAAATCGCGCGTCAAGTTTCTTTGTCTGACTTTAAACCGGATGTTATTGTAGGAGTATCGAGAGGTGGACTGGTTCCCGCAGTCGCATTGAGTCACTGGTTTCAATTACCGATGGTTCCGATCCAAACAGCACTGAGAGATTTTCCAACCTGGGTTGCGTATAAATCTGAGCAAAAATACAAAAATATGCTGGTTGTGGATGATGTTTGTGATGGCGGAGAAACCTTTCACAAGATCAATGATGAAATTAAAGAATTTTGTGATGTGCCTAAATTTGCTTCTTTGTGGTGGAACAACGAATGTGATTTTACGCCACATTTTTTTGCGAGAGAAGTAGCAAAGGATTCTGAAAATCTCTGGATTCATTTTCCTTGGGAATTTGAAAATACACAAGAATACATAACGGATTAAAAATGCATATTGAAAAAGAAGTTAAATACGATTTTTCAGACGTTCTCATTAAACCGAAACGCAGCTATTATACTTCACGGAAAGAGGTTGATCTTGAAAGGAAGTTTAAGTTCAAGTGGTCCGATATTTCCTGGAAAGGAATACCGGTTGTAGCGTCAAATATGGACACAGTCGGTACAATCGGCTCTGCAAAAATTTTAAGCAAGCACAACACACTGACTTGTCTGCATAAATTCCATACTGCTGAAGAGTTGCTCAAAATTCCAAATAGCATCAAGAAAAATGTTGCCATCACAATTGGCATCGCGGATGGTTTGCGGATCTTGCACGAGTTGGGTGATCAAGCAAAACTTTTTAATTTTATCTGCATTGATGTTGCCAACGGCTACACCGAACAGTTTTCAGATTTTATCAAGCAGGTGCGTACTGAATTTGAGGATAAGATTATTATTGCCGGAAATGTTTGTACTCCGGAAATGACGGAACAACTGATTTTGTCAGGCGCAGATATTGTTAAAGTTGGAATTGGTGGCGGCTCGGCATGTCTTACCCGAAATGTGGCGGGAGTCGGAATTCCACAGTTGAGTGCGGTTATAGACTGTTCAGATGCAGCGCATGGGATTGGCGGAATGGTCATGTCAGACGGCGGTTGTACGTGTTCAGGTGACATCAGCAAAGCCTTTGGAGCAAATGCGGATTTCGTGATGCTGGGCGGATTGCTGGCAGGACATGATGAGAATAGTGGGACAATTACGGAAAATAAAATTACCGGTGAAAAAACTGTAGAATTTTATGGCATGGCGAGTAGCTTTGCACTCGATAAATATTACAGTGAAAACAAGGGTAAAGATTATAAAGCAAGTGAGGGGAAGCTGGTGAGGATTCCGTACAAGGGAGCATTGGAGGATACGCTGCTCGATCTGCTGGGCGGTGTCCGGAGCACATGTACTTATATCGGTGCAAAAAAAATAAAGGACATTTCTAAATGTACTACTTTTGTCTGTGTTAACAACCAGTTGAATAATGTTTTTGTTTAACATTTTCTGTAGGAAGGCTTAGTTATGGAACAACTAATTTCAATTCAAAATGGCGAAAAACAAACGCCAATATTTTCTGCCGCAGAAATGGAAACCCGTTTGGCCAAGTTACGGTCACAGATGGAAAAAGAAAAAGTGGATGCCGTATTTTTTACTTCCATCCATAACATCAATTATTACAATCATTTTGTTTACTGCGCCTTTGGACGTCCTTATGGACTGGTGGTGACACAGGATAAGCTGAAGTCCATTACCGCGAATATTGATGGTGGACAACCCTGGCGGCGTGGTTTTGGCGAAAATATTATTTTTACTGATTGGGAGCGGGATAATTATTTCAGAGCCGCAAAGCAGGAAATGCAGGGGAAATCTTGTGTTGGTGTTGAGTATGATCACATCAATCTGGAAAACTTAAACAAACTTCAGGACGCATTGCCTGACGCAGAGATTGTTGATATTTCAAAAATGACCATGCGACAGCGGATGATCAAATCCGCGGAAGAAATAGCATTAATCCGCAACGGCGCGCAAGTCGGCGATATTGGGGGAGCGGCATGTGTGGAAGCAATCGCTGAAGGAGTTCCGGAACACGAAGTTGCTCTGCATTCCACCCAGACGATGGTACGTGAAATCGCGAAACGTTATCCGGAAAGTGACATTATGGATACCTGGACCTGGTTTCAGTCCGGAATTAACACGGATGGCGCTCACAATCCCGTCAGTACACGTAAAATTCAAAAAGGGGATATTCTCAGTCTAAACTGTTTTCCGATGATTGCAGGGTATTACACTGCATTAGAAAGAACTTTATTTTTTGATCACGCGTCAGTGCGTCATCTTGAAGTTTGGGAGGCAAATGTTGAAGTGCACCGACGTGGGTTGGAACTCATCAAACCGGGGGTAAAGTGTTGTGATATTGCGGAGGAACTGAATGAAATTTTTATCAAACATGATTTACTAAAATTCCGCACATTTGGTTATGGACACTCCTTTGGAACTCTTTCTCACTATTACGGACGAGAAGCCGGACTGGAATTACGTGAGGATATTGAAACTGTGCTGGAACCGAATATGGTCGTCTCAATTGAACCAATGGTGATGCTTCCGGAAAGCATGCCTGGAGCTGGAGGATACCGCGAACATGATATTCTAGTGGTGACGAAAGACGGTGCGGAAAATATCACCAAATTCCCTTTTGGACCGGAACACAACATTATCAGCTGAGTTCCACAATTCTTAACTGATAAAAGTTCCTAGAGAAATTCTGCTAACGACTTTCCGCTGACAGTTATAGTCTGGTGTTCGTCATCGGTAATTGCATTTGAGTCATGTGCGCTATGCGTTGCCGGTGCGGAATTATCTTTCAAAACTGCGGGACGTTCCTTCCAAAATGTGAGAGTCAGGTAAAATCCCGTCATTCCACCCATCATCAAAATTCCGGCCACCATAATTCTCGAATCCACTCCCAGATCAGTAACCATCCATAATGCTGGTAGAAATCCTCCAAGAGGATATTGTTCAGAATTTTCTGCATTTATCAGTAGCATACTGACAATTGCCAAGACAACTCCCGTCCCTGCTCCAATGAGTAATATGTTTAATGTTTCCATCATTTTTCCTAATAATTAAGTCCTTTTCTGATTAACGCCGTTTTTTTAAAAGCTTTTCATATTCGTCATGAAAAACCAATCCATGTCCATACAATTCCTTCCGGTTTTTCACGTCCAAGTGCCCGATATTGTAAGCCTATTCTCACAGACCATAATTGTTTAGATTCTCCAATTTTCTTGAAGTGTAACGATGGATGTGAGGGATTGGTTTTAAGAAGTTTAAAATTCATGTCTGCCAGTTTCCGCACTTTGTCTGGAAGTGCTTGATAGTCTTCCCAAAAACGTGGCAGTGCTCTGTGTTTCACAGTGGATGGGATATTCCAGCATCGTACTCTGCATCGACTTCAGCCAGAAAATCGTCTAAATGCCCTGCTTCCAAATCTTTCTCAATTTGCTGATCCCATACAGTAGCTTGATACTTTTCAAACCAACTAGATAAAGCAAATAATTTACTTGGAGGTAACTCGGTGATTGCTGTTTCTATTTCTTCTATACTCACTACAAACTCCTGCTTATAAATTGTCACGTAAGTGTAACAAAAAAAAATAGACTTTCAAGCCCTATGTACATTATTTTAACAAGTACTCTTGTAACTGTACTTCATTAGAAAAAAGGCCCAGCCTACACAATTTGATTTTAAACCTGGATCCCGGATCAAGTCCGGGATGACAAAAAATACGGGCCTATGTCATTTAGAGTGGATTTATGCTGGGATTAGAGTGAGTTTTTGCTGGGATTAGAGTGAGTTTTTGCTGGGATTAGAGTGAGTTTTTGCTGGGATTAGAGTGAGTTTTTGCTGGGATTA
>Ga0208748_1000372_pt1 | contig 23077 bp, 21 predicted proteins | sample Knorr_S7_td_Bott_FD_185599 | JGI IMG/M metagenome (GOLD analysis project Ga0208748, IMG submission 185599) | Marine microbial communities from Southern Atlantic Ocean transect - Knorr_S7_td_Bottom_ad_4513_LV_A (SPAdes) (version 2) | ecosystem: Environmental > Aquatic > Marine > Oceanic | place... | reverse complement strand
CAAAAAGTATTGCCGGATGGGTCCAGCGAATTGGTTCAGATAATCCAAGCTTGGGTAAAAGATGGCGTTGAATTGATTATCACAACGGGTGGTACTGGATTAGGTCCAAGAGATTTGACGATCCAAACCTTGGATAAATTATTCGATTCAAAATTGCCGGGGATTGAACAAGCGCTCCATGCCTATGGTCGGGGCAAAGTAAAAACGGCAATGTTGTCGCGGCTCACAGCCGGTGTTGTGAACGGTGCAATTGTTATTTGTTTACCCGGTAGTACGGGTGCAGCGAAGGATGCGTTAAGAGTGTTGATCCCGACTATATTTCATTCGTTTCATATGATGAAGGGTGAGAAACATTGATGATTTTTGACACAGAGTACACAGAGAGACACAGAGAAAAAAATGATAAATAAAGAAAAGATTAAATGAAACGCAGAGAAAAATAATATAATAGAAATATAATGACTGAATATTTATTACCCATCTTATTTCTATTTGTTGCCTTTATTTATTCATCTGTGGGGCTTGGTGGTGGGTCATCATATACAGCCATCATGGTGATTATGGGCGTGAGTTACACGATGATTCCTACAACATCATTAACGCTTAATCTCGTTGTTACTTTTATCGGGATGATCAATTTCTGGCGAAATGGATATGGACGTTTGAATTTAGTGGGCCCCTTTCTCATCACATCAATTCCAATGGCGTACCTTGCGGGATCATTGGAAATCCCAGAAATCATTTTTCAGATTATCCTGATAAGCACATTACTCTTGGTGGCGGTGCGAATCTATATTATCAATGGTCTTGCACTTTCATTTCAATTATCCGAGACGCAAAAATGGATAATGATTATAGTATTGGGCGCGATTCTTGGATTTATTGCTGGCGCAGTGGGTATTGGCGGTGGCATTTATCTGGTGCCCTTAATTATCATGTTTGGTTTGGGGACAGAAAAAGAAGCGGCCGCAGCAGGCGCTATGTTTATTTGGGCAAACTCGTTGGTCGGGATTATGGCAAGATACAATTCAGGCACTTTTAATTTAGATTTCATGATTCCCTTAATCGGCGCAGTTTTAGTGGGCGGATTTGCAGGGTCTTATTTCGGTTCGATCAAGTATAATCCAAAAACAATTCAACGGGTTATGGGGGTGGTCATTATATTCGCCATCATATTTATTATCAAAGGATTAATGTAAATGTCACAAAGTTTTGTAGACACAAAGGAAATATTATGATTCCGTTTAAAGAAGCCAAAGCAATTGTCCAAAAACAGTTATCTCAATTAGATTCAGAATTGGTGCAATTGAAGAAAGCAAGCGGTCGGATATTGGCGGAAAATGTGGTGGCATCATTTCCATCTCCACGATTTGATAATTCTGCCATGGATGGTTTTGCAGTTCGTGCAAATGACACAATTGGGGCGACAAAAGAAAATCCAATTTCACTAAAGATGGTGAGTGTTAGCGCTGCCGGTATGCCATCGGATGTTGAAATAAGTCCCGGTGAATGCATCCAATGTATGACGGGGGCAGCGATTCCAAAAGGCGCGGATACTATTATAATGGTAGAAGACTCAAGTGGATTTTCTGATGATGATACTGTTCAAATTATGGTTGAATCACACCGTGGGAAGCATATCCGAAGAATGGGTGAAGAAATGAATGAAGATGACATTCTTATCAAGAAAGGCACACGAATGACACCCAGCGAAATCGGAACTTGTGCCACTTTTGGTTTGGGGGAGTTAACCGTTTTCAAAAGGCCCAAAATTGCCATTTTTGGAACAGGGAATGAATTAGTAGAACCGGGATTTGAATTAAAAGATGGTCAAATATATAATTCCAATTTGTTTGTTTTTGCTGATTTAGCAGCAAAAGTTGGTGCCGAAGTCATAATGCGGAATGTGATTAAAGATGATAAGGAATCCTTGAGAGCATTTTTATCTGAAGCATTGGAAACTTGTGATGTGATTATTTCATCCGGGGGCGTTTCTATGGGACGATTCGATTATGTTAGAGACGTTTTTATGGAATTGGGTGTAACCGAACATTTTTGGAAAGTAGCGCAAAAACCAGGAAAACCACTCTTTTTTGGAACGGGAAATGACACATTGATTTTTGGTTTGCCTGGGAATCCTGTATCGTCTTATATCGGATTTATGGAATGGGTTTGGCCAGCATTGGAATCCATGATGGGGAAATCAGAATCAAAACCAATAACAGGAATATTGGCTGAACCATTTCCGCGGGAGAAAGTCAAAACGCGATTTTTATTTGGGAATGCTTGGATTGAGAATAATCAATTGGTGTGTAAACCGGCGAGTAAAATCGGCTCCCATATGTTGACGTCATCATTAGAAGCAAATTGTATTTTAGCTTCGGAGCCGGGTGAATCGGTATTACAGGTTGGTGAAAAAATCAGAGTGAATTTGTTGCCATGGAAAGGGTTGAAAAGTGGAAAAGTTTTATAGTATAAAGGTGTTTAAGTTTTTAACACATGAACACTTTCGCACATAAATACATGATTATTACACCCAAAGAACTTCAGGATCGAATAGACGAATTCACCGTGGTAGATGTCCGCCCTGAAACACAGAGAAATGAATTTCCAATGGATGGATTAGAAACGATTATTTCCAAAGATGGTTCCACTCAAACTATTGAAGGAAAAAAGGTATTGGTCTGTCAGTTTGGAATTGTGACGGAAGGAATGATAATTGAGAATGATTTGGACGATACATTCAGTTTATTGGGCGGTGCGCAATCGTGGATTGAATTTCAATCTGAAAATGAAGATTTGAGCAGATGGTCCCGACAAACGATTCTACCCGAAATAGGAATGGACGGCCAGAAAAAACTTTTGAATGCAACGGTAGCCGTCGTTGGTTTGGGTGGATTGGGTTGCCCTGCTTCACAATCATTGGTGACGGCCGGAATAGGGCAATTGGTTTTGATCGATGGGGATATTGTGGAATTGTCCAACCTTCATCGTCAGCCTTTGCATGGCACGAACGATATTGGAAAAAAGAAAGTCAAATCTGCTGAAGAGAGTTTGAACAAAATAAATTCCGCAACGATAATTAAAATTGTGGACGAATATTTGGATGAACAAAATGGATTGGAAATCATTCGAAATTGTGATGTTGTCGTTGATGCCACGGACACTATTGAAACACGGCAATTTATTGACCGATTTTCCAAAGAAACTAATGTGCCCATGGTTTATGGCGGATTGTCTCGCTGGGAAGGGCAAGTGGCTGTTTTGAATATGGATAAAAGTCCGGGGTATAGTGAATTATTCCCGGACGCACCATCGGGTGGAGACACCTGCGCAGATGCGGGCGTTTTGGGAATGTTGCCAAATATTATTGGAAATATCCAAGCATTGGAAGCGGTAAAATTGATTGTGGGAATTGAGCCTAATCTTGTAGGGAAATTGCTCATTTATGATGGACTAAACCATTCAACAAATATTATTAGAATAGGATAGCCACAAAATGCACAAAAAACACAAAAATATTAACATTTTGGTGATTTGGAACATTCGTGGCGTAGAAAAATGAAAATAAAAATTAAATGTTTTTCTCAAGTGAAATACGCTTTGGGAACGGATGAATTAACATTAGAATTTGAAATGGGAAAAACCACATCTCAATTAGAACAATTAATCCGCGAAAAAGCGGATGGAAAATTAGATGGCGTTTCCTTGAGAATTGCGGTGAATCAAAAATATAGTCCTGATGAAATAGAATTGAAAGATGGTGATGAAGTGGCATTCATTCCACCGGTTCAAGGGGGCTAAATGGTAACTGTCAAAATCGTCAATGGACCTATATCCTTTTATTTGAATGATGATTCAGGTAAGCAAGATGGAGCAGAACTCATTTTTAATGGACGAGTTCGTGCCACGGAACAAGGCAAAAATATTACTGCATTGGAATATGAGCAATACGAAGGCATGGCCGAAGCAGAACTGACTCAATTAGCCAAAGCCACATGTGAAAAATTCCCCATTCATGATTTATACTGTAAACATCGAATAGGCAGAGTGGATGTAGGAGAGACCAGTCTTCATGTTGTGATTTGGTCTAAACATCGAAAAGAAGGATTAGACGCTATGACATGGTTTGTAACCGAGCTCAAAAAACGCGTCCCCATTTGGAAATGGGCGATTTTGGAAGATGGAAGAAAAATACCCAGTGAATGTTCTCATGAATAAGTATTAAATCTTAAATTCCGGGTCTTCATGCTGGGATTTTCAAACCGATCACTGACAAATTTTCTTTTCTGGGTTACCCAGAAAAAGTGGTTTCTTATCACTATGATGGTTGGGTTGATACTTTTTTTCCTGCCCACACCAGTTGGGCTCACACTTTCAGGTTATCGTACAATTATTATTGTAATCACCGCCCTCATGATGATCATCACCGAACCCATTCCACTCCCGGCCATTGCCATGTATATTCTCGTTGCAGAAGTTTATTTTGGTATTGGTACCGCAAATGAGATTGCCTCTTCATTTATGAATGATGCGGTTTTTTTTATCATGGGATCCCTTATGTTGGCTGTAGCGATTATAAAACAGGGATGGGATACACGAATAGCTTTGGGAATTATCAAGTTAACGGGAAATAAAACATCTAATATTGTTTTCGGATTTACAGCAATTTCAGCAATCCTTTCTTCATTTATTGGTGAGCATACAGTTGCAGCAATGATGCTGCCCATCGCCATGACTTTAATTCGGTTTACTTCTGATGATTTGGGGAAAGTGACAAATCTTTCTGCAGTTCTTTTATTTTCCATTGCCTATGGATGTCTTATTGGGTCCATCGGTACACCTTCCGGTGGCGGACGGAATGCGATTATGATCACCTATTTTCGGGATGCGGACCTTTCCATTTCCTATATTGATTGGATGGTAAAAGTTTATCCATTGGTTCTTATCCAAATTCCAATTGTAGCCTGGATTCTTCAAAAAAGTTTTGTACCGGAATATACTCATTTGGATAGTGGTGTGCGGAAATTGGCGATTCAGGTAGCCAAATCCAAGAAAATGACAGGAAGAAATACAGTGGCGGCAGTCATTTTCCTTTTGGTTTTCCTTGGTTGGGTTTTCTTTAGTGAAACCATTGGTCTCGGTATCATTGCCCTCACAGGTGTGCTATGTTATATGATAGCCGGATTTGTCCGATGGGAAGATTTGAATCGAAATACGCATTGGGGTGTCATTATTTTATTTGGCGCAACCATCTCACTTGGTGTTAATATTAAAGCAACTGGTGCTGCGATTTGGCTCGCCAATTTGGTTATCAATTTATTTGGAGACCTAATGGAAACATTCCCATTATTTTCGGACTCGATCATTGTACTTATGACAACCATTTTAGCAAATGTTTTATCCAGTTCAGCTACAGTTGCAGTGTTGGGCCCTGTTACGCTAAATATGGGGAGTGATGCACTTCATACTGGGCTCGTAACAGTTATTGCTTCAGCATTTGGTTATTTTACTGCAGTGGCCGCTCCTGCTTGTACAATTGTGTATTCAAGTGGGATGGTTAAAGCAAAAGATTTTTTAAAAGTAGGTTGGAAAGTTGGGCTTATGTCCATGGTTTTACTCGTTATTTATGCGAATACTTATTGGCTGTTTATCAAATAAAATGGAATTAAACTTATCGCTATGAAAATTCTAATCGCAGTGGGCAGTAAAGAATATTCGGCACCAACGCTCCATGTCGGAATTAAGGTTGCCAAAGCATTTAATGCATCGACTACAATTGTTGACGTAGGCGAAAAGGTTAGTGAATTTTCCACAAAAGTCGTTGGGTTGACTCAGGAACGAATGGAATCCTGGGATTTTGAGCGGCCGGGTATTGATGTATTGGAATGGGCTTTTTCTTATCTTGCTGAAAAGCAATTTATTGAACCGCAATATATCGAAGCAGGATTTCCAAAAAATACATTAGTAGAAAAAGATGGGCGGCGTATTGAAGTATATTTGAAAGGTACAGTTTGTGATGATGTGAATTTGATCTTGAGAAACGGTGATATTATAGCAGAACTCAGGGATGAAGTTCAAACTGAAAGCTATGATGTGACAATTATCGGCGGAAGCGGCAAGCGGCGCATGGCACATGACCTGATTCAATATATTGACAGTTCCATTTTTATTGTAAAGAAGTTTGATCCCGATCAGAAATACCGAATCTTATTAGCCGTGGATGATTCTCCGGGAACTCGTCGTGCGGTAAAATATGGCGTGCGAGTTGCTCAGGCATTTGATATTGGTGTGGATCTTTTGACTGTGAGTAAACAGGAGCAATTTAAAGAAGGGTATAAAAATGCAGCAGATCACGCAGCTAAATTGATGCGCCGAAGTGGGATCGAAGCTAAAAATGTTTTCGAAGTTGGTGACCCGGCAAAAACGATTGTTGATATTGCAGGGAATCATCATATTATTATTATGGGTGCATCCACAAGATCTCCCCTAAAAAAATTCTTCAAAGGCAGTAAACCATTAGATGTAATGGAAAATTGTAGCTGTCCTATTCTGATTGTAAAATAATTCAAAAAGGAGATTGAAATGTTTCAAGATATAGGTTTAACTGTTTTAACGAGCTTGGTGCTACTCATGATTTCCGTGCCTCCGATCCTCTTTCTGTTCTGGTATATTCATGACAGCCGACAAAGTCAGCATTCTATTTTAAGAAATTTTCCCCTTCTAGGACGTGTTCGTTATTTTCTGGAAATGATGGGCCCGGAACTTCGTCAATATATGTTTGACGGAGACACGGAAGCCAAACCATTCAGCCGTTCTGATTTTGCAAACATAGTTGTATCCGGGAAATACATGAAAACACTAATCGCATTTGGTTCTAAGCGGGATTTCAAAGAACCGGGGTGGTATCTCCGAAATTCCATGTTTCCAAAATTAGCTGAAGAAATGAATGTAACCTGTGAGCCAAAAATTCGAACTAAAAGATATGTGGGCACGGAAGGATTATTTTCAAGAAAAGAACATTTGGAAGAGGTTCAAATTTCACCGTGGACTTTGAATCCAGAAGATGCAATAGTTATTGGTCCAAATTGTCGGAACCCTTGGCATGTAAGAGGACCTTTGGGAATGAGTGCCATGAGTTTTGGAGCGTTAGGCGAAAATGCTATTAGTGCAATGAGCTATGGTCTGGGAATGGCAACGGGATCTTGGGTCAACACGGGAGAAGGTGGACTTGCGCCCTATCATACAATTGGGGGTGGTGATGTGGTTATGCAGATCGGTCCGGGTCTATTTGGTGTCCGAAATGAGGATGGATCTTTTAGTTGGGATCATTTTCGAGAGAAAGCGTCAAATCCACATTTAAAATGTTTTGAACTGAAACTGGCACAGGGTGCAAAAATACGGGGTGGTCATGTTGAAGGAAATAAGGTGAATGAAGAGATTGCTGCAATTCGCGGTGTAACTCCCTGGAAAAATATCGATTCACCCAACCGCCACAAAAGTTTCCATGATTACCCAACCCTTTTTGATTTTATGGATAAAATGAGAGCAGAGGGCGGAAAACCGGTTGGAATTAAGATTGTTATGGGCGGTCCGGATTCTGCAGACGAATTGGCAAGTTTTATGGCTGAAACCGGACGTGGACCGGATTTTATTACTGTGGATGGTGGCGAAGGCGGTTCTGGTGCTACATACAAAGAAATGGCTGATACCATGGGACTTCCGATCCAATCCGCTTTAATCTATACAGACAATGCACTTCGACATTTTGGTGTTCGTGATCGCGTAAAGATTTTCGCAAGCGGAAAGATATTTAGTCCAGATAAGATTGCAATTGCTATGGCGATGGGTGCAGATTTGGTTAATATCGCACGGGGAATGATGATTTCTGTGGGCTGCATCGGTGCAGAAAAATGCCATACGAATAAATGTCCGGTTGGGGTTGCCACAACAGATCCGGAACACCAAAAAGCACTGGTTGTGGATGAAAAGAAATGGCGCGTTTTAAATTATGTGGTTACAATCCGGAACGGGTTGAATTCTCTTGCCGCTGCTGCGGGACTCAAGAATTACACTCAGTTTAAACGAGATCACGTCGTGTACCGAAACCAGATAGGTCAAGTAACTTCATTGGAAAAATTATTTCCGTATCCTGATGTCTAAAAAATCAAACTCTTTAATTTGCCCCCTATTCATACTTCATCTAAATTCGCAGTCTTGAATAAGGTAAAACACTAGGATAAAAGGAAAAACAGAATGGAAGCATTACACCCGATTTTTAAATGGCTCCACATTATCGCAGGTATAACCTGGATAGGGCTACTCTACTTTTTTAACTGGATTAATGGTCATGTTGTGGCGACGATGGATGGCGAGACTAAGCAGAAAGTGGTCCCAGAAATCATGCCGCGAGCTCTTTATTTTTTCCGTTGGGGAGCTGCTTGGACTTGGGTTACAGGTTTAGTTTTACTATATGTGGTTTTTTGGGATGGTGCCCTTTTAATGGGAGAATCTGCCGGAAACCTTATGTTTGATGCTGGGACGGATGTTACATCATTTGCACATATTATGTTATTGGTCACTTTTGGTGGTGTTTTTCTGTATGACTATTTATACAGTAGTGGTTTAATTAAGGATGTGCGCGTAATAACCGTCGTTAGTTTCTTACTTATCGCAGGCGTTATTTATCTTATGAAATTTAATGCTGGGTTCAGTTACCGTGCTTTTAATATTCACATAGGCACTATGTTTGGTACAATGATGGCATTCAATGTTTGGTATCGAATTTGGCCGGCACAACAACGTATAATCACAGCGATTAAAAATGGCCAAGCTCCAAATCCAGATGATGCCGGTATGGCGGGACTTCGATCTAAACATAATACGTATATGAGTTTTCCATTGATTTGGACTATGATTAATCAACATACTACAGTTTTCGCTGGCGGAAATTTTGGTGTTACCGATTCTACAAATTGGATGGTTCTTATGATTATGATAGCTCTGAGCTGGCATGTTGTTTGGCAGATTTATAAGAAGTCGGGAACCATCAAAGGTTTCTAACAATCCCATTTAATTCAGAAAACCCTCCTGTGTTTTTTAGGAGGGTTTTTTGTTTATAGACAGAAAAGAGTTCAATTGAAACGATCTACAGCTATTGGCCTTTTGGTCCTTACAGGGATATTATGGAGTACTGGCGGATTTATGGTAAAAATAATTCCTTGGCCACCCTTGGTTTTAGCTGGAATTCGAAGTGGTATAGCAGCTATTGTTATTTATTGTTATGATAGACCATCCAATCTTCGGTTTGGGAAATACACTTTAGGTGGGGCTATTTGTTATGCCGTCATGGTTATTTTTTTTGTTATTGCCAATAAAATGACAACATCCGGGAATGCGATTCTAATTCAATATACAGCACCCGTTTATGTTGCAATATTCGGGTTTTCATTTTTAGGCGAAAAATCTACCAAAATGGATTGGGGGATTATTTTATTGATGCTCCTTGGTTTAGGACTTTTCTTTTTTGATAAATTATCCTTCACAAGTTTTTGGGGAAATATTGCTGCATTGATTGCCGGTTTTGGATTCGCTGGCACAACCCTTTTCATGCGGAAACAAAAGCTCGGTCGTCCTATTGATACCGTGTTATTGGGGAATCTTTTAACATTTATGATTAGCATCCCATTTATCATGAATGATATCACATTCGAAGTTAAACCTTGGTTGGGAATTGCTTATTTAGGAATCATTCAATTGGGATTATCTTATATAATATTTAGCACAGCCATAAAATATGTTTCAGCATTAGATGCCATTATTTATCCTGTAATTGAACCAATTTTTAACCCAATTCTTGCATTTTTATTTTTAGGGGAAATGATGAGTGGGAATGCTCAATTTGGTGGCGCATTAGTTTTAACCGGTGTTGTTGGTCGTGGGTTACTCCAGGCGACTCAAATAAAAAAAAGGAAGTACCCATGAGTGGAAGAAGAAACAAGCTCGAACAGTGGCTGGATAAGCACAACCATTTGATGGAATTGATCAGGACATTGATAGCGGTGATGGTTTTAGTGCTGCAGATCTATATCCTGATCAAAATTACTGCTATATAAAAAGCCCCCTGAAAAAAAGGGGAATTTTTATTTAAACTGTATTAATCGATTTATAAATCACAACTCATATCATTGCCACAGCACATGGGCGATTTAATTTTTCCGCACCCACTTGGGCATTTTGCTACGGCTACTTTTGTTCCGTCATCTTTTGTAATATGATCATGGACGAGTGATTCACCACATTTCGCACATTTCATATCTGCGACGCCCATGCCGCAATGTTCACATTGATATTTTGCCATTTGAAAATTCCCTTTAATTGAAGATTAATATTGGATGAATTTAAGGAAAAAACTTTGATAAAATTGTTTTAATAAATAGGAATGATTCTTATTTATTAATATCTTTGATATTCGATTATGAGATATAGTGAACAAAGAGAAACGGTTTTTCAAATCGTTAGAAATACCAAAGTCCATCCCACGGCTGAATGGGTATTTGAAAAAGCTCAACTTACACTGCCTACGATTAGTCGTGGAACGGTTTATCGGAATCTCGGTCAATTAGATGACGAGGGTAAAATCAGATCCTTTGCCATGAAAGGCAAAATTCGTTACGATGGAAATATGGAAAATCATTCTCATTTTATTTGCAGGGAATGTGATTTGATGCTGGATATCCATCCTGAAAAACTTTATAAAAACTTTTCTCGGGATCTCCCGGAAAATTTCACTGCAGAATCCATGGATCTGAAAATCACTGGGGTTTGCAGAAATTGTAATACACACTCAAACATAAAAAGGAACTAATATGTTAGTAACAAAACCTGCTCCGGAATTTAGCGCAACAGCTATTATGCCGGATAATTCATTTAAGGAAATAAGTCTGTCCGATTATAAAGGAAAGAAAGTTGTTCTTTTCTTCTATCCATTGGATTTTACTTTTGTTTGCCCAACTGAATTAATCGCATTTGATAAACGCCTCCCTGAATTTGAAAAACGTGGCGTTCAAGTACTTGGGTGTTCGGTTGATTCTCAATTCAGCCATTGGGCTTGGAAAAACACCGATGTGAACAATGGTGGAATTGGAAATGTTCAATATCCAATCATCGCTGATTTGGATAAATCAATTGCCCGCGATTATGATGTTTTAATTGGTGCTGAACCCGCCACAGTATTGACTGAAGAAGAAGAAATTGAAACCACAGTGGGCGGCGGTGTTGCTTTGCGTGGATCATTTTTGATTGACGAAGAAGGGACTGTCCGTCATGCAGTTATCAATGACTTACCTTTAGGACGAAATATTGATGAAATGCTCCGTATGGTTGATGCCTTGGATTTCCATACAAAAAATGGTGAAGTGTGCCCTGCCGGTTGGACTGAAGGTGATGATGGCATGAAAGATACATCAGAAGGTGTGGCTAGTTATTTAACGGATCATGCAGACGAACTTTAATATTTAATTAAAGTGCCCTAAAAAGCCCCTCATTATTTGCAGGGGCTTTTTAATTATCAAAATATTAGATTAATTTTCCGGCTCAAATTTAAAAGGATTTTGATGAAAATTTATATTAGCGTAGACATGGAAGGTATCACTGGCGTTACGCATTGGGACGAAGTTGAGCACAATAAACCCTCAGCCTATACTCAATTTCAAGAACGAATGACTAAAGAAGTTGTCGCTACCTGTTTGGGTGCGAATGATGCAGGAGCGAAAGAAATTTGGGTGAAAGATGCTCATTATTCCGGTCGAAATATTTTAGCGGAACACCTCCCGAAAAATGTAAAACTGATTCGTGGTTGGAGTGGCCATCCTTATTCCATGGTGCAGGAATTGGATGAAACATTTGATGCTTTATTAATGGTGGGCTATCATTCCATGGCTGGGCAAGGAGGAAATCCATTGGCTCATACCATGTCGTCTTCCAAAGTGGATTCGATATTTATTAATGGACAGCAAACATCCGAATTTTTTCTACACGGCAACATTGCCGCCAAACACGGTGTTCCACTTGTATTTGTTTCCGGAGACGCAGGATTATGCGAAGAAGTAAAAGAAGTGAATTCAAATATAACCACCCATGCAACCATGGTTGGGGTGGGAGATTCAACAATCAGTATTCAACCGGAAGCATCCAGAAAAGCAATTCGTGAAAAAGTTAAATCTGCTTTATCCAATGACTTGAAAAAGTGCATTTGGGATCATACCGATTCATTTTCATTGGAAGTTCGATTCGTTAAACAGGATTTGGCTTATCGTGCGTCTCACTATCCTAATGCATCTCTTTTGGATGCAAAAACGGTGAAATTTGAAACAAGCGATTATGATGATATAATGCGATTCTTTTTGTTTACGGTCTGACGTTAATTCGAATGCATGACAACCAATTAATCTAAACTTTGTCTATAATACGAATGCACCGCTTTATATTTTTCATTATTTTTTATTTCATGTTTGTTTTCCCAGGACATTCAAGTCAGAATCGTAGTACGGATGCATATGGCAATTCCAGTTCTTGGACCTTTTAGTGTCACCTTTGATCAGACCGTTGCGCCGGGTTCTTCCGTGAAGAAGAAAAGAGTGAAGCGAAACGATTTTATGCCCGTTGGCTCATGAATAGTGAAACCGGTGAAATCATGATTGAGGGTACAGATAAAATTCTCAAATATGATAAAGATGAAAAAGAATATTGGCTTCAATCCCCGGAAGATTATTTTAAGGTGCCGGATACCAGTTCCGAAAATACCAAATCTATGTCCTTTTCAATGTCTTCTGATGAAGAGGATGATACGCCACCCAAAATAACAAGAACAGGTGGAAAAGAGATTGAAGTTCTACATGGGTTCAGGACCAAAAAATGGATCACCACCATTTCATACTCTGAAAAAAGGATGGTCTTTGAAGAATGGCTTGTGGACAAGTTACCCTTGCTGGTTCTTTCGGATTCATTGGAGTCCGCTATTAAAACAAAATTCAATCCAGAAAGTGAAACGGTTAAAGTGGAGCATACTGAGTTTTCATCTAATCTAATTATTAGTCAAATGGATTCTTTAACAACTTTGGAACCTATCTCGGGTCATCCCGTAAAAATAAATTTCTTGGTTTATGAAGATGGGAATGATCCAAAATTTACCGTGGGCTATGAGATTTTGGAATTGTATGCGGAACCGGTGGACACGTCATATTTCACCATTCCAGAAGATTACGAGCGGGTTGAGAAAGAATAAATGGCCGGATACCGTTTGATGAAATTTCAAAATAAATATCGTACAACAACCACCCGTTTAAAATATTGGAACTCTGCAAACCCCGGGATGTATTTTGTAACCATCTGTACAAAAAATCGTGTAGAATGGTTTGGAACGGTTAAAGATGGGAAAATGATTTTGAATGAAATGGGGAAAATCGTAAAAGAAGAATGGATCAAAACGGGTGAATTACGTAAAAATATAAAGGTGGACGAATTTATTATAATGCCAAACCATGTTCATGGAATTATTTGTATTAATTTGGGAAATGATCATGTAGAGTCGTATAGCAATGCGACTCTACACCAAACAGAATACAAAAATAAATTCGGCCCACAAGTGAATAATTTATCATCAATCATTCGGGGATTTAAAGGCGCTGTTACACGATTGATACGAAAACAACAAAATCAAAAATTCGCATGGCAATCACGATTTTACGACCATATAATTCGTAATGATCAATCTTTGGAACGCATCCAAACCTACATTCTTTCAAATCCAATAAATTGGCCCAAAAACAAAAATATTATTGATGAAGATAAAAATTTATTCTAAAAAAATAAAAGGACAAACATGAAACTATCCATTAAAAATATATCAAAAACATATCCCAATGGCGTTGAGGCCCTAAAGAACATTAATCTAGAGATTGGCAATGGCATGTTCGGTTTGCTTGGGCCAAACGGCGCCGGGAAATCAACCCTCATGCGAACCATTGCTGCACTCCAAGATAGTGATGAAGGCACCATCATGGTTGGCGATATTGACGTATCCAAAGACAAACAATCCTTGCGGGAAATCCTGGGATATTTGCCACAGGAATTTGGTGTTTACCCAAAAATATCGGCGAAAGATCTTTTAGATCATTTGGCTGTCATGAAGGGAATCACAGACTCGAAAGAACGAAAAGGTGTTGTGGAATCCTTACTTCATCAAACGAATCTTTGGGATGCTAAAGATCAAAAATTGGGGACTTATTCCGGCGGAATGAAACAACGATTTGGCATTGCACAGGCACTCATTGGCGATCCAAAACTTATTATTGTGGATGAACCCACTGCAGGGCTGGATCCTATGGAACGAAACCGATTTCACAATCTATTGAGCGAAATTGGCGAAAATGTGATTGTGATTTTGTCCACCCATATTGTGGATGATGTGAGTGATTTGTGTAATGACATGGCCATTATTTTGAATGGCGAAGTGAAATTGGAAGGTGAGCCGATTCAGCTTATTGAAAGAATGAAAGGAAAAGTGTGGAAAGGATTGGTTGAAAAATCTGAATTGTCAGAAATCGAAAAAGAAAATGATGTTATTTCGTCCCGACTTTATATGGGTAAAGTCCAGGTTAGAATTTTCAGTGAATCGCCATTGAACAATGGATATGAAGCAACGGAACCGGAAATTGAAGACCTGTATTTTGCAACGATTCATGGTTTAAATATTAATGGGGAATTTTAATTTGGATTTCATCAACCGTGTTGATGTTGAATCGAGGTATGAGATTCAAAAATATTTCTGTAACAATAATGAAGATTGAACGCTTCATACTTCAGCGTAGAATTAACACGGTTAATTCAGTCCAAATAATGAACGAATATTTTAAAAACCAATTTACAAGGGTGTTGCCATGTGGAAACATATTTTAAATTTTGAACTCAAATTAGGATTCAAGAAAACATCGGTCCTTATTTATTTTTTCGTCTTTTTTGCATTGGCTTTCCTTATTGTGAATATATTGGGTGGCGCATTTACAGGCGCTCGAATTATTGTAGGAAATGCCAATAATAATTTGAATGCTCCTCTGGTTATTGCTATGCTACAGAATATTTTTTGTATCATAGGTGTTTTAATATTTGCAGCAGTTTTTGGAAATGCCGGATATCGTGATTTTGAATTCAACACGCATCCTTTATTTTTTACAAAACCCATCAAACCATTCGATTATTATATTGGCAGGTTTAGCGGTGCTTTTATTATTAGTATTTTTATTCAAGCTGGATTCTCACTGGGAATGCTTTTTGGATTTCTCATGCCTTATTTGGATCAGGATGCCATCGGCCCCTTTAGTTTGTATGCTTATTTACATCCATTTATGGTGCTGATCATTCCGAATATTTTTATGGTGGGAGCATTGTTATTTACTTTAGCTGTTCTTACGCGCAGGATGCTTCCAACCTACTTGGCATCGGTGGTTCTGCTATTTGGATATTTGACATCCGGAAATCTTACCAGTGATATTGAAACACGTTGGATTGCATCTTTGATTGATCCATTCGGGATCGAAGCTGTAAGTAATGCCGTTCGATATTGGACGCCCGTAGAACAGAATTCAAATTTTATACCAGTGAGTAAATGGCTCTTATTGAATAGGTTGATATGGTTGGGAGCTGGTGGAATATTTATGGGAATCGGCCTGTGGAAATTTGATTTTAAGCATGCTGAACCGGGAAAATCCAAAAAGAAAAAGAAAGAAAAGAGCGAAATAGTAGAAGAACCAGTTATGGGCGGCGGATATATCCATGCTACACCGGTTTTTAATGCTACAACACTTTGGCAGCAGTTTAAGACCCAGACTCTGATTGAGATCAAACGGGCCTTTAGGGATCCATATTTTATTGCTATTGCAGGGACTGCAGCGGGATTTTTGCTCATGAACCAACAAGCCATTGGAAAAATGTATGGCGTAAATACGCTTCCTGTAACAAACATGGTTTTAGCTATTTTGAGTGGTTCATTTGCTTTATTCATGCTAATCCTGATCACCTTTTATGCAGGACAAATTGTGTGGCGGGAACGGGAATTAAAAGCGGATCAAATAATGGATTCGCTTCCGATTCCTAACTGGATTCCCATGGTTTCCAAGCTAATCGCTTTAATTTTAATTCCGGGAATTATGTTAGCTGTTCTCATGGTTATTGGACTGGGTATCCAAACAGGGCGTGGGTTTTATGATTTCGAAATTCATCTTTATTTAAAACAATTATTTTTACTGGATTGGACTGATTATGCTTTGTTGTGTGTTTTGGCGTTTGCGATACAAACCATTGTAAATCATAAATATCTCGGTCATTTTATCATGATCCTTTATTTCTTGTTTGGGATGTTTTCCGGGCAGTTTGGATTGGATCACACTCTGTATCATTATGGGTCAGGTTCCGGTGCACCCTATTCTGATATGAATGGATTTGAGCCCTACATTTGGCGTCTTTCCTGGTACAAGCTTTATTGGGGTGCTTGTGCCGTTTTATTGGCATTTGCCAGTAATTTATTTTGGAATCGTGGGCTGACAGGTGATTTTAAAAATCGTGTAAAACTGGCAAAATCCAGAATGACACCAAAACTAAAAAGCGGAATGCTTGGTTTTGGATTTCTCTTTTTGGGTGTAGGGAGTTTCATTTTTTATAATACAAATATACTTAATGAATATCATCGTTCGGATTATTATGAAAAACGATCTGCTGATTATGAAAAGACCTATAAAAAATTCAAAAATAAACCGCAACCCAAAATTACGAGCGTAGGCGGTGAAGTCCATTTATTCCCCCAAGATGCACGATTAAAATTTTCCGGTAAGTATCAAATGAAGAATAAAACGAATGCAGTGATTGATACAATTCATTCTAATTTTAGTCGGAAAAATGCATATTTAACGTATAAATGGTCCCGACAAAACGAAGTTGTTTTTACCGATAGTTCTTATGGTTGGGATATGTTCGTTTTCGATCCACCCATTTTGCCGGGTGATGAATTTTCATTAGATTTTTCCGGTGAAAGAAAGCGGACCGGATTTTCCAATGGTGGTGTAAACCGAACTGTTGTGGAAAATGGAACCATGATTTGGAGCGGCGAGCTTTTCCCGACTTTTGGATATAATCCTGACCGTGAATTACGAGATAAACGAGCACGGAAAAAGTATGATCTACAAGAGATTCAAGACCCCATGCCAAAATATGATGATGTTGAAGGAAACAAACACGGCATTCTTGGTGACGATGCAGATTGGGTGGATTTTGAAGTAATCATTAGTACCGATCTTGACCAAATTGCCATGGCGCCGGGCTACATCCAAAAAGAATGGGAAGAAGATGGACGAAGATATTTCCATTACAAGATGGATCAAAAAATTCACAACTTATTCGCCTTTGTCTCCGCAAAATATGAGATTGTTCAAGAAGAATGGAATGGTATTAGTTTGGAAATTTATCACCATCCGAGCCACGACTATAATGTAGATATATTGATGAATGGTATGAAAAAATCCATCGATTATTATACGGAGTTGTATGGTCCCTATCCTTACCGGCAATGCCGGATTTTAGAATTCCCTTATGGCAGTTATGCCGCTTCATTTCCAAACACGATTCCTTTTTCAGAAAATATCGGTTTTATTATGGATGTGGATCCGGATGATCCGGAAGATTTGGATATGCCATTTTGGGTTACGGCGCATGAAATGGGACATCAATGGTGGCCCCATCAGGTTTCTGGTGGAAATGTGCAAGGATCGGCATTCTTGAGTGAAGGATTGGCGGAATATTCAGCCGTTTCACTTCTGGCAAAAGAAAAGGGCGAGAAGCAACTTCGGAAATTCCTGAAATATGAATTGGATAGATATTTAGGTGGGCGTTCCATGGAAAGAAAATACGAACCACCCATAGTAGAGACGGAAGGTCAATCCTATATTCATTACAATAAAGCTGGGCTCATGATGTACACCTTATCTGATTTTATTGGGAAGGATATATTCAATAATGCTTTAGGACGGTTTATAGAAAAATTCCGATATCAGTCCGATCCTTACACCAATATTGGTGAATTTGTAAAAACCATTCGAGAAGATACGCCGGACGATCTCCAATATCTCATTACTGATACATTTGAAAAAATCACACTTTATGAAAATAAGGCAAAGACTGCTACAGCAATAGAAAATGAAGATGGAACTTTTACTGTTACTTTGGAGGTGGAAGCCAAGAAAGTTTATTCAGATAGCCTTGGGAATCAAAGTGATGCTGAACTGAACGACTGGCTAGAAATTGGCGTTATGGGTGAAACTTTGGTAAACGGCGAGATGGAAGAAATCCCAATTTATTTAGAAAAAGTATTGATTACAGATTCGTTAACAACTTTTACGGTTCGGGTAGATCAAAAGCCAATCAAAGCGGGGATTGATCCCATGCACAAATTTGTGGATAGAGATTCTGAAGACAATTTAGTGCGGGTGAAAATTCGTACAGCAAATTCCGATGAGAGTGAAAAAGCCTATCGGGAATTGATTCGTAAGAATCTTAAAGAGGGCAAAATGATGTTTAATATGCCCGATGACATTGATCCGGAAAGATGGGAGCAGATTTTAAAAGAAGAAATGGAATCCAAGTTTGGTGAGAATGTAGAAATGAAAACGATGAGTGTAGGAGATGGTGATTGAAAAATAACAGTATACACTTTTTTATTTTATCTGCGATTGTTTCAACTCAACCAAGTATTGATTTGATTGAACCAGCATTTGGTGGTATCGCTAGTACAATAACTATAAGCGGGAATAATTTTAGTTCTAATTCTCAAGAAAATACTCTTTTTTTTGGTGGACTAGAGGCAAACATATTTAATTCAACAGAAAACGAAATAATTGTAACGGTCCCACATGGTGCTTACTATACACCAATTTCGGTTTATACAAATGGCATATTTGCAATTTCCAGTCAACGCTTCAATGTTACCTTTAATGCTATAGAAGAATTGCAAACATCTCATTTCAGTAATCAATTATATAATCCATATTTGGGCGCAAAATTTTATGATATAAAGATTGCAGATTTGAATGAAGATGGCGTTCCCGAAATCATGACTTCGGAAGCAGGTTCAGGTTCAAGTGCATATTTAGCAATATTCACAATTTCCTCTGATAATGAAGGGGTGATATCCATTGACGATAATTTAGAATTTAATTTTGGAACTGGTATATACAGTGAGCCTCATGATATTGCTCTTGGAGATTTAAATGGGGATGGGCTTTTGGATATTGTAGCCTCAGAATATGGCGATGTCACTGACGATTTTAATTCTCATACCTGTATTTTTATTAATACCAGTCAAAATCAAAGTTTCTCTTTTAATGACCCAATTATAATTTCGGGAGACGGTTATGAAGGTTACGCCCAAGTACATGATATTAATGGGGATGGGAAACTAGATATTATAACATCTCGTCAAAGCTGGCATCAAATGGGTGTTTATTTAAATACGACGCAAGGGAATGATGTTTCGTTTGCCGACAAGATTATTATAGAAGATTATGCTGACCCTCGTCCCGCCTTTGCAGATTTGAATGGGGATGGATTGATTGATATGGTTACCGTCGCCAATACAACAGATAGAAGAGATATTTACATTTATTCCAACAACAGTACCGAAGAAAATATTGACTTCAATTTAGAACTCATCGTTCAATCGGGTGGAAATGATTTGGATGGATATTCAGCTTATGATTGGATAGCAGTAAGTCCCACTTTAGTTGATATTGATGGCGATGGGAAATTGGATATTGTTGTAACAAATGGTGCTTGTTTTGGCTGCGCACCCAGTGGTATCTCTGTCCTTCGAAATACAAGTACTGATTCAACGATAGGATTTGAGTACGATTATAATAACTTTTATTATTATGAGTCTAATACGAATCCAACTAGAATCGGTATTTCAGATTTAAATGGCGATGGTAAGCCAGATATTTTAACGACAGATTGGTTGGGTGGCATATCAATCATCATGAATTCGAGTACTGAAGGAAATATTGTACTGGAATCTCAAATGCAAATAGGTGTTGGGAGTTTTCCATATCCGTTAGCTATGGCAGATTTGAATATGGATTCAACACCTGAAATAGTTGTTTCAAATTGGGAGGTAGAAGGCTTGCGATTATTGCACAATTTTTTGCCTGTGGATGCGCAAACGGATGATCTCCTTTATGATATAAATAATGATGGGGTAGCGAACGATTCTGATTTTGTAATTCTACTTTCCCTTGTAATAAATGGAAATGATTCAGTGAGTGCAGCAGATATTAATTTTGATTCAGCAGTTGATATTTTTGATTTGTTACTTTTGTCGGATTATTTACAAAACATGTAAATAAATAATGTTTAATTCTTCATCAAGTGAATAAAATGGTGCTGTCGAAATAAGTGAAGGATAATCTTTCCAATATGGAAAATCTAAATAATATATTATATAACCCCCTTTTCCCCAAGACGTGGGAAAGATGTATGGGGATAAATGCAATTATTTTACTTTTATTTATAAACGCCTGTTCACCGACAATTCCCACTTTGGATTACAATCCAAAAGGTGATTATAAATTAGAAAAGTACATTTATTCCGTGGATCTCAATGAGGTGGAAAATGACCGTGTTTATGTCCATCTTCATTGTCCCGGACTCAATCAGGATACTGTTATTTTTCATTTTCCGAAAACGATTCCAGGGACTTATAAAGAATTAGATTATGGTGAAATGATTGAATCTATTGAGCCAAAGGATATGAATGGGAATTTGCTCCCTTATGAAAAAATAGGGAAAAATATTTTTCAAATTACCCAAGCCCAAGATCTCACTATGATCCATTATTGGATTGATGATACTTGGGATCATCCAAAATCCATGAGGCGGATTTGGGCCATGGGTGGAACCAATATTGAAGAAGGTGAGAATTTTGTGATTAATGCGTCCGGTTGGTTTGGCTTTTTTGACGGATTGGAGTTGGTGCCCATTCAGGTTTCGCTGGTTCAGCCAGAAGGGATGAAATCCTTTTCTGCTTTACCGGTTGAGTCTGAATTTGAAAATACAGTCGTGTTCAATGCACGAGATTATCATCATTTGATTGATTGCCCCATCATGATATCTGAACCGGACACAGCAACATTTATGGTGGCCAATACAAAAGTATTTATCGAAACACATTATGATGGAGACGGGGTTGGGTATTCAAATTTGATCAAAAAGGAGATTCAGCCATCTATGGAAGCAGTGGCAACTTTTACTGATTCTCTTCCGGTAGATGAATACCATTTTATCATGTATATCCGCGATGGTGCTGGTTTTATGGATACATTACAATCCAAAGAGATTGGTCTTTTTACAAAAGCGAAAACGGTGATGAAAAATATTTCCATGTTTGGTATGGGTGCTTTGGAACACGGTAATTCGTCATTTTATACCTTAACGGATTTTGGTGATTCATCTTATACATCCATGATTAAACGAGTGGCACTTCATGAATTCATGCACATTTTTACACCCTTAAATCTTCATAGCGAATACATCGGCGAATTCGATTACGTGAATCCTCGGATGTCAAAACATCTCTGGTTGTATGAAGGCATAACAGAATATTTTGCCAATCTGATCCAAGTCCAATCCGGTTTGATGACACCATTGGAATTCTTTGCTGGAAAAATGGGTGGGAAAATTCGACGTGCATCAAAATATCCGGAAACAAAAATTCCGTTTACTGAAATGAGTGAACGGGTGTTTGAGAAAAAATATGGTCGCCATTATTCACAGGTTTATCAAAGGGGAGCCATCATTGGACTTTTGTTAGATATTGAGATAATTCGGCTTACCCAAGGTGAAAAAACACTTAAGAATGTGATTCTGGATCTATCCTCCCGATATGGTCCAAGAAAATCTTTTGATGAAGAAACTTTTTTTGATGAATTCTCAGCACTGGTTCATCCGGAATTACGGGAATGGTTTTCGGATTATGTGGAAGGGATCGTCCCATTAGATGTAGAGGGCGGACTATTGCAGATTGGGGTCGAATATTCTAAAAAAGGGAAACACACAGCTCCAAAACGAATTTTAACTGATTTTGGTTCAAAGAGTCACAGAATATCATTTGGGAAATTTAAAAAAGTAAAAAAAGTCGGGAAGAAAGATTCGGTTGGTTTCAAAGTGGGCGACCAAATTGATACCGATAAGATTCGGGAAGAATTTTATGATGATTATGGCTATCCTGTGGCGGAAGGAACAGAAGTGACCCTATTTGTAAAAAGGGATGATGCCATGATTGAATTACCCTATTCTATGGAACATAAAGCGCGGAAATACAAACACAGATTACGTCTCTTGAAAGAACCAACCAAAATACAATCCCAATATTATTCCATTTGGTTAGGACAATAAAAAGTAAAGACGATTCTTTTATCCGGGGTGTTAATTATTGTAAATTCTACCTTGCCTAATTACTATAAAACGACATATTTACGGGGGAAACGTACATGTCAAATTGGAATAAAAATCAATTCATTGATCATCTTCGGGATAATTGTAGCCGTGAAGTAGCAAAGGTTGGTGTCTCTATAATAGATTTTTCTGAAAAACATGCGTGTGACATTTCATGGGGACGCGGATCAGATCACGGTACACTTACATTCAGATGTCAGTCTGATGTAGGACCATTGCCGCTTTTTCATATGACTTCCACGGGCCAGTTGAATCTTCAAATTAATTTCATGCGGAATAAGGAAATCCCCCCAATGGTTATGCGAGACATCGTTTTAAAACTGGAATCAAACTTTCTTAGGGATTATAATGAGCTGGAATATCCTAGTGATGTTTTTGTCCCTATGGATGAATTATTTCATACAGAAAACCAAGTGGAAAAATTTCTTAAAGCAATGGAAGGTTGCACTTACAGGCTTAAACAATAAGTCTATTAAACCATTCGTTATTTAAGCCCCAGGATTTATTTGGGGCTTTTTTTTTGACT
>Ga0208748_1000371_pt1 | contig 23104 bp, 23 predicted proteins | sample Knorr_S7_td_Bott_FD_185599 | JGI IMG/M metagenome (GOLD analysis project Ga0208748, IMG submission 185599) | Marine microbial communities from Southern Atlantic Ocean transect - Knorr_S7_td_Bottom_ad_4513_LV_A (SPAdes) (version 2) | ecosystem: Environmental > Aquatic > Marine > Oceanic | place... | reverse complement strand
TTTCTTTAGTTGCCTCCATTGATTGTCTAAAATTTTCGAAAAAACAAACACCTAATATTTTTTGCTTTGGTAGATCCCATAATTTTAATTTTATTTTATTGAATAATGATAAAGTTCCTTCAGAGCCTACTAATATATTAGATGCGTTAAATCCTTTTGGATTAACTAAATCTATATTGTATCCTCCAACTCTTCTAAGTAATTTAGGAAAACTTAAATCAATTTCTTTTTGATATTTTTTATAAAGAATTAATAACTTTTCTATAATTTGATAATAACGATTTTTACTACTTGCTTTTGCTAAGTAGTTTTCATTTATTTTGTCGAAAGTATGAATCGATCCATCATCTAAAATTGCTTCAATCGCAAGAACATTATGAACCATATTTCCATAATATAATGATCTTGCACCGCAACTGTTATTGCCGGTCATTCCTCCTATAGTAGCTCTACTACTTGTTGATACATCAATCGGATACCAAAGATTGTACTTTTTTAAATAATCGTTCAATTGATCTAGTACTATACCCGGTTGAACCCAAACGGTTTTTTCTTCAACATTTAGTTTGATAATCTGATTTTGATATTTGGAATAATCTACAATGATACATTTGCCAACGGTTTGTCCGCATTGTGAACTTCCCCCTCCTCTGGCGAGAAGTGGTAAATCATGTTTTTGAGAATATTCTATTAAATTCACAACATCGTAATTATCTTTTGGTAGAACTACTCCTATTGGTGTTATTTGATAAATGGATGCGTCAGTGCTGTACCGACCTCTAGAAAACTCATCAAATAAAATTATACCTTTAATTTTAGGTTGGAGGTCCTTGGCGATTTTATTTATTTGATTTTGGCTTAAGTTCATACCTTTATCTCACCTCTTGTTTCGAGTGGTTTGTTAATTTAAAATTTTGATTTGATATTCTCTTGCTTTTAAAACTTCTTGATTCCAATCAATTTCAACATCATCAATTTTAATAAATTCATCTTTTTTGATTGATTTTTTTATTCTTGCACCATCTGATAAACCAAGTGGTAAAAAATTACTATCAACACTGTTCCTGGAAGTAACTAATCTACCTCTTGACGTAAAGCCTCCTTCACCATCAAGTATTTCTCCTGATGATAGATCTTTTTTAGCAATTGACACTACATCCGCATTAAAAAATTTAGTATGACCTGTTGATTTTTTATCTAAAGCAATTGAATAGATCGATTGTGCAAGTTCTAAACCAACATAATGATAAGGTCTCCAGATTGCAGAATACTCGCCTGAATTGTCTGTAACCATTCCATATTCTTTAAAGCAGTCTTTTACATAATTATTTTGGGCTTTAATAACGATATAAACTCCCCATCTTAAATCATTTTCGATTTGAATCTTATTTCTGCCAATACTTGAAATTACTTCCACTTGTCCTTCATGATCAATAAGTCCACCGTTTTCTTTTGGGATTAATTTGTTTGCAATGTCATAGACACCAACTGGTGGATAGGTTAGGCCATTTTTAGGACATTTTAAACCTGATGCATTAGCAACGGCTGCCATCTCAATCGAGCTTTTGTCTCCTGTAACAAATGAGTTAAACATTTTTGGATTCATGCCAGCATTTTTTGCTTCTTCAGATGTCATTCCATAATTGTCCCATACATTTTCTGGTGTCGAATACTCGAAACTTGGATGGTATTTTGTTCCTTTGCCGGCACATGTTACAAAAAAACCATTTAATCTAGCCCATTCAATTTGCTCTAAAATTAAAGATGGCTGATCTCCATAAGCCATCGAATAAATAATATTATTTTCCTTTGCTAGATCTGATAAATACTTCCCGCATAAAACATCGGCCTCAACATTAACCATGATGATATTTTTTTTGGATTGAATCACTTTATAAGCATGTTGGGTACCTACGATTGGATTTCCAGTAGCTTCAATAAAAATCTCTATGTTTCTATTCAATATAGTGTCTAAGGAATTTACAAAATTTATTTTCTCTACAGTCTCTTTTGTGAGACCACTCTTTATGCAATTAGATTTTGCCCTTTCAATATCTAAATCAACAATTGTATCAATTTTAATCTTTTTAAGTTGATTGTATTGAGACAAAAACATTGAAATAAATTTCCCACAACCAATAAAAGCAATATTAATATTTCCTTTATAATCTTCTAATTTTGAATGGAGATACATAATTTAGAGTAAACCAATTTATTCGACTAATTTAATAATTCTGCTAGTGAAGTTTGGAAAGCGCTAGCTGGAACTCCATTTTCCCAAGGCAAATCCACATCATAATCTTTAATAAGGCAATCATCAGGTAAGCATTTAATGGGGGTAAAATCACGATGAGCAATATATTCTTTGCGCTTAAATCTACGAATATGATTGCTCACAGCGCAAAGACTGAGATAAACACTCACCCGGTTAAAAGGAGATAGATTGCTACTAGAAGCATGAACTAAACAACTATGAAATAAAATCATCGATCCGGCTGGTCCTTTTGGACTAACGATCCCACCATTTTTACCACCAGCACGGCTAACTAACTGTGAGATAAGATTATTATCAAGTGTCCAAAGTGGATAACTGGTTGTTGTGAGATCATGTTTTGCCTCGACTACCCCTTTTTTGTGACTACCAGGAATAAACAACAGTGGCCCATTAAATTCTGTGACTTCATCAAGAAAAATAGCAATATTCATCGCACGTTCTTTTGGCATTAAATCGTCATTAACCCATGTTCCATAATCTTGATGCCACTGCCACACATCTCCCTCAAAAGCCATTTTGCCATTAATTTTAAATTGATGCATATACAAATGTTCACCAAGTAAATCTTCAACAGGTTTTATCATACGCGGGTGACGAGCTAGTTTTGCAAAAGGCTTGCTGTATAAATGAGCTGCAAAATTCGTACGCACAGCATCACTTCCCTTTTCACGAACATTGTATTCCTCACGTCTTTGATAAAGTTCGGGAACAACCGCTAAAAGATTTTGAATTTCTTCTTGTGAAAAGAGGCTTGGAAAAAAAAGATATCCATCTTTATCGAAACTATTACGTTGCTCCGGCGTTATTTTCATATTTTTATTTCCATATCCTAAAATAATCTAATAAAAAGAGCAATAATACTAATAAAAGCTTTGAATTTTTTCATGCTTTATTTTCTTTTAACCATATTAATTTTTAAGTCTCTTTATCAATAAATACAATGCACTATGATCTAAATTAGATTTTCCCTCTTTAACCATTAGTTCATATAATTTTTTTATTTTATTAGACAGTGGTAAATGCACATTATAAGTTTTTGCTGTTTCAACAATATTATTCATATCCTTTAATTGCGTAGAACATCTACCTCCTGGTACAAAGTTATTTTCTAAAATTCTTTTTCCATGATTTTCCAAAATCGGACTACCAGCAAATCCTGTTTTTATCGCTTCTCTAACCGCTTTAGGATTTGCTCCTGCAGCTTCAGCAAGAATTAATGCTTCTGACACAGCGCCAATTGTAATTCCAACAATGGCTTGGTTTGCTAACTTAGCAACTTGTCCAGACCCCGTTTTTCCAACATAAGTAGCTGTTCCCATACTTTCAAATAAATTTTTTATTTTTTTAAATATTTTTTTTTCACCCCCCACCATAATTGCCAATTCTCCAGTTTTTGCTCCTGCTGTTCCACCAGAAACAGGGGCATCTAAAAAATATCCTTTATTGGCTCTCACTTTTTTTTCTATTTCAACAGCTGTTTTTTTCTTTGTGGAGCTCATATCAATTAATATTTGATCTTTTTTTAAGTTTTTATTTAGAACTTCAGAAATTTCTAAACAAGCATTATCATTTGCCAACATCATTATAATAACTTGACATTTATTAGGTAGATTAATTAAATTTTGACATATTTCTGCTCCCAACTTTTTAATTTTTTTAAAATTTTTTGTTGATCTATTCCAAACAATTAAAGAATATTTATTTTTTAAAATATTTTTTGCCATGGGCATGCCCATTAGCCCTAAACCAACAAATCCTACTTTAATTTTGCTCATTTAATACTTCCTTTGTTATCTCTTTTCACTTCATTTTATCCTAGCAAAAAGTTACGTGAGAGTCAGTCAGTGTATTTATTGTGAGTTTTTCTTAACCTTACTTTAGATTTAGTTATGGGGCGAAAATTTATGACTGTTGCGGACGCATATCTTTTGTATTGATACCAGCTACCTTTACCGGTTTCTTCATTGCATCACGTCTAAATGGCTCACCAAGCTCTTGATTTAAAATTACTTCGATAAAGGTTGTTATCCCTTTTTTTTGAGCTTCACAAGATTCTTTCAAAGCACTAGTTAGTCCTTCTTGTGTTTTAACTTGAACACCTTTTAAACCACATCCTTCGGCTACTTTTGCAAAACTTAATTTGGGATCTAATTCAGTACCCACAAAATTATCATCAAACCAAAGAATGGAATTTCTTTTCTCAGCACCCCACTGATAATTTCTAAATATAATCATTGTAATTGACGGCCATTCTTTGCGATTACAAGAACTCATTTCACTCATACTAATTCCAAAAGCTCCATCACCTGCAAAACCCACCACCGGCACATTTGGACAACCAATTTTTGCTCCAAGAATTGCTGGAAAACCATATCCGCATGGACCAAAAAGTCCTGGAGCTAAATATTTTCTTCCCTCTTCAAAAGTTGGATAAGCATTTCCAATGGCACAATTATTTCCAATATCACTTGAAATGATTGCGTTTGATGGAAGACCAGCTTGAATTGCTCGCCATGCCATGCGCGGAGACATTCTATCTTTATCTCTTGCACGAGCATCTTTATTCCATGTTGTGCCTGGATCATCTTCTTCATGATCTAAACTCGTCAGAGTCTGCAACCATGCAGATTTTGTTTGATGAATGAGCGCTTTGCGTTTTTCTCTATCTACATCTCCAGCTGTTTTAGAAAGTTTTGTTAATAATTGCTGTGCTACTAATTTAGCATCGCCACAAATTCCAATTGTAACATTTTTTGTTAAACCAATTCGATCTGAATTCATATCAACTTGAATAATGCTTGCTTTTTTAGGCCAGTAATCAATTCCATACCCAGGTAGGGTTGAAAAAGGATTTAATCGTGTACCCAAAGCTAAAACAACGTCAGCTTTAGAAATTAATTGCATTGCGGCTTTTGAACCATTGTAACCTAAAGGACCTACTGCAAGAGGATGACTTCCTGGAAAACTATCATTATGTTGATAGCCGGAACATACGGGAGCATCTAAGTGCTCAGCTAATTTTTTACAGTCTTCAATCGCATTACCTATAACAACACCAGCTCCTGATAGTATCACTGGAAATTTTGCATTTGATAACAATTTTGCTGCTTCTGTAACAGAGCTTGCTCCACCCGCTTGCCGCTCTAAGTGAACAATTGGAGGTAATTCAATATCAATTACCTGTGTCCAATAATCTCTTGGAATATTAATTTGAGCTGGAGCAGAACCTCGAATTGCTTTTTCAATAACACGATTTAGAACTTCTGCCATACGAGATGGATCACGAACTTCTTCTTGATAACAAACCATGTCTTTAAAAAGATTCATTTGTTCAACTTCTTGAAAACCACCTTGGCCTATTGTTTTATTGGCTGCTTGAGGGGTCACCAAAAGCATAGGAGTATGATTCCAATAGGCTGTTTTGATCGGAGTAACGAGACCAGTAACGCCGGGTCCGTTTTGTGCAATACACATTGCAATTTTTCCAGTTGCACGCGTATAGCCATCTGCGATTAATCCCCCATTTGACTCATGAGCAACATCCCAAAAAGTAATGCCTGCTTTTGGAAAAAGATCTGAAATTGGCATAAAGGCTGAACCAATTATTCCGAATGAATGTTCGATGCCATGCATTTGAAGAACTTTTACAAAAGATTCTTCCGTTGTCATTTTTGTCATATTGAATTTCTAATAAAATTTAAATTTAACAATTTTGTGGTTTTTTCGCTAAAAGTTAAAAAACCTACTTTAATTATATCAATTTTAAGGCTATTTCCAGTAAGAAAATATCTCAAACAGATTTGATAATTCATGATGAAAAAGACAACATTGCTGCTACGATTGTAATTGGTATTGATCCCAAATGGACAAAGAAAGTTGGCAAAATTTCTACGTGCGAGTTTGTAAAAAAAACTTATCATTAACTTTAAACTAATAAAACTATTTTAGGTGCTGTACATAAACCATCGAGCATGCATAACTAATTGGAATGACCATATTTTTTCAATCTTATATCACCTGTTCGAGCATGAGCTTCCATGCCTTCAGCTCTAGCAAGTCTTGCTGCTGTGGCTCCTACTATTTTGTTTGCATCCCTACTCATTCTTTGGAAAGTTAGACATTTAATAAATTTTCCAACATAAAGTCCTCCTGTATATCTTCCTGCGCCTTTAGTTGGTAGAATATGATTTGGACCAGAACATTTATCTCCATAAGCTACTGTTGTTTCTTCTCCTAAAAATAGAGATCCATAATTTCTTAATTTCTTTAACCACCAGTCTAAATTTTCAGCATGTACTTCCAAATGTTCCGCGGCATACTGATCACTAATTTTAGCCATTTCTTCATTGGAATCACAAAGTATTACCTCACCATAATCTTTCCATGCTGGTTCAGCACTAGATCTTGGTCCCTCTGGCAACTCTGATATTAATTCAGGAATTCTTTTCATTACATAATCTGCTACTGATTTGTCTGTGGTAAAAACCCAACCAGGAGAATTGTAACCGTGTTCAGCTTGTCCCACAATATCTGTAGCAACAATTTCTTTATCTGCAGATTTATCTGCAATAATAGCAATTTCTGTTGGACCTGCAAAAAGATCTATTCCTACTTTTCCAAATAATATTCGTTTAGCTTCTGCAACATACTGGTTGCCTGCCCCTACTAAAAAATCCACAGCAGGATTTCCAAAGCATCCATAAGCTAATGATGCTATCGCTGCAATACCACCTAAATTTAAAATTACATCAGCTCCACAAAGATTTGCGGCATAAATTATTCCTGGGTTAGCTCCATTTTTATCTTTTGGAGGACTAGCAGTAATAACAGTTCTAACTCCAGCAACTTTTGCTGGGGTAATAGCCATAATTGCTGAAGATATATGGGCATATCTACCACCAGGAATATAACAGCCCGTTGTATCAATCGGAATTAAACGTTGTCCAGCAAACAAACCTTTTGATAACTCAATTTCAAAGTTATTATTTAAATGTTTTAATTGGTGCTCAGCAAACCTTTTTATTCTCTCATGAGCAAATTGTATGTCATCTTTTGTTTTTTGATCAACCTTTTTGCTTGCTTCTTCTATTTTTTCTTTAGTGACAACTACCTCACCTTCATACTTATCAAATTTTTTTGAGATTTCTTTAATGCCCTCCTCTCTTCTTTTTTCTAAATCGTTTAAAATTTCTTGAACAGCAGCACGTGTCTTGTGATCATCTGTGGCTGGTGTTTTAATTGCTTTTTTTAAATATTTAATAGTCATAATAATTATCTATTTACCAAAAATATAGGTAGGCAACCAGAGAACAAATTTTCCTGAACATTTCACAAAAGTTCAGAAAAAAATATGGAATACATGATAAAATTGAATACTATAGCTACGTTTCACTTAGCTCAACTGTACACTATAAAAATGCTAAAAAATCTACTTTGATTATATCAATTTTGAGGCTATATCCAGTAAGAAAATGCCTCAAACAGATTTGATTATTCATGATGAAAAAGACAACGTTGCAGTTGTTGTTATTGACAAAACTTCCAAAAATCAAGAATGCAATGGTTGGATTATGGAAAATGATAAAACAATTAAAGTAAAATCAATTAGCGAAATTCCTTTGGGCCACAAAATTGCACTTCAAGATTTCAAAGAAGGTGACACAATTTTAAAATATGGTCATGATATTGGTAAAGTCGTAGCTCCAATTAAAAAAGGAAACCATGTTCATGTTCACAATGTTAAAACTAAGAAGTGGTAATTGATATGAATATTCCAAAAACATTCATGGGTTATGAACGCGAAAACGGAAGAGTTGGTGTTAGAAACCATGTAATTATTCTACCGGTTGATGATATTTCCAATGCTTGCGCTGAAGCGATAGGTAATAACATTAAAGGTACAGTTGCCATCCCACATTCATATGGAAGATTACAGTTCGGTAAAGATTTAGAATTGTTTTTTAGAACCATTATTGGCACAGGAAAAAATCCAAATGTCGCTGCTGTAATAGTTGTGGGAATTGAACCTAAATGGACAAAAAAAGTTGTTGATGAAATAGCAAAAACCGGAAAGCCCGTTGAAGGATTTAGTATAGAAGGACTAGGAGATATTGCCACAACAATGCGGGCATCAAAAAAAACTCAAGAGTTAGTGCAATGGGCTAGTGAAAAAAAAAGAACAGAATGTCCCCTAAGTGATTTATGGATTTCTGTAAAATGTGGCGAATCTGACACAACATCAGGTCTAGCTTCTAATCCTACTGTTGGAAATTTAATGGATAAATTAGAACCTCATGGAGTTCATCTTTGTTTTGGAGAAACTTCAGAAATTACCGGAGCGGAGATAATTTGTGCTGCAAGAGGAAAAGATGAAAAAGCTAAAAAAAAATTTTTAGATGTTTGGAATAACTATAATAATTTTATTTTAGAAAATAAAACTGACGATCTATCAGAAAGTCAGCCTACAGCTGGAAATATAAAGGGCGGTTTGACTACTATAGAAGAAAAAGCTTTTGGTAATTTACAAAAAATTGGAAAAAAAGTTAAATTTATTGATGTTCTCGATCCTGCCGAAGAACCAAAAAATGGTGCGGGTCTATACTTTATGGATACCTCATCTGCGGCAGGTGAGTGTCTTACTTTACAAGCTGCTGCTGGATTTACTGTTCATTTGTTCCCAACCGGACAAGGGAATATTATAGGCAATGCTATAGAGCCAGTTATTAAATTGACTGCAAATCCAAAAACTGCAGCAACAATGAGCGAACATATTGACCTTGATGTTTCAAAAATTTTAAAAAGGGAAATGAATTTAAGTCAAGCAGGTGATGCCTTGATCGATATAATGCTTAAAACGGTAAATGGAAGAATTACTTGCGCAGAAGCTCTAGGTCATAAGGAATTCGTCATCACCAAACTTTATAGAAGTGCTTAATGTTAAACTCGACGGAACAATGTCGTTTTTGCAATAAGACAAAACAAAAAATTATTTATTCAAGTGAATTATTTTTTGTGGTTAGAGATAGTTATCCCGTCACAAAACATCATACGTTAATTATTCCTAATAGACATGTTTCTGATTTTTTTGATTTAAATGATAATGAGCTCAATGATTTAAATAAAATATTAAAAAAACAAAGACAGTCATTATTGGATTTGGATAAAGAAATCACAGGTTTTAATGTTGGCATTAACGCAGGTGTAGATGCAGGTCAAACAATTATGCATTGCCATATCCATTTAATTCCCAGAAGAAAAGGGGATATTGAAGATCCTAGAGGAGGGGTTAGAGGCGTGATACCTTACAAACAAAAATATATTAAATGAATACAAATTACTTTTCAAAAACAAGAATCCTGGATGGTGGCATGGGTCAAGAATTACTGAAAAGAGGATTGAAACCTCAAGGGTCACTTTGGTCTGCAAGTGCTTTGATAGAAGAAAAATATCATCAATTAGTAGTTGATACACATCTAGATTTTATTAACGCTGGGGCAGATGTTATAGTGACGACAACCTTTACTACTAGAAGAAATAGATTAATTCAAAATAAATGTGAAGAACATTTTGAGTATGTAAACACCAAAGCTGTAGAGCTTGCATTAAAAGCAAGAGACATTTCAAAAAAAAATATATTAGTAGCTGGGGGTTTGCCTAACCAAAATCAAACCTATAGTGCAAATTTAGGAGATGATTTAAATTTAATTGAAAAAAATTTTTATGATCAAGCAAAATTGCTTAAATCAAATATAGATTTTTTTTATTTAGATGTAATGGGAAGTGGAAAAGAATGTGAAATCGCACTTAAAACAATCAAATCATTTAATTTACCAGTATTAGTAGGTGTACATATCAAAAAAGATGGAAAATTACCGTCAGGTGAAAATATAAGTGATATAGTGAAAAAATATAAAGAAGAAAACTGGTTAGGAATTATTGCAGCATGTGTTCATCCCGAATCTTATGAAATTATAATTAAGGAATTAAAGAATTCAGATATTTCTTATGGATTCAAATTAAACGCATTTAAAAATATTCCTGACGATTATGGAGTATCTTCAACTGCGGTTTGGGGTAAAGGTGGGAATCCCACTAAAATCTTGGGGCAAAGAGAGGACATTACTGAAAGTAAATTTTACGAATTTGTAAAAAAATTCAAGGATGCTGGTGCTACAATTTTAGGTGGCTGTTGCGAAATCAGACCATCCCATATCAGTAAAATTGCTAGTCTTAAAAATTAATTATTTATTTGTACTATTAAAGACATAATAAGCCACCGCTTCAATTTCTTCGTAAGTTAAAATACCGTCCCAAGGCGGCATTACTCCAATACCATTTGTAACTGCGGCAATAATCTGAGGCATTTGAGGTTTAAGTTGATCTAAATTAGGACCAATATTTCCTGCTGATCCAGCGGCTTGTAACGTATGACAGACACCACACTGCGCTTTATTGTTGTAAATTTCTAAACCTAAATCCATCTTTGGATCAGCAAAAGTTGAGCTAGAAAAAGTTACAACCAATAAAATTAACAATATTTTTTTCATTTACAAACTCTCTCCTATTTCTTTCCATCTAATCTATTTTCATCCCTAGTTTTGGGCTTATAGGTAGGAGAGGTTTCATGATTTTCTGGACAATTAATGCTTACAAATTCTGCTTTGGTTCTTTTAAATATTTCTCTTTCTATGTCAAACCAGAATGAAGGTGGATCATAAGTTCCACCTGCAGCACCCATAAGATCTTTCATATGAGAAAGTGTCCAAAAAAGACTTGTTCCACAATTAGTGCAAAAATTAGTTTCAAAGGTATTTCCATTTTCGGTAGTAAATGTATATTTTTTTAAATCACCAGACTCTATTTTTAAGTTCTCTTTGTTAAAATAAACAGAAATTCCAAAAGCTGTTCCTGTTCTTAATTGGCAATACCTACAGTGACATAAGCCTGTTTTTACTGGTTGACCAATACTATGATATCTAACTTTACCACAGGCACAACCACCAGAATGTTTTTCTTTTTTATTCATTTACTGAATTATTCTTATAATAAAAGCTAGAGGTCATGTTGTATTCATTAATACATTGCTGGTTTACTAATTCGTTTACTTACTTGTCTTCTTATAAAAGATACCGCTACTCCAGCAACCAAGGCTAAGAAGATTGATGATAGTCCATAAACTATAGGATATTTAGTAGCTAGATTAAAAATTGTATTTCCAAATTCACTTATTTCTACAATCTTATCTGTTGGAATTTGAATACTTGGTGTTCCGTTTCTAAAAAAAGTATCGTAGGCCATTAAAACTCCTACTGAAAGCATAAGTAAAGAGAGCAAAGTTTTTAATTCTGATCCTTTAAGTCTTTGTCCGATTTTTTGACCACTATGTACTCCTGCTATGGAACCTGTAATCAATATCAAAACAAGAACCAAATCAATTGTATGGTAACTAAAAGCATGTAACACAACAACAAAACCTGTTATAAATATTGTCACAAACAAAGAAGTGCCTGGTATTAATTTTATTGGCATACCAATTAAATATATCATTGCCGGTACCATTAAAAATGCTCCTCCCACACCCATAATTGCAGCTATGAAGCCAACAAACAAACCAAGAATAATTGGAACTAAGGCGCTTTCATATACTTGGGATTTTTTGAATCGCATTCTAAAAGGTAATCCATGTATCCAATAATGAGTATGTAATTTTTTTTTAATTATTACTTTTTTTTTAATTCGATCAATTTCCATAATACCATCTCGAAGCATAAAACTTCCTAGTATGGCAAGAACATACATATAAGATAGTGTGATTATTAAATCTATTTTACCAATTTCTTTGAAATAGCTAAATGTTATAATTCCCAATAATGTGCCAACTGAACCACCGCCAATTATCAACCAACCAATTTTAAGATCCATGGTCTTTTTAAACCAATGAGTTAAAGTGCCAGAAGTTGATGAAGCTAAAATATTATTTGCTTCATTTGCTACCGCGAAAGCTGGAGGTATCCCCATAAAAATTAAAAACGGAGTCATTAAAAATCCCCCTCCTACTCCAAATAATCCTGATAAGAACCCTATTACAAAACTTACAAAAAGTATTAATATTATGTTTATTTGAACTTCGACTACGGGTAAGTAAACTTCCATAAATTTGTTATTAATAACTATTCTTCAAATATAATATTGTCAATAAATATTCGAACTTCGGAAGAGAAATTTAGAAGATTGTTGCGCCAAAGACTTTAACTTCATCATCTTCAACGCCCAGTACTAAGCGACCCAAAAATTCTCCTGGAACCTTATCGCTAGTCTGTTTATAAAGAACTGTTACATAAAGATTTCGTCTCAAGCAGCCAAAAGCCTCTCTTTGTTTTGATAAGCTTGTTAATAATTTATTGTTTGACCACTGTTTACCTATTTCTACTTCATTTGCACCATACAGCATTTGCGCTGAAAAATGCTTTGTAAAGCCACTATAATCCTTATTGTTAGAATATTTAACAAGATCATCCCATATAGGATTAGCAATCTCTATTATTTCTTCGTCTGTTTTCTCAAGAAGCTTCATTTTTCTTTTCATCAACGATGTGATAAAGCGGTGCTTTTTCCAAGGTAAATTTACCAGTTTTAGGATCACGACGAGATACAGTTAAGCAATGCCAATTATCATCATCCAATTTCATATAGTCACCCCGATAGTAGTAGCCCGGCCAACGCGTTTCCTTTCGGAACAGCGTATGTTCTGTTACACACTGTGAAGTAAGTGCACGGTGTTTTAACTCCCATGCACGCATAAGCTGGTGATAATTTTCAGCTCCTACATGCTCGAGGTCTTCTTGTAGCATATCTAATAATTTTAAACCCTTTTTGAGCAAATTTTCATTCGTCATATAGTTTGTTCCGATACCGCCAACATATTCGTCCATAATCTGCTGCAGACGTTGAAGACCTTGAATAGGCAAAAGATAACTTGGTGAAACTGTTCCTGCAGTAATCTCGTTCCGTCCTACTTTATAATTTTCCAAAGGTTTATATATAATCTCCTTAAAGTTTTCGCACTGCTTGTCATTGATCTCGATTTTTTCGTCACCTAGATCTTGTATATATTTAACTGCAGCTTTTGCGGCAAGACGACCTTCTGTAAAAGAACCCGAAGAGAATTTGTGAGCGCTGCCGCCAACTGTATCTCCTGCTCCAAAAAGTCCATCAACTGTCAACATTCGGTTATACCCCCAAAAATATTCAGGTGGCGAAAGATCTTCTGGACCACTTACCCAAGCACCCGAACAAGTGGCGTGAGAACCCATAACATATGGTTCAGATGTAGTCAGCTCAGGATCCTCATATTTTGGATCAATGTTTTGAGATGCCCAAACAACCGCTTGTCCAATAGTCATACCAAGGAAGTTCTCCCATCCAATTACCTCTAAATGAGGATCTTGGAAAGCCTCCGTTGTAACCATATGAATTGGGCCTCCACCAGCTTTAACCTCCTCAATGAAAGCATGGTTACGCAAGCATGTTGGCACTGGGTGGTGATCGATATACTCTCCTACCAGTTTTTTGGTTTGCTCATACCATTTTTTTTCGTAATTTTCTCCTTTGCCATTTCGTGTGTAAGTCTTAAGATGCAGGAAGTAAGCACCAACCGGACCATAACCATCCTTGAATCGCGTTAGAACGATACGATTTTCCATTTGAGTCATTTTAGCACCAACAGCAATCGGCAATGCATAAGCTGAACCATTACTCCAAGGTGCATACCAAGTTCGCCCCATACCTTCACCAACAGCTCGAGGTTTGAAAATATGCGAGGCACCACCCGCAGCTACAATAACAGCTTTGGCACGGAAGACATGGTAGTTACCAGTCCTCATGTTAAAGCCTACTGCACCACCGACTCGATTTTCTTTGCTTTCATCCATCAGCAGGTGAGTCACCATAATTCGATTATATATTTTATCAGCAGACTTTTTGGCGGCTTCAGCAACAATTGGTTTGTAGCTTTCTCCATGAATCATTATCTGCCATTTACCTTCACGCAGGTAACGTCCAGTTTCTTTATTGCGCATCATAGGCAAGCCCCACTCGTCGAACATATGTACTGAGGAATCAACATGACGGGCCATATCAAAACCAAGGTCTTCACGTACCAAACCCATTAAGTCGTTACGTGCATAACGTACGTGATCCTCTGGCTGATTCTCATTCCACTGCATACCCATATAGCAGTTAATCGCGTATAGACCTTGAGCTACTGCGCCGCTACGATCAATATTGGCTTTTTCAACACAAACAATCTTCATGTCGCGACCCCAGTACCTAGCTTCAAATGTAGCACCAGTACCTGCCATACCACCACCGACAACAAGGATATCACAATCTTCGTAAACTGTTTTGATGTTACCCATTAATAATAGACGCCCTGTTTAAATCTTTCTTTTTTCATTTCAGGCAGTTCGGTATCAATGTTAAGCCCTTTTGGTTCAGCGTAAAGCAGCTGTGAGTCGAGAGCTTCTTTGCTAGGTATCTCTAACTCGGCAAGTTTTGGAATATATTTTCCCCATGGTTTAGTCGTAATCGGAGAAACAAAGTCTTTCACTTTACCGTTTCTGAACTTAATCTTCCAAGAGATTGTTCCTTTTTCTTCCTCTCGAAGTACTCGAACGCTATGACCCATAGGAGCAAAATCAGCATATCCACGCACGTCAATTGCATTTTGTGGACAGGCCTTCACGCAGGCGTAACATTCCCAACAAAAATTAGGTTCAATATTAACGGCACGTCGGATAGTTTCATCGATGTGCATAATGTCAGATGGACAGATATCAACACAGTGTCCGCAACCATCACAACGAGTCATATATACAAAAGTTGACATATTATTTTCTTGCTTTCTTTAAGTTGTTAATCATAATTAGTAGTGTTTTGGCGCTTCACGATTTATACCCAGACCAAATTGCTTGGGCTTATCAGTTGGTGCTGGCAAATTTTCATTCGAACCATCCGCTTCAGCTAAGTGTTTCTGTATAGCTGCCCCTGGCTTGTAGAACATGTGGGCAAATTTAGACCAATACACTCCTCCAAATAACACAAGGTTAGAAAGAATAAACAAAACTAAAAACAAGGTATCCCATCCAGATATGCCTGCAGCTTGCAAATAAGACCAGACTAAGCCGAAGGTAGCGGTTACAACAAGCGATAGGACAAATAAATCTGCCTTAATAACGCGATACCATGGATTACCTTCTGCTAAAACGTCGACTCTGAGAAAGATCCAGAACCAATAACCACCAAGACAAATCATTATTGCTCCTAAATGCCACAATAGTGGCAAGATGGAAGGCGTTACGGATTCAGGCGTTGAATAGTTAAAAATCATAATAGCTGAAGTGATCCAAAATATTATAGTACCGTACATACCGAGAAGATGGGCAAGTCTTCGCTTACCACCTAATTCCGAAGTGGTTAGAACATCACTTGCAACAGTTTTAATTACTATCGATACCTTTTTTCCAGCGCTAACAGTTCTAGTTGCTTGTTTCTTCGCTTTTTTCGCATTTTCGAAAAAGTACTTAACATTTTTCTTATGAATCATATCTATCACCGTTCCTGCTACTACCAAAACGATCATCACAACGACAAAAATCTGCATTGCAATGGATGGTATAAACTCGGAAAGTTGGGAAAATGGATTGATAGTAATCATAGTATGCTAACCCTATTTAAAACCAATTATAGACAGTTCTAAAAAGAACCGTCTATAATTTTATATCTTAAAATTCCTATATGATTAAGCAGCAACGTGTCGCGGTATGTTATGCTTTTCTGCAATACCTGATAAGAAATTCCACAAATACTTAGCTGTTGATAAAGCTGAAACTTCTGCTTTTTTTTGCTCTTCTGGAGGCAAATCATCAAGCAATTTTTCACAAGCTTCTCTATGATAAACATCAGCAGCTTTGTGAACTTCAAAAAATTCAAGACCTTCCTTTGAAGTAACTCCATAATGATTTTTTAAACCTCTAATTTTTGTCTCAGCTATTTCAGGAATTTGTCTCTCATAAGTGTAAAGAGAAGCTAAACCTTCTGCATAACTTGCTCTTCCATTTTTGAAAAAGTTTTCAATTAATTCTGAAGTAAATTTTTCTTCTTTTACGGATTCGATTTCTTTTTTATTAGAACCCATAGCAAATGCAAAATTTCTCCAAAGCTTTGGATGATCTTTATCTCTATTTTCTTCATCTTGAAGATTTTCAAGTAAAATTTTTCTTTTCTCTATATCTGCACATAAAGAATGAGTAGCACTAATATAACGAGGAAATGATTTTACATGTTGATAATATTGTTCAGCATAGTCCTTGATTATTTCTCTTGTTAATTTACCTTCATTCCATGACTTATAAAATGGATGATTAAGCAAATGGTACTCATCTAGTTTTTTGTTAAGTTGTTCTGAAAACATAATTTTCTCCGTTTTTAATTCTTAGAAGATATTTACCTTTTTAAAACATTTAATCAAGATGCATTAATAAAAACAGAAGATATTATAATCAACCAAAGGTTGTATTTTTATTTTAATTTTCTTTTATCTCTCAGTTCTTTTCTAATTTTCGTAGCTGAAATTTTTTGAATATGATCAGGTAAAATAATCTCTTCAATTTTATAACCTACCCCTCTTCCATAAGAAATATTTGTAATGTTAGGGACTAAAATTATTTTAAATCGATTTTTATATTTTACACTAAGTTTTTCCTCAATATTTCTTTTGACTGTTTCAAAATCAAATGGGTTGTCATCAACTCCTTGAACGTCTCTTATCTGTATACAAACTTGTCCAGTTTTTTTAATAATTTCTTCAAACAACGCGTAATGACCACCATGAAAAGGTTGCCATCTTCCTAACATTTGTGCTGTTGGTTTTTTATTATCCCATTTGTAAGGAATTAACTGATCAGCTATTTGATACGCCCAAAGTTCTGCATTTTTAGTTGTTACTTTAAAATCAAATATTTCAGGTTTCACAAACATTTTATTTGTATCTTCAAATCGACCTTTATCAATTGTATCTAGCCAAACAACATAATCTGCATTAAATAATTCTCTTGCTTTTGGAGTGGGACAAATAAAATCTGCAACTACATAATGACCTTCTTGTTTATATTTTTCAGCAAAATCAGCCATGCGTTTTGCTTGTCTCGTTCTTGCTTCTTCAGAAAAATCCCAGTCATTAGCTGCTTTCCTTACTTCATCGTTATTAAGCCGTTTTGCATTTAGCAAAGGTACTAATTTTGAAGCCAAAGTTGTTTTACCAGAACCCGGTAAACCCATAATAAGTATTTTTTTCATAAATTATTATGTTTTAACAAAAATTATTATGCTGTAGCAAGCCTAGGTAAAGGTTTTTCATCTATAGGCAAGTGAACTATCGTGGCAAAGAAAGATAATGCAATGGATAAATACCAAGCATAGTCGTAAGAACCGTATTGATCAAAAAAATATCCTCCTAGATAAGCACCGAAAAAGGAACCGATTTGATGACTAAAAAATACTAATCCATATAACATAGCTAAATATTTAGTTCCAAAAACCTGAGAAATAATACCATTTGTTGGTGGTATAGTAGAAAGCCAAAGATAGCCATAAAGAATTCCAAAACCAAGAGCGACGTAGGTAGAAGTCGGTAGAACCAAAAATAAAATTAGTACTATTCCACGTGCAAAATATAAAATGCTCAACAATATTTTCTTACTATACTTCCCTGATAAATAACCAAAACTTAAAGTTCCAAAAATATTAAAAAGACCTATTAATGATAATATGGCAAAAGCCGTCCACGCTTCGAAACCTCGTTCTTGAATGTATCCAGGTATATGTGCAGAAACTAAAGTTATATTGAATCCGCAAACAAAAAAACCAAAAGATAGAAGTATAAAACCTTTATGACTGAATGCCTCTTTTAATGCTTCAGGGATTGTTTGTTCATTGATTTTAATACCGTCACTTGTACTTTTCTCTTTTTTAACTGGAAAAAGGAAAATACCTGCAATCATCCCAAAAATTATAAAATACAAAAATGTTTGTAGTGTCTTCTCCCAGCCAAATGCTGATAAGGCAAATTTTGTATACAATGGAGAAAAAAAATAACCTATAGATGCCATCGCTACAACAATGCCAATAGCCAGACCTCTTGTCTTATTTGGAAAGTGTTTACCAACTTCACCTATTTGAACACTTATCGCTGTTCCACCAAGTCCAATTCCAACTAATAAACCAATATTAATTTGAAAAAAAATGCCTGTATTGGGTCCTGAATAAAGTAAATAAATTCCAAGAGCCATGAAAACAAATGCTATTATCGTAACTTTATTTCCACCTATCTTATCGGCCATAGCACCAAAAATAGGAGCAAACATTCCCCACATCAACATTTGTATCCCAATGGCTAAACCAAATTGAGTTACAGTACTCTGTAAATCTTTAACAAAAAAATCAGAAAACAATCCAAAAGTCTGGCGAAGACCCATAGAAATCGCAACAACTCCACAGGCTGATAGAAGTGTAATTAAAGCCAACTTATTTGGGAAAAATTTTTCCTTTATCATTTTACAAACCGCAAAGATCTTCTTAAATCATTTATTAGATCTTTTGGATCTTCTAACCCAATATGGATACGAACAAGATGTTGATTTTTTTCTAGTTTAAAAAATTGTCTATTACCCATTTCAACTGGATCATTATATACAGCCAAACTTTCAAATCCTCCCCAACTATAACCAATTCCGAACAGTTCTAATGAATTTACAAATTTATACACTGAAGTTTTGCTTTTACTATTAATAATAATGCTTAGCAGACCAGAGGCTCCAGAATAGTATTTTTTCCATAATTTATAAGAAGTAGATGATGGTTTGTGGGGGTACAAAATTTTTGTTATTTTTTTTTGTTGAGTCATCCATTTGATAACTTGTTTTGTATTTTCTTGGTGTTTTTCCAGTCTTAAATCTAAAGTTCTTAAACCTCGAATAACCAAATACGCATCATCAGCAGATAAATGGTATCCCGAGAGATGATTGTACCACAAAACTTTTTTATAAACTTTTTTACTAACCGCTAAACTTCCTGCCATCACATCTGCATGTCCTGAATAATATTTGGTAGCGGAGACAATCGACATATCAAAACCCAGTTTGATAGGTTGCAAATAATATGCGGTACCCCAAGTATTATCGATAGCAGTGTATATATTTTTCCTTTTGGCGAAAGCTGTTATTTTTCCTAAGTCCTGAAATTCAAAAGTATTACTTCCTGGATTTTCTATGAAAATAAGTTTTGTTTTTTTGTTAACTTTATTTTTAAGGTCTTGAAAACTATTCGGGTTATACCAAATTGTGTTTATATTAAATTCTTTAAGTAGTTGACTTGTGAGTTTTTGCGTAGGACGATAAACACAGTCCGAAATTACAATTTCATCTCCAGGTCGACACACACTCATGATTGCTAGCGCCACAGCACTAAATCCAGTTTGGGTTAAGAACACATGGTGGGCTTGCTCCAATTCCTTGAGTAATTTTTGTAATTGAATTGTTGTTTGGCTTCCTTGTCTGCCATAATCCCAATGTGCAACATCTTTACCTTTTGCTATGTCTTTTTGATGCTTTCGCAACTCTTGCATTGTTTTAAACAAAATAGTCGATGCTCGAACTACCGGAGGATTTACTGATCTTGCAACATAATCTTTAGCCGCCGATTTCAAAAAAGTTTTCACGGTCTTTTTCATAAAATTATTTGATATGCAAATCGCACAATGCTATATCCAAAACCTTAGGTCAATTGAAAAAATAATAATGGAGAAAAAATATGGGGTATCCCAAAAAACACAGAGGTAGACGCAAGATTGGTTCAAAGAAGAGAAGAGCCAGAAAAAGAAATAAGCGAAAATAAATTTCAACTAGTAAATATTTGTAAATAAATTATTTACTGTCAGTAAAGCTAGTAAAAAGTGGAAAACATAAATCAAATTAGAATAATAAGTGTTTGGATATTTATTGTAACGTTTGTTTCTTTAAATTTATGCTTGCTTATTTCTGTTAATGGTCATCTTCTTCAAGGTACGATATTTCAAGTTGATCCAATAGGCCGATCCGCTTTCACAATACCTTATATTGATGGAAGCGTTTCAATCAGCAGAACCGCAAGAACGTTTCCAGCCTACCTTATATTCAAACCAGGAATGTTCATAACTGCCATCCTATTAATCAAGTATTGGAGAGCAAACAACAAGTTAATACAAACGATAAATAATGATTTTAGTAAAAATAAATATTTTTTATTTTTTGGTGTTGGTTCAGCTGTATGCTTAATTATTCACTCACTTTTACTTGGAATTCAATTTGAAGTAGATTTGTATAAATTCTTCAGACGTTTTGTGCTTTTAGCCTTTATAATATTCGAATTAGCGGCTCAAGCTATGTTAATAAACAACATAATTAAGATAAAAAATATGATTTCAGAATCAATTAATAGAAATATTTTAATTTTAAAAATTTTTGTTGTTACCTTATTAATTATTATAGGTGTTTTATCATTACCTATTTTGACTTCCTCTGGATATGTCCACTTCAAACATGCGCTGGAGTGGAACTTTTTCCTAGGCGTTATAATATTTTACTTATTTACTTTTTTGTTTTGGAAAAAAAGGAAAAAACCATCGGCTCATACACCCGAAGGTGCATAAACAAAAGTCTTGGTCCGTCGTTGTAAATGCTACCGCTGGACCCGCCACCCCACTATTTTTAGCGCTACTATGTGAGGTTTCTGCAGTGTGCTCGTTAAGTAATCGTTGTGATTATTCATTGTTTCATGAGTGTGTCAAAACCATCTGACCATCCCAATGATGCCAGCTGATGCATAAAATAATTGTAATAACAATATCCCTCCATGCTTACCATAATAAGCCCATAGTCCAATTAAAATTGCTGAAGTTAGTAGCAGAAAAAATCCAACAAACTCTGCGCCAATATTAAGCGCTACAAGTATTGAATATATTATTGCCGTGATAACACCGCTCCACTCGAGTAATTTATTTTTTGATGTATTCATATTCTTTAAATCTTACATCATAATTTTCATTGAGTCAGTCCACGAGTTTAGACATTTATTAATGTCTATCCTGCGAATACCTAAAATTTTAAATAAAATGGTGCAGTCCAAAATATGTGATAAAGAAAATAATAACTAATACTACGATCCCCCAAAGAGCGATATTTTTAAACAATACTTTCGTGTTTGTGTTGCTTGCCAGAAATGCCGGTGCTACCAAAATTAATACGGCAATTAAGTAAATAATATAAAGAAGCTTGGGCTCCATAATTTTTTTTATAATTTAAGAAGAAAATATTATTGGTAGATATAATCCAAGAATATATAGACATATTATAATCAAGGAAGCAATTATCATGGCTCTTACCGGGTTAATTTTCATTTGATAAACCAATAAATGATATTTATTATATAAAGCAAAACACTGTAAAATACGATCATTAGGATCTTTTCTAGATCCGTTTTTTCATTCCAATTAAATTTAAATAATACTGATGGAGTAACCACTATTATGATAACTCCAATAACAATTATAAGTATTGATAAAATTATAAACACATTCATATTTTTTATAATATTTTTTCTTCTTTCTTCCGTATAGTACCATTAAGTATTTTTGAAGATCAAACACGTTAAAGTTAGACCTTTAACGCCATATAGAGACTCTTTTTTAATTATCTTAAATTAATTGGATACAAACGTTCGGATTTTTAAAAGCATGCTTAGAGACTCCTTAATGGAGCGGAGCGACGACTGAAGGTCGTTGCGGAGCGGTGAGTAATTTGTCCGTTAGAAGACTCAATATCTGGACTCTTCTGTGACTCAGTTGGTCACAGCTATTTCTTGACGCTGTCACACTAAAATGATTCAATGTTATTAAGTTAAGTTTAGAAAGATATAAGGGTTGAATGGATAGCTCTAAAAAACCAAAAGATTCTAACACTTTCGTGCTAGAACCTTAAAGTTTGTGACGCTGTTGAAGTACTACCTTCGTCACTGCCACAAGGGCTGTTTAGTACTACTAACCCCTGTTTTCTGCCCGGTAAGCTTGAACCTCTCGGTTTTTCCTCACCTGGCCAGTTAAGAGTTGCCTCTTAAGTCATCAACCATTTAATCACTTCACAATAAATTTTAAATCACTTTTTAATTGTTTTATTTTATTACAACTTGGGGCTGTTGATTATGTGGATAAATAATTGTTCTCAGTCTTAACTATCCATCCTCCTCCTAAAACTTTATCCCCAAATTGATTTTTGGAGTAAAAAACACATGCTTGACCCGGAGATATTCCTGTTTCCAGCTCGTCCAAATTTACTTCAGCACCTGTGTCATTTAGATTTACTTTAGCTTTTACCAGTCTTCCCGTTGATCTTACTTTTATAAATAAATTATTATTATATTCTTCAACATCGCTTAAAAGATTTAAATTTTTAAGATAAATTTTTTTAATGGCTAACGCTACCCTATTACCTACAATTACTTCATTTGTTTTTGCATTAATATTTATCACATACAGCGGTTCTTTATATGCAATACCGATACCTTTTCGTTGGCCAATTGTAAAATTGATTATGCCATCATGTTTTCCAACGACATTGCCTTCGATATCTAAAATATTACCTTTTTGAAAAGACTCTGGCCTAAACTTTTTGATTACAGAGGCATAATTACCATTAGGTACAAAACATATATCTTGACTATCTGGTTTGTCCGCTACATTTA
>Ga0208748_1000369_pt1 | contig 23247 bp, 22 predicted proteins | sample Knorr_S7_td_Bott_FD_185599 | JGI IMG/M metagenome (GOLD analysis project Ga0208748, IMG submission 185599) | Marine microbial communities from Southern Atlantic Ocean transect - Knorr_S7_td_Bottom_ad_4513_LV_A (SPAdes) (version 2) | ecosystem: Environmental > Aquatic > Marine > Oceanic | place... | reverse complement strand
TCACCGGCTCCCATTATTGCGCCTGTATTGAGGCTTTAATTTCATCCAAAATAGCAGGATCGTCAATAGTAGAAGGAATCATATAATCCTCGCCATCAATGATTTTTCGGATGAGTTTTCGTAAAATTTTGCCCGAACGCGTTTTTGGTAAGCGCTCTACAATAACTGTGTCTTTATAGCAAGCAATTGGGCCAATCTTCTCTCGCATTAATTCGACCAACTCTTGTTTAACCGTATCTTGATCAATAATAACGCCAGATTTTAATATGGCAAACCCATGCGGTACCTGTCCTTTGAGATCGTCGGCTCGACCAATCACTGCGCACTCAGCCACCGCATCATGCGTTGCTATAATCTCCTCCATTTCACCGGTGGATAGCCGATGCCCTGAGACATTGATAATATCATCCGTACGTCCCATGACAAATAAATAGCCATCGTCATCAATATAACCCCCATCACCACTGACATAATAGCCAGGAAAGGTTTCTAAATAACCCGTTTTAAACCGATCAATATCTCCCCAGATAGTCGTCAGACAACTAGGTGGTAAGGGTAATTTAATGGCAATATTCCCTTGTTGGTTGGCATCCAACTCCTCACCATTATCACTCAAAATATGGACATCAAACCCTGGCATAGGCACGGTGGAAGCGCCTGGCTTTACTGGCATTTTTTCAATACCTAGCATATTGGCAGAAATGGCCCAGCCTGTTTCTGTTTGCCACCAATGGTCAATTACAGGTATACCAAATTGTTCAGTCAGCCAATTGTAGGTTGGTGGGTCAAGGCGCTCCCCTGCAGCAAACAGGGTTTCAAGCGAGGACATATCGTACTGTTTAATAAGCTTACCATCAGGATCTTCTTTCCTAATAGCTCGATAAGCGGTGGGTGCAGTAAATAATGCCTTTACTTTGTATTCAGCAATAACACGCCAGAAAGCACCAGCATCGGGTGTCATAATTGGCTTGCCCTCGTAAAAAACGGTTGTACAACCATGTAGCAAGGGACCATAAACAATATAGGAGTGCCCAACAACCCAGCCCACATCAGAAGCAGACCAAAACACCTCACCTGGCTCCATATTATAGATTGCACGCATACTGTATTTAAGCGCAACAGCGTGACCGCCATTTTCCCGAACCACACCCTTAGGCTTGCCAGTTGTTCCAGAAGTATACAAAATATAGAGTAAATCATCGCCATTAACCGGTGTGCATTCGGCCGGCTTAGCAACTTCACAATGACTCTTCCAGTCAATATCACGGCCTTGCACTAAGGTTGCTTGCAGCTGCTCCCTTTGAAACACAATGCACTTTTTAGGATCATGTTGAGCTAAATCAATAGCATTGTCCAACAAAGGCTTGTAGGGGATTATTCGGTTAATTTCAATACCGCATGAAGCTACCATAATGACTTTAGGCTTTGCATCATCAATTCGAATTGCCAACTCTGGCGCCGCAAAACCACCAAATACTACCGAGTGAATAGCGCCCAGTCTGGCACAAGCCAGCATCGCAATTGCCGCCTCTGGAATCATAGGCATATAAATAATAACGCGATCACCTTTTTTTACACCTTGTTCTTTTAGCATTCCCGCACACTTTTGCACCTCTTCAAGCAACTCTAGGTAGCTGTAAGTTTTTTTAGTTTCGGTGACAGGAGAATCGTAAATAAGTGCGGTTTGCTGGCCACGTCCATTATCAACATGGTAATCAAGAGCCTGATAACAAGTATTCATTTGCCCGTCAGAAAACCAATGATGTATGCCAGAATTATCCTGAGAAAGGATATTTTCAGGAAACTTAAACCAATACAAATCTTGGGCCTTCTCGCGCCAAAACTCTACCGGCTGTTGAATGGATTTATTGTATTCTTGGCGATAGGACATATATTTTTTACTCATTATTGGGTTAGGAAAATAAGGCTAAGGGGCACACTCTTAAACTCTTTTATGCTGACTTAATCATTGCTGATATCGGTTAAATTCTCCTTTAATGGATGATGTCAAAGTTGCACAAGCCACCCACCAAACTAGCTTAATCGTAAAGCTCCACAGGACAAGTCGACAGTGAAACTAGTCCATTACTACGAACCCTAATCTAATTAAAAATCAACATCTAATCTCCATAAGAGTAACAGAGAGAGACTAGACAGGTACAAACAACTCAGCAAGTACATTTTATCCAAGCAATCATCTAATCTTCCGTACGTTAGTTCTAAAACTAGCCTTTCAATGATTGACTTTCATCAACCAATTCGGTTTCAGGCGGTGTGCTACTTAACTTTTTCTCAATAGCTTTCCAAGCACTTTCAATATGGCGTCTCATTAACATATCTACTAAATCAGCATCTCGATTTTCAATAGCCGAAACGATATCATTGTGCTCTTTAAGGGCTAATTCTGCCCTTGATAGTATGCGGTGAGAAAGATTGAGTCTGCACATTCTCATTAAATAATATATGTTATTGTCGATACAATTAATTAACCAGTCATTTTGGCATCTGGAATAAATATAATAGTGAAGGTCTTGATTGCCCTCGTTCTGAACGTAGGCCTCTCCACCAGAGAGCGCCACCAATTCTTCATGATCATTCATTAAGCTACGCAGGCCTTCAATATCTGCTTGTGACATAGCTATAGTAGCCAGTCGAGCTGCGTAGCCTTCAATTAATCCACGAACTTGATACAGTTCTAGCATCTTCTGCAGACTTAACGAAACAACACGACAACCTGCATTCGGGATTCGATCTATTAAATTTATACCTTCAAGTCGCTGAAGTGCTTCTCGTAGAGGTCCGCGACTTGTATTGTATTTTATAGCGAAACTTGCCTCGCCTATTTTTTGGCCCTGCAAAATAACACCCTTTACTATGTCTTCTTTGATTTCACGGAAGAGTCTATCGGCTAGCGTCTTGTGCCCTAATTTAGTGGATGAGGTTTGAATTTTTTTCATCGTCCATGAGTCTCCGTAATCTATATTAAGTTCTAGAAAGTAATTATCGCAAACTAACCAAATAAAATGCATGTAAATACGAGACAACTTTGCTTAGTAATAGAATTATTACTTCCTATAGATAAGCAGCCTATTACATAATGTATTTAATTTTTTGTTAACAATTATGACATATTTATAACAATATACAGAATTGTTTAGTAAATGTTTTAACTATTGTTTACAATAATATAAAAATATTCATAAATTGGTATTATATTTTATTCAGAGTCAAATTTATCTATTATTGTTTACAATTTATTCATATAATGAATATTTTTGACTAGTATCCAAGTTTAATGGCAAATATTGTTGACAAAAAGTTGATAGTAAGTGTATATTGCGCGAAGTCATTAAATCAAACTAATATATTTCGATCAAATATAACCGGTTTAAAACAATGACTGGAACAAAAAACTTAATATATTAAATAGGAGAGTTTTATGAGCGAAAAATACGATATAACTCGCAGACAGTTTGCAAAAGCTGGTCTTGCGGTTGCTGCCATGCCAATGTTTTATACTAAAGGCGTCTGGGCTGCAAATGACTTCACTAATAACCCTGGTAGCTCATCAACAGTTACTTTAGGTTTTAATGTGCCACAAACGGGTGCATATGCTGACGAAGGTGCCGATGAATTAAGAGCCTTTAAATTAGCGGTGAAACACTTAAATGGCCAAGGTGATAGTGGTCTGATGAACACCATGAAACCAATGAACCTTAAAGGAAATGGTATTTTGGGTAAAAAAGTTACTTATGTAACAGGCGATACCCAAACCAAATCAGACGCTGCACGTGCTTCTGCAAAACGTATGATTGAAAAAGATGGTGTTGTTATGTTTTCTGGTGGCTCTTCATCTGGTGTCGCGATTGCGGTTCAAGGGCTGGCACAAGAACTGGGTGTTATCTTTATGGCAGGCTTAACCCACTCTAACGATACAACGGGTAAAGACAAACGTCGTTATGGTTTCCGTCACTTCTTTAATGCCAAGATGTCTGGTTCAGCACTGGGTCCTGTATTAAAAGATGAAATGGGTACAGATCGTAAGGCTTACCACTTAACTGCAGACTACACTTGGGGTTGGACTCAAGAGCAATCCATTCAAGAAACAACGGAAGGTCTTGGCTGGTCAACTACAGCAAAAGTTAGAACCCCTGTTGGTGCGGGCGACTTCTCTCAGTTCATTACTCCGGTACTGAACTCAGGTGCAGACGTTCTAATTCTTAACCACTATGGTAAAGATATGATCAACTCACTAACACAGGCGGTTCAGTTTGGTTTACGCGACAAACAAGTGAACGGTAAGAATTTTGAGATTATCGTTCCTTTGTACTCACGTTTAATGGCCCAAGGCGCAGGTAAAAACTTACAAGGCATTCTTGGTACAGCAAACTGGGACTGGCAGCTGGAAGACGAAGGCTCAAAAGCATTCGTTAAATCGTTCGGAACAGAGTATGGCTTCCCGCCATCAATGGCAGCGCAAACTTGTTATGTGCAAACGTTGCTTTATGCCAACGCTTGTGAAAACGCCGGTACTTTCTATCCACCTGAAGTGATTAGACAACTCGAAGGCTTTGAGTTTGATGGTATGGGTAACGGTCCAACTGAGTACCGTGCAGAAGATCACCAGTGCTTTAAGAAAGTTCTAGTTGTTCGTGGTAAAGCAAATCCATCAAGTCAATACGACTTGTTAGACATTGTCAAAGAAGTGCCACGCTCTGAAGTAGAGTATGACGCTTCAATCTTTGGTGGAGAATTAGGACCATACAAAGTATAAGTTAGTTGCTACACTAAGTGCTGATTACAATTCTGTAGTCAGCATTTATCTTTAAAGTTAAACAAAGTTGAAATTGGGGAGATACTTTGGATTCGATATTAATACAATTACTTAACGGCCTTGATAAAGGTGCCGCTTATGCGCTCATCGCCCTTGGCCTTACACTTGTTTTTGGTACTCTAGGTGTTGTTAATTTTGCCCATGGAGCGCTCTTTTTAATGGGGGCTTTTTGTGCAGTCACATTTCAAAAAATTCTGACTATTTCAAAAAAAGTACTGGATCCCAGTATTACTTATTTTGATGCCTATATAGAACAACCCTATTTAGAACTCTGGTTTGGAGAAACAGGACTTGCTGTCATTGATTGGGCGGTTCCACTTTCTATAATCGTAACAATACCGACTATGTTGTTGATTGGCTTAGCGATGGAACGCGGCCTAATTCGACATTTCTATAAGCGTACCCATGCTGAACAAATATTGGTTACCTTTGGTTTGGCAATTGTTTTGCAAGAAATCATTCGCCACTTTTTTGGTGCCAACCCAATCCCGACACCAGCACCGGATATTGTGTCTGGAAGTGCAGCCATTGGCACTTGGATAGGCCTTGGTGAAAATTTTGTCTACCCATGGTGGCGTTTAATCTACCTAGCCTCCGCCACTGTTATTATTTCTTCGGTATTTGCCTTTCTCCATCTGACCACTTTTGGCATGGTCGTTCGTGCGGGTATGTTTGATCGTCAAATGGTGGCTTTCCTAGGGATCAATGTACAAAGAAAATTTACTATTATATTTGGCTTAGCAGCAGTTGTTGCTGGAGTCGCTGGGGCGATGTACGCTCCAATTGTACCACCCGATTACCATATGGGCATGGATTTCTTAGTGATTTCCTTTGTTATTGTAGTTGTTGGTGGTATGGGCTCTGTCAGAGGTGCGGTTGCAGCAGGATTTTTGCTTGGCATCCTCCAGTCATTAGCTTCGATGACTGTGGTTAGTTCACTATTGCCGGGCATTGACCAAATTATTATTTACTTAGTTGCTGTTATCATCCTTTTAACGCGCCCACGTGGATTAATGGGTCGCAAGGGAATCGGAGAATAATGATGAATTCAATCAAGCAACAACTGATGAACTTATTCAAAAAACAGAGTGATTTAACAACTATCTTGCTGTTCGCTGCCGGAGTTCTGACGATGCCAATCTGGCTAGATCCGATTGGTGCAAACTATCCAGATCTGCTGCAAAAGTTTGTCATTTTCGGCATCTTTGCTGTTGGCTATAATATCTTATTTGGCCTCACCGGCTACCTGTCCTTTGGCCATGCAGTCTTTCTTGGGGTGGGCTCTTATACGGCTGTTTGGTCATTTAAGCTTTTCACCATGAATGTCCTTCCTGCAATGCTATTTGCAACTTTAATATCTGGTTTAATTGCCGCAGCCATTGGTTTTGTAAGCATGCGCCGATCAGGAATCTACTTTTCTATTTTAACGCTGGCTTTCGCACAAATGTTTTATAACCTAGCCTACTCAGTATTAATTCCAATCACCAATGGAGAAACCGGACTACAATTAAGAATGCACGACATTAGAATTATAGACAATTATTTTTCTGATCCAGCTCCAGGTCTACCCTCAACAGAGTTGTTTGGCATGTCAATGAATGGTTATTCTGGCTTCTACTTCTGCGCAGTGGTGTTAATCCTAGCCTTCTACGTTGCAATGAAGATATTTCGCTCACCGTTTGGCATGAAACTGAAGGCAATTAAGTCGAATCAGCATAGAATGCGCTACACTGGCAGTGATACGCGCCCCTATTTGATCACTGCTTTTATAATTTCGGGAATGTTTGCTGGCCTTGCTGGCGCATTGCTGGCAGTCACAGATCCACTAGCAGGTGCTGAGAGAATGCAATGGACAGCGTCCGGCGAGGTCATCCTGATGACCATTCTTGGTGGCGTTGGCACATTATTTGGCCCACTACTTGGTGTTGGTATTATCAAGTATCTGGAGAATATCTTTTCAACAATTAATGAATCGGTGTTGCAGCAATTCTTCTCATTTCTGCCGCAATGGGGTGAGAATTTTATGGTTGCCATAGTCTCACCGTTTGTTGGAGATGGCTGGCATTTAACCCTTGGCATACTATTCATGATAATTATCATTTTCCTACCAGGCGGCTTAATGGAGGGTTTTCAGAAGATTAAGAAGCGCTATCTAACAAAAGGTGTGAAAGACAGTGAAAGCACCACTAAACAGGAGTAATGTTATGTCTAAACCTGTATTAAAAATAAGTAATGTGAATAAATCTTTTGGCGGTTTACAAGCTTTAAGAGATATCAACTTAGAAATTGAAAAAGGCAAAGTCCATGCGATTATTGGTCCAAATGGCGCTGGAAAATCTACCTTGTTAAATGTTTGCGTGGGTTTGCTGAAGCCGGATTCAGGCTCAGTTACATTTAATGGCGGTATAAACGTTATTGGCAAAAGCCCACACGAGATCAACCAGATGGGGTTGGCAAGAGTGTTCCAGACTCCAGAAATATTTCCCGACTTGAGCTTGCTAGAGAATGTGATGATACCGGCCTTTTCAAAGCGTGATGGTGCCTTTCATCTTCAGTTGTTTCGCAGTCTTGCTAGTGAAACAAAAATCACTCAAGAGGCTAAAGAGGTATTAGCAAGTGTTGGAATGGAGGCTAAAGCTGACGAGATAGCCGGTAGCTTGTCACGTGGTGATAAACGCCGCCTTGAATTGGCAATGTGTTTAATTCAGCACCCAGATTTACTGTTATTAGACGAGCCGACAGCTGGCATGGCCAGACACGACACCAATAAAACAATCGAACTGCTGAAAAAAATTAAAGAAGGCGGCATGACTAAAATTATTATTGAGCATGATATGCACGTGGTATTTAGTGTTGCTGATACCATTTCAGTACTCGCACAAGGTGCTATTATTGCCACAGGAACACCTGATGAAATTCGTGGCAACCCTATAGTTCAAGAAGCCTACCTAGGTGGTGCAGAATTATGAGTAATCAACCCTACGCGCCACACAGTGAGCCCGTTACTTCCCAAGGCTCGGATCCAGCATTTTTTTCTTGCTGGGATTTACATTCATATTATGGTGAGAGTTACATTGTACAGGGTGTTAGTTTCGATATTCGCGAGGGTGAAATTGTTGCCCTACTTGGCAGAAACGGAGCAGGCAAAACCAGCACTCTTCGCTCCATTGCACGTGCAGCTGAACCTGAAGTAAGAAGTGGAGAGATTTGGCTGGATCACCAGCCTCTACACACCATGCAAGATTATCAAGTTGCGCAACTGGGGGTTGCGCTGGTCCCGGAAGATCGTTGCATTATCGGTGGCTTAACCGTTGAAGAAAATATCCTCTTGGCCCAAATTGAAGAGCCAATCGGCTGGTCTTTAGAGCGTATTTACGAGCATTTCCCCCGTCTTGGAGAGCGTCGAAATCAGGAAGGAATTACTCTTTCTGGCGGCGAACAGCAAATGCTTGCTGTAGCCCGTGCACTGGCTCGTGATATTAAGCTATTATTGCTTGATGAGCCTTATGAAGGGTTGGCGCCGTTGATAGTGCGTGAAATTGAAGAGATTCTTAAAAGTATTAAAAAACTTGGCATTACCACTATCATTGTTGAACAAAATGCCGTCGCTGCGCTGCGTATTGCAGATAGAGCATTAATTCTTGATACCGGTGAGATCGTTTTTGATGGAACTGCGCAGGAGCTACTCGATAATAAAGATTTGAGACATCAATATTTGGCCATTTAATCAATGCACTCAATTTGCATGATTAATGCAAGTATTAGTAAAAGGCTCTTTCCCCCTGAGTTAGAGCTGAAACTGGTGGCCCCAACCACCAGTGGATGCTTTATTTTCATAACTAAGTCAAAACCAATAAATAATACAATTACGGTTAGTTATGAAAAATAAATTAATAGAATATTGACACAATGGAGTAATAATATGATGCCTGGTCCTTTTGAACTGATAATAATTTTAGTTATTGTAGTGCTTGTATTTGGCGGTAAACGCCTTAAGAATCTTGGTGCAGACCTAGGTAGCGCAATCAGTGGCTTTAAATCCTCCATGAAAGAAACCACTACAGATAAAACCAACAATGATGATCAAACTCTACTTGAAAAAGAGACCAAGTAATTAGTACTGTTAAATTTTGAGATTGTATGTTTGATTTCAGTTTTTGGGAGCTTTCTCTCGTCGGGCTAATTACTCTTGTTGTTGTTGGTCCCGATAAAATACCTTCACTTGCCCGTAAGACAGGTGTCTATGCTGGAAAACTTAAGAAATTCCTCAACAAAATCAAAGCTGATATTGATAATGAATTGAATTTAGAAGAACTGAAAGAGCTGAAAGAGCTATCACTAAAAGGTCAATCTAATCATTTAAATGACTTTTTTGAAAACTCTCAAGAAGCTTCCAACGATATTGAGAATGAAGTGGAATTGATCAAAAAAATAGGATCAGAACCAGAAAAAGACATGAAAATGCCAGTAGATTCCTCAAAAACTGAAGAAGTGGAAGTGGATTTGGGTTTTTCCTTAGAAAAGTACATAGAATCTGGCCCCATTGCAAAAGATACTGATAAATAAATCCTTCTAAAGATTCAAATATCAATAATCGTAGGCTTATTCTTAATACGTATTTATAGAAAAACGATACACTTTAAAGGTATTTGTTATTTAACTCTGTTAGCAATAAGATCTTTAACCACTTCTGGCTCGGCCAAAGTTGATGTATCGCCCAAATCCTCATAATTATTTTCGGCTATTTTTCTTAGAATGCGTCGCATAATTTTCCCAGATCTTGTTTTTGGTAAACCAGAAGCAAATTGTATTTTATCAACGGTGGCAATTGGACCAATCTCTTTGCGAACTAAAGCCACTAATTCTTGGCGAATATTCTCGGAGCCCGCTAAGCCTGCCATAAGTGATACATAAGCGTAAATTCCTTGGCCTTTGATATCGTGGGGCATGCCCACAACTGCTGCTTCACTAACCGACTCATGGAGAACCAAAGCAGACTCAATTTCTGCTGTGCCAAGACGGTGACCTGAAATATTCAATACATCATCTACTCTACCGGTAATCCAATAGTAACCATCAGCATCTCGCTTAACGCCATCGCCTGTAAAATACTTTCCTGGATAGGTTGAGAAATAAGCCTCCATAAAGCGCTCATGGTTGTTATATAAAGTGCGCATTTGCCCAGGCCAAGAACGAGCTAAAACCAATATTCCTTCAGCCTTTCCTTCAAGAACCTCTCCACTTTCGCTCAATACCTGGGGCTCAACACCAAAAAATGGCTTAGAAGCTGAGCCCGGCTTCAAAGGCGTTGCATAAGGCATTGGTGTAATCATGTGACCACCCGTTTCCGTCTGCCACCAAGTGTCAACAACAGGGCAACTTCCCTTGCCTACAATGTTGAAATACCACTCCCATGCCTCGGGATTAATCGGTTCGCCGACCGTGCCTAAAATCTTCAAACTTGATCTAGAGGTTTTTTGAACAAATTCATCACCAGCGCCCATTAAAGCTCGAATAGCCGTTGGTGCGGTATAAAGTGTATTGACTTGGTGTTTATCAACTACCTGCCAAAAACGCGAAGCATCCGGGTAATTTGGCACACCTTCAAACATTAGTGTTGTTGCGCCATTTGCCAAAGGGCCGTAAACAATGTAAGAGTGGCCTGTTACCCAGCCCACGTCAGCAGTACACCAATAAATATCGCCCTCTTGATAATCAAATGTATACTTATGGGTCATTGCAGCATAAAGCAAATAGCCACCTGATGTATGCAAAACACCTTTAGGCTTGCCTGTTGAACCCGAGGTGTAGAGAATAAACAAGGGCGTTTCAGAATCAAACATTTCACAAGGACAATCTGCAGATTCATTTGCAACTAAATCATGATACCAAACATCCTTCTCACCCCAGTTAATTGTACCGCTGGTACGTTCAACAACCACAACTGCTTCAACGCAAGGGCAATCTTGTACTGCTTTGTCAACATTAGCCTTTAAAGGTATAGCTTTACCGCCACGTACACCTTCATCAGCAGTGATAACAATTTTGCATTCACAGTCAAGAATTCTATCTCGCAAAGCATCGGGTGAAAAGCCGCCAAAAACAACAGAGTGAATAGCGCCAATTCTTGCACAAGCTAACATTGCAACAGACGCCTCAACAATCATTGGCATGTACAAACAAATCCGGTCGCCTTTAACAACACCGAGACTTTTCAATCCATTGGCAAACTTACATACTTTTTCATAGAGTTCGTTGTAAGTGATTGACTCACTGGCATTTGGATCGTCACCCTCCCAAATGATCGCCACTTGATCGCCTCGTTCTGGTAAATGGCGATCTATGCAATTGTAAGAAACGTTTAAGCTTGCGCCTTCAAACCAAGCAATTTCCCCTAGGTTGAAATCCACATTTGAAACCCTATCCCACTTTTTATCCCAATCAATAAAGACCTCGGCTTGCTCAGCCCAGAAGCTGTCAGAGTCATTGATTGAATGTTGGTACATGGATTCATAAGTTTCAGAATCTATTAAAGGCTTTCTGTCTCTTTTAATAGGCGGATAGGTCATTATTCTCTTTCTCAAATTAGATAATGGACATTTGATGTTACCAAAATGCCTATACACATGAAGAAAAAATTGATTTAATTTCATCAGGCAAAAAAAAATGACGCTTTCGCGTCATTTTTATTGAGAACAACTTTTTTAGGCTTATTCTGCGTCAACAGCTAAGTCGTCACTTTCAGTGTCAAGCACTTTTTCAGAAAGCTCTTCTACGACTTCACTCATTGTTGCCTCAGCGTTGCGTTTGTCTTGAGCAGTTAACTCCTCTTCCATCGCATATTCTTCAGTTAAGATAGAGGCATTAACCAAACCCGCCTCAATTTCTCTCAAAGCCACTACTGTTGGCTTATCTTTCTTAACATCTAGGGTTGATCTATAACCACCAGAATTCAACTGATGAGCGCGTTTCGCTGCAACCAAAACCAATTCAAATCTATTTTCGACATGCTCTAGGCATTCTTCAACTGTTACTCTTGCCATATTCTTAAAAAACCTTAATTACTCAGATGATAAAATGAAGCAATTTTACGCGAAATCAACTCATATGGAAAGGCTTATTGTTCTTGATACAGAGACTACTGGAATCGAACCCTCGGAAGGTCATCGAGTCATCGAAGTAGGGGCTGTGCAAATTCTTGATAGAGAGATTACTGAATTAGAATTTCACCGCTATCTACAACCTAATCGAAATGTTGGCGAGTCCGTCAATATTCATGGCATTAGTGATAAATTTTTAAGGGACAAGCCACAATTTAGTGAAATTTCTGAAGACTTTATAGCCTTTATTGAAGGAGCGACTTTGGTTATTCATAATGCCCCCTTCGACCTTGGCTTTCTTAACAACGAACTGAAACTGATTGGCTCTAAGAAAAAAATCGAAGACATATGCACCATAATTGACACACTTGAGTTATCTAAAGAGCAACGACCCGGCACCATGCATAATTTAGATGCACTTTGTCGTCGCTTTGAAATTGATGCAAGCGCACGTACAATTCACGGGGCATTATTGGACGCACAAATTCTTGCACAAGTTTACTTGGCAATGACTGGCGGACAATCCAACTTGTTCCAAGAAATCAATCCCGCGGATGCAGAAATGAATTTTGCCACATCGATTAATAAAAAGAATGTTGATACAAATAAAATCAAAGTCGTTTATGCGAATGATGATGAGATCAAAGCGCATAAAAACTACTTCCAAAATTCATAGCCTGGAGCAATAATGCAATACCAAGATTTAAGAGAATTTATTGAAACACTGGAAGCACAAGGCGAACTTGTAAGAATCAAAGCGCCAGTCGATGCCAACCTAGAAATAACGGAGATTTGCCGGCGTACTTTAGATAAAGAAGGTCCTGCATTGTTGTTTGAAAATGTAAATGACGCCAGCATGCCCGTGCTTGCTAACTTATTTGGCACAACCAAGAGAGTGGCGATGGCGATGGGTCAAGCAGACTTGAAAGGCCTGCGCGCGCTTGGAAAAGTTCTGGCACAACTTAAACAACCCGAACCACCAAAAGGCTTTAAGGATGCACTCGACAAACTACCGCTTTTTAAACAAGCTCTCAATATGCCAGTCAAAGTTGTGAGTAAAGGGCAGTGCCAAGAAAATATTATTGAAGGCGACGATGTTGATCTCAACAAACTACCAATACAAACCTGCTGGCCTAAGGATGTTGCACCATTGATTACTTGGGGCCTTGTCATTACCAAAGGTCCTTCAAAAGATAGGCAAAATCTTGGTATTTATCGCCAACAGTTATTGGACAAAAACAAACTTATCATGCGCTGGTTATCGCAACGCGGTGGTGCGCTTGACTATAAAGACTGGTGTGAAAAAAATCCCGGTGAACCTTTTCCAATTTCTGTTGCACTTGGCGCAGATCCTGCGACAACACTAGCAGCTGTCACCCCTATTCCTGACAGCTTAAGCGAATATGCTTTTGCTGGACTCCTGAGGGGTAAAAAAACCAAAGTTTGTAAATGCCTAGGCAACGATTTACAAGTTCCAGAAAATGCCGAAATTATTTTAGAAGGTGTTATTCACCCGGGTGAGGTTGCAGAAGAAGGTCCTTTCGGCGACCACACAGGTTACTACAATGAAGTCGAAACTTTTCCAGTTTTTACCGTTGAAAAAATAACGCACAGAAATAACCCAATTTACCATTCCACATACACCGGCAAACCGATTGATGAGCCAGCTGTGTTGGGGGTCGCCTTAAATGAAGTTTTTGTGCCTTTATTGCAGCAGCAGTTCAGTGAAATTGTTGACTTTTATCTGCCGCCCGAAGCCTGCTCTTATCGGATGGCAATTGTCAGCATGAAAAAACAATATCCTGGTCATGCAAAACGAGTGATGATGGGCGTCTGGTCATTTTTAAGGCAGTTTATGTATACCAAATTTGTTATTGTTGTTGATGACGATATTAACATTAGAGACTGGAAAGAAGTGATTTGGGCACTCTCAACACGAGTGGATCCATCTCGCGACACCTCTCTAATTGATAATACCCCAATCGACTATTTAGACTTCGCATCCCCAATCTCTGGCCTAGGCTCAAAGATGGGAATTGACGCCACAAACAAACACCCCGGAGAGACTGATAGAGAATGGGGAGACCCCATCGTAATGAGTGATCAGGTAATTGCCAAAATTGATAGCATCTGGGATGAATTAGGCATTGACTAGAGAGACTATCAAAGTATAATTATGCCTTTTTCGGAGTGTAGCGCAGTTTGGTAGCGTATCTGGTTTGGGACCAGGTGGTCGGGGGTTCAAATCCCTCCACTCCGACCAAAAATTTATTATTAGTGTTACTAGCCTAAACTTTATTAGAGAACAGTAATTGCGCCCATAGCTCAGCTGGATAGAGCAACGGCCTTCTAAGCCGTAGGTCATACGTTCGAATCGTATTGGGCGCACCACTAAGTTTGTAGACGTTTAAGGCGGGTCAGGTTGTTGTTAAATACCCCCTCACACCCCCCGAGACTAAACACCCGCCCTCTTCTCAGCCTCTTTCTTGGCTCTGTGTATCTCTAATTCTGATAGCTTGTTGGCTATGCTGTCTGCTATGTCTGAACAATCCTTAGCTTGCTCATTGTAAAGCCTAGATAACCTATTAGACATATAGGCGATTCCTATATAGAAGATATAGCTATAGACGATCCAATAGACCCTTTATTTTGTCAATATTAGTCTTTTCTGGTAAGGATTGCCATTTCTCTTAATAGAAATCTCACAGGTCATTATCTTAATGTCTCTTTCACTCGAGACAAAATATCAACACCTTGCTGATTCCAAAAGTGCAAAAAATCGATAAATATCCAATTTTCGGATAACTTGTCTCCTTCCCGGCGATACATATCTATAACACGCATGTCAATAGGTTTGGCTTTTGTAGGCATTCCCATAAACTCACCTGTAGGTGTCAAGGTCAGGTTTGGCCAGCCGAAAAAGCCCCCGAACTTTCCTTCAGCAAATTTACAAAGATGGCCGTTGAATATACGATCTGTAAAACGAGCACGAAACGGTCCTGAATGCTGTTCCGCGTATCGATCTATTGTATAAGTCGACCCGATGCCTGCTGGTCCCCACCAGATCATATCTTCGTTCCAGCTCCTCCTAAGTTCTTCAACTAGAGGTAGATTTTTTGGATCTTTCCAATTCTTCAGATCATTGACCATGAAATCTATTGCAGCTAGAGTTTTCTCACCTTCTTCAGGGTCCTGTTCTTCAAACATCAAGCCATCATGTGTCATTGGTCCTGGCTGTACCAAATGTGCTGCAGTTTGAGTTGGAAATGGATGTAATCCCACTTGAATCATGAGGTGTGGAATGTCAAAGAACATTGCCGTTTCAGTGATCTTTCCATGTTCTATCTTGTTAAACTCACAATAGCGTAAAAAGGCCATCTTTCCTGATGGTGTTATTCCTAACCATTCGTTGTCAAATAGACCCATCAAGTGACCCATAGAAACGACCCAAACCGACTGGTGATCGTCAATTTCATTACTGCCTGCAAAGAAAACATCCATACGGCGTTGCATATGTTGAAATGCACGGCGAAACGGCTTCCAGAAGATTTCAGACACGGCTTCAGCGCCAAACTGCTCATTAAATGGGTGAAATCCACGCCAGAGATAATTGTCTCCTATGAACAGCCCCAACACTTCAGTGATTCCATCGACATTAACTCTATCCAGAGCTTTATAGTAGTCTCGAACCAGCTTTTTCTCTGCCTGGTAGTTTCTCATACCTTTATTACTCCAAAAATAACCTCACCAAAGGATTTGATATCAAAGCCATCTATGAGGCTAGCCTTTCACCGCCCCGGCTGTAAGACCAGTAACAATTTGACGTTGAAAAAACATTACCAAAAAGAATAGTGGTGCAATTATTGATACGGCAGCAGCAACAGCTACTACTTGATCAGTCGTTGTAGTTTCCATATTAAACATACTGACAATAGCTGGAACCATGGTTGTATTTTGAGCCTCTAGAAGCATTGAAGTAACTAAAAAATCATTATAGGCCAACAGAAAACTAAAGAGGCCAGTAGTAATTACACCTGGCCACATTACAGGCATAATGACTCGTCTAAATGCTTGAAAATGACTACAACCATCTACTCTAGCAGCTTCATCAAGTTCAGATGGAATACTTTGGAAGAATGAACGCAACATCCAGATTGTAAATGGCTGGTTTATAGCAACCAGTACAGCTATCGTGGCCCAAGGCATTCCATACAATGTTGGTGCAGCATCACCAAATATTGGCCTTAAGATTTCTGCAGAATTTATAAAAAATGGAAGATAGCCAGTAACTAAAACCGAGTGTGGAAGGGCGCGAAAAATTAAGGCGATAATGAGAATCCAAAATGCTAAATTAGAGCCTGATCGCGAAAGGCCGTAACCCGCTAAAGTACCAAATGTAAGTGAAATTGTAACAACACCAGTAGTTACCAAAAGTGAATTTTTGAAATTATTTATAAAGTCTCTTTCAAACCATACAGTTGAATAATGCTGTGTAGAAAATCCTATTATGTTATTGCCTAATTCACCAGCATAGTCATTCAAAACAGAAAGCATTGAAGGCATAATAGCAAAAAAAACTACAATAAATGAAATTCCAAATGCCATAGAACCAATAATCCATCCAAACCATAAGTAGCCGTTTGGAGAATATTTATTTACCCTTCTTCCTAACCAGCCTGTTGTAAGTTTTGCAGTAAAAAGAATTATTGCAAGCCCAACTGTTATGTCTATAAATGAGAGCCCTTTGCCTTGAGTTAGCGTTACTGGCCCAAAAATTACATTTAATGGGTTGGAGTTAAATGCATCAATAGGAAGCTTTACACTTATCACAGTAATCCAAAAAATTGGGAAAGCAGCCACAATACACCAGAATATTAGAAAAAAATATGAGCTAAAACGAAGTCCTATTGGTTGGCGTATTAAATTTATATCCTTCATAATCGCTTATCCTTATAGTCAATCCATACACCTCGTAGAACTGGGATTAATAAAAGCATAATTCCGATCATTGTCAACATCGAACTGGCTGAAGCCCTACCTATAGAACGATTTCCCATTAGATCTGAAGTTAGAAAATCATAGGTTAGCCATTGCAGTGAAATTACATGCGCCTGAGAAGAGAAACCAATCACCTCTTCGAAAACCCGGTAGGCATCCATCAGATGAATCAATGTTACAAATACAATTAAAGGCATTAAATGAGGCAAAATAACATAGCGTAATTTTTGCCATCGACTTGCTCCATCTATAACAGCACTTTCAAGTGTATCTTGATTGACTGTTTGTAAGGCTGCATAAAAAACAATGGCTGCAAATGGAGCGACATGCCAAACACGATAAAACATCATCATTAACTCTATAGTCCATGCCTGACCAAACATTGCAATATCTCGCACTAACCACCATTCCAGAAATGAGGTCAAAATTCCATCACCAATGAACAACCATCTAATTGCAAGAGCTCCGATCACTGGAGTAATAATCATTGGTAGGAGTGATATAAATATTACTGGACCCCTAATAGATTTTGCTACATTATTTATACAAAGAGCAATTACAAGGCCAAAGAAAAGTACTAGTGGTAAAGTAATGAAAGTAAATGACAAAGTAAATCGTAATGCTCTCCAAAAGTCAATTGCCATAAATTGTTGCCAGCTATTATTAGCAAATGCATTAATCACCCTCGGCAATTCAAGTACATTTTGATAGTTCACAAACCCTACAAAACTTGTTTGAGTTATCACTTTTCCATTATCACCAATTGTAGGAATTGTTTTAATTTCTTTGACACAAAGTTGTCCAGTAAAAGTTGGAGTACAAGTTTCAACTTCTAATATCTCATATACTGGCTGAGTAACATAAAAACTCTGTTTAAGTACACTAGCCAAAGGAAGGGCGATGAATAAAACCATCATCACAATAGAAGGTCCAACAAATGCAGCGAATGTCTTGGGGTTCATACTAAAGAATTATATCAATAATGAAGCTTAAAAACAGATAAGGAAAAAGAAGGCCCTCCAATGAGGGCCCTCTTGGAGACACAGAGATATTACATTAAGCCACTTTCTGTAGCTGCAATTGTATAGGCAGCTTCAATATCAGCAAGAGCTGTTGCAGCGTCTTTCTTTCCTGTTAGGAAAGCTGCGATGCCATTACCTAATGCTGTATGCATTGCTCCCATACCAGGAGAACTTGAAGGATAAGGAGCCGCGCCATTATTGGCAGTAGCGATAGCGCCTGCAGCAGCAGAACCGGCAACATAACCGTCAATTAGCCAAACAGCGTCGTCATTATTAGCTTGAACCATTTCAGTATCAATACCTTCCATAGCAACACGGAAAGCAGCATCAGCTTGTTCATCTGTCATGTTTGTTGCTAAAACAATACCATCCCACCAGTTAGTGGAAGCAGGCCGAGTAGTTCCCATAGGTGCGGAAGCCATTTTAACCTTACCTACAACCTGAGACTCTTCAGCATTGTCCATGGCACCTGCGCGCGTCGCCCAAAGGGTTGCCATAGCAATTTTTCCTTGCTGGAATTGTTGCTGAACATAAGTTGAATCAGCAACGAGATATTCAGGATCCATATATTCCGTTAGACTTTTCATTGTATTAAGAGTTGCGACTCCAGTTGCATTATTAATGGATGGCGCATTTCCCTCTCCAAAGAATGCACCACCATTACCTAAGTAATTGTTGATAAATTCTTCGCCAAGATTCCATCCGGCTTTATATGTTCCACCAATTGGATAGTCAACTAGGTTATAGCTTTGCATAAATTTTGCAGCTGCCACCATTTCAGCATGAGTGGTTGGTTCATCAATACCAAGATCATTAAAAATATCTTCACGATACATTAGATGCTGATTATTAACCATCATTGCAATAGCCATAATTTGACCATTAACTGTGATTAACTGACTAGGCTTTAGTTGGCTTCCATACTTAGCTACAAGGTCGTCCAAGGGACGAATTGTGCCTGCATTTAGAAGCGGCACCATTGTGCCGTTTGATACACCACCTATCTGATAAAGGGAAGGGTTTGCTGCAAATGCCTCTGGCTGCTTGTCCTTAAAATCTACATCCAAGGTTGAAGTGACATTGCCACATTCTGCCATAGCTTCAGTGACTGATTTCATAGCATCAAAAGAATTTGAAAGTGATTTTAGTTCAATATTATTTTCAAAAGCGCATCCAGCCGATACACTAGTAGCAAAGGCTGAAATTGCTATAACAGTTGTTAATTTTTTTATAAACATATTTTTCTCCTTGGTTATTAGTTCAAATTATCAGTATTTAGTACTACTTCTGTATTGCGTTATACTGAAAATATCACGGCCTAAAGGTTATTACCAATACGCCAATTGCCTTATCTGTTGGGAAAAAGCAGGTAAACGAATACATCATTGCATACGTTTGCAATAATTATAACACATCAACATGTCACAAAAATGCCTATTTGCAATCGTATGCACACAAAAAACTTCTGACATATATCAAACTTTAAGTTATTGATTTAATTCTGGAAGAGTTCTGTTATGACTAGCCTTCCTAAAAACTCAGAGTGTCGGTCACTAGTGCGCACAGTGACAAATTATATTCGGTAAGGGCTCAGAAAGATTTTAAGATGATAAATTACCAATCTCGACTTACAATCGTTATTCACAGAGCGTCATTACTATATCAATAACCATTATCGATCAATGCATACAAAGTTGACCTATACCCTTGATTTTTCAAATTTTTCCCACGCACTTTGAAAAAGTTCAAAATCAAAACCTTCTTTGCCAGCAGGCTCAAGAATTATCTTTTCCGCCTCAAGCAGTTTGTGTATGGCCCGCCCTAAATCTGGCACCACCTCATCAGGAATAATGACTGCACCATGCTGATCGGCATGGACAAGATTATTTGATGCGATTCGGAGGCCAAAAATACTCACCTCTGTATCAATCTCACAGACATGAACAAACCCATGACTAGGCCCAATTGAGCCTGCCACTACTGGAAATTCTTCTGCAAGATCACCAAGATCTCTAACTACGCCATTTGTAAGAGCTCCGGACAGTCCAAACCCTTTGTGAACTTTAGTATTAATTTCACCCCAATATGCACCAATACAATTTGGATAATCAATATCTTCTATGACCGCAACAGCAGGGCCACTTACTTCTGACATATAGCGGTAGTAAGCCATCCTTCGCTCTCGAGTCACTTGTTGGGGCTCATCAGATGGGCTCAATGCTGCTATTTTGGCGGTTTTGGCAAATCCAATCATCGGTGGTATTTTGGGCGCAGAGCAAATCATTGTTCCGCGAGTAAATTGAGAAAACCCACGCTTTCCCTGTGCCATTTCAATAGCATTACACACAGTTGGTGTGTCTACCGCGCGAAGAAGCGCTAATAATTCATCATCCATTATCTCGTTAACCATAGTCTTAACGCCTCCGTGGTTTTTTCTGGCTGTTCTAATGTTGGCATATGTCCCGCATTCATTATTACTTCCAATCTAGAATTAGTGATTAAATCATGCATCAGTTTATGCTTATCCGGTGAACAGAGCCGGTCTTCTGCCCCACAAAGTATTAATGTCGGAATATCAAGGCTTTGAAGGGTTTCCTGTTGATCAGGTCTGTCTCGCAATGCGATTGACTGCCTAAGAAAGACATTAGGCCCCAAAGAAAGCGCCATTTTCATGCAAATATCTAATATTGCTTGCTTATTCGGCGTATCAGCCAAATATTTAGGTTTCAGGTCATCACGCACAACCTTTTGCAACTTTCCATCCATCACCTCTTGTATTTGTAGTTTGCGCCACTGCTTGATTTCGTCTGACTCTTTCATTGGATTGGTATCCATTAGTGCAAGCTTAACAACACGGTCTGGTGCCTGTGCGCAAATTTCCATGGCAACAATGCCTCCCATTGAAAGTCCAGCGAGAGCAAATTTATGAGGTGCACGCTCAAGCACATTAGCAGCCAATTCATCTATCCTAGTATGACTAGATATCGAAGCAACTTCCACTTCGTATTGAGAGCGAAATGCATCAATTTGTGGCGCAAAAAGACGGGCATCGCACATCATGCCCGGAATCATTATCAAATGAGTCATACGCGCCCACTTGCAAGCTCGGCACCCTCAGAAAGACTTTTTAGTTTTGCAAAAGCAATGTCTGGATCTACCGCTCCAAACCCTGCAAAAGTTCCAAAACCACAATCTGAACCGGCAATCACTCGATCTGCCCCCACTATATTGACAAACTTCTCAATGCGCTCTGCAACTAACTCAGGATGCTCAATAAAGTTGGTAGTTGTATCCACAACTCCAGGAACAAGTATTTTAGTGTCAGGTATTTCGTTTTTTCGATCACGAAAAACTGTCCATTCGTGAGCATGGCGTGGATTCGATGTTTCAAAAAGAATGTAGCGAGCTTTCGCTTTCATTAATGTTCCTAGTAACTTGTCCATTCCAATATCACAACAATGTGGCCCCTCATAATTACCCCAACAAATATGAATCCTCACCTTTTCTTCCGGTACATTCTTTAGTGCGTGATTTAATGCCTCCATATTTGATTCAGCAATCTTTATAAACTCTGAGTCAGATAAATCACTAAATAGCATGTGTCTAGAAAGGGCGAGGTCAGGGCAATCTAACTGCAAATCCAAGCCTGATGCTACAATCGTCTCGTACTCATCCCTCATAGCGTCTGCCAAAGCAGCTAGATAAGCATCCCTTGTTGAGTAATAGTCATTTTGTAAAAATAGTGAAATAACGCCAGGTGATGCTGCGTTCATAAAGCCTCGTTCGACACCATTTGCAGCCAGTGCTGATTTCAAATTAGATATATCTTTTTGAAGCTCCCCCTGACCTTTTGACTTAACCTCGCTAGTGCACATTGGTCTGGCATATTGCGGGGTTCCGCCATCATCCGATAGCCTTTTAAGGAAGCCTGGGAAAAGCTTCAAATCTTTAGGTGCGTTACGAGGACTGTCACCAGAGAAGCCTGTATATCTGTCTTTCACATAGGTCGCGTATGATATTTTTGATGTTTCTCCATCACTAACAATATCAATACCTGCATTTTTTTGTTTCTCAACAGTGCTTAGAACATTGTTTTGCATGCACTCATCAAATTCTTTCTCATCATATTGCTGATTATTTTCTCGTAAAAAAATATAGTCAACAACATCTTGACTTCTTGGCAATGAACCCACGTGGCTAGTTAAGATTCTCCTCACTTATGACTCCTTGATCAAATATATTAAAAATATTATCTTCTCCGTGTTGGCCCTGCCGTATCATCAGTATTAGTGACACGAAAAAGGCTTACATTTCCTGACTCAGCAGGGACAATTTTATGAGACAAATCAGGCTGTATTAGGCATGTATCTCCAGGGGAAAGGCTTGTACTATTTCCATTCCACTCTAGGCTCCATACACCACTCATAATCATATTTACCTCATATCGACTAGCAATATACGGCTCATCAATAAAAGTATCGGTTGTAATATATTCAACTTCAAAGCCTGGTCGATCCTTTAAAATTCCATCTTTTCCTATAACCTTCAGAGGTGAATTTTGTGACTGCCGGTTTAATTCTGAAGAGCTAACAAAAAAGTTATTTATAAATTCTTCAGTTGAAATTTCAGGAAAATTTTTCAGCTTAGCCTCACTTAAGATGGGCATCGGATTGACATTTTTTGGCAAAGATTCACCTCTCTTAGTGTCATATAATAATCCGTTCTCACCTAAGATAAGTCCAAAATTTTTGGCGTCATGAATGACTTCAGGGGTCCACGTTACTCCGCCTCCGGCATCATTCCCGCCAAGTATCGCCATTAGCATTCCATAATCATCCCCAACATTTTCGAATGCTCGAAAAATACCAGTAGGAATATTCACCATGTCGCCTTCTTCCGCTACCAGTTCTCCAGCATCGCCATACCGTCCCCAGAAAAACCGCCAGCGCCCTTTTAATACATAAAATACTTCAGCAGTTGTGTGTGAATGTAATGAATTAGTGCACCCTGGAGGTTGTCCAGCCGCACCTATATTAAAACCAGGTGTTTGATTAATGTGTACATGCTGGTCGGGGCTTTCTGATACGCCAGCACCAATAATTGTAAAGTTATCTTTTTGGCTTGAGCCAGGCGTATGAGCATCTATAAAGGCTGTTTTGCAGGGCTTTAAATCAGCATATCGAACAATGTTTTTTTCCATTTCCTCTAATGTCATTGTTAGCCCGTCTTAATAATTATTTGCTTCCATAATGATATCTCATCAAACAAGGTGTACTCTCTTCTTAGACCCCAT
>Ga0208748_1000358_pt1 | contig 23595 bp, 24 predicted proteins | sample Knorr_S7_td_Bott_FD_185599 | JGI IMG/M metagenome (GOLD analysis project Ga0208748, IMG submission 185599) | Marine microbial communities from Southern Atlantic Ocean transect - Knorr_S7_td_Bottom_ad_4513_LV_A (SPAdes) (version 2) | ecosystem: Environmental > Aquatic > Marine > Oceanic | place... | reverse complement strand
CAACCGCTTGGTCTTGTCTCGACCTACTGGGTGGCCCTGCCCACTCAACCAGACCCTCATCCGCCTGGACCCGTAGAATGGAGTCTTCATGTATTGCCGGTCCATCAAGGCCATCAGGTCCAGGTCTTGTGCCTTAGCCGGCGTGGGCCGGTAGTAGACCGAGCCCCGGCTGATGTCTAACAGAGAGCATTGGCGGACCAAGGACAACTTGGAACCCTTACGGTCGATCATGGCCTGCCGGCTCTTTCGGCTCATAGACCGGACCGTTCCGCCAAAAAATCCCTTTCCACCTTCAGTTGACCGATGTGGCGGTAGAGCTGGGAGATCTGGATTTCCTTGGCCTTCTCCCCCGACTTCTGGTCGGTTCCGAATAACCCCGGAGCACCCTCTAGCAGGGCCTTTCTCCAGGTGTGTATCTGACTCGGGTGTACTTCGAACCGGCTGGCTAACTGGGCAATCGTTTCTTCCCCCAAGAACGCGGCCAAGGCCACCTTGGCTTTGAAGGCTGGGCTGTGTTTCTTCCGGGTCTGTCTCATGTCCTGCTCCTTTATTTCTGCAATTCTAGGAGCGGGACTCTCTCTTAGCTACCTGTTCAATTTTCCCAGTCCACCTCATTCCTCAGGACATGCACGATGAGTGCTAGTGATATGGAAGATAGGTAGAGCATTACGGAGAGTTGGTATTCCATATCTTTCGATCTTTCGCGATCTTTCGCGCTCTGCGGTCGGCACCCTCACTCAACCAACGCATTGAATTTCAGGATTAGCCCGTGACCATAGTAATAGTTGTGGATAGCAACGGGCAGTATTAACGCATATTTTATCCAATCGTCTGGGAAACCCCAGAAGTCGACGGCCCAATGATGCACGGTAAATGTGAAACTTAGAACCGCCGCGCCCGCAGTAAATTGCACTAGCCTTATAAGCAAGACCAATAAATCTAGCTAATTCCCCAACAAACCACTTCGAGGAGGAAGCCCTTCTTTCCACACCTGCCTATCCTTGATGTGTCTCATCGGCCTTATATCTCCGTTACCACGGTGTCGGATATGGCTGTTCCTATTCGCATGGCGGTGCCGGCCCAAAGGTCGACTTTAGCACATTCCGAATTTCGTAGATTAGCCAGAATCTTTCAAGTGGTTCATCGCGGTGTCTTGCACCGGTGCTACGAGTTCTGGGGGAAGGACAATAATGTTGACACAGCTTCTTGCCTTGTGTATTGTACCGCTCAGAACTCTACGATGGAGGCGAATCCAGCGAAATATTACTGGAATGATATGCGTATTATGAGAATGAAGTTTATTGTGCCTCTGGTGCTTCTGTTATTGTCGCTCCCCATTCTCGTTGCCTGCGGAGGTAAAGAGACCGTGGTGGAGGAGAGGATAGTAGAGGTAGAGAAAAAGGTCGAACCCATCACCTTCAAGATTCAGGCAGCCTGGCCCACAACGAACATGATCTACGATAACCTCGTAGATTTTGCCGAGCGGGTGGAGAAGATGTCGGGCGGTCGCCTGATAATCGAACCCCTTCCCTCCGGGGCCATAGTGCCGGCCTTCGAGATTCAGGATGCGACGAGTGTGGGCGTCATAGACGGGGGCCACACCGCCATGGGTTACATCCTCGGCAAAAGCCGGGCGGCCATCCCTCTGTCCCACGGCCCCGTCTACGGGATGGACATGATCGATATGTGGGGCTGGTATTACAACGGTGGGGGCATAGAACTTCTTCAGGAATGGTATCAGGAGGAGCTGGGCCTGAACATCGTTTCATTCCCAATCGCCCCCGCAGGCCCCCAAGCCTTGGGCTGGTTCAACAAAGAGATTAACAGTCTGGAAGACATCGTGGGACTGAAATATAGGATCTACGGGATAGGGAATGAGGTCTACGGTAAGATTGGAGTGAGCGTGATACAACTCCCTGGCGGCGAGATTCTGCCAGCGTTGGAGCGGGGTGTTCTCGATGCCGCCGAGTGGGTCGGCGGTCGTATGGACTTGCAGTTGGGCTTCCAGGACATTCTGAAGCTTCACTATACCCCGGGGATGCACGAACCCGTCACCTATTCCGACCTAATCATAAACAAGGACAAATTCGACGCCCTCGGGCCGGACTTGCAAGCCATCATCGAGGCGGCAGCGAATCAGACGGCTTTCCGCTGGTGGACCAAGTTTGCAAAGGAAAACGCCTTAGCCTACAAGGAGATGGTGGATATACACGGCGTGGACGTGCGGAAGACGCCGGACAGCATCCTGTACGAGTTCCTGAGGGTCTATGATGAACTCGTGTTAGAGGACTCCGCCGCGGACCCCTTCTACGCGAAGGTTGTAGCCTCGCAGAAGGAATACGCTGGGCTCATCGTCCCTTACCGCATGTCAACCTGGCCCAATTACGATTTCGCGGGCAAACATTACTGGGAAGACGAAATCTTCCTGAAGTAGGGCCAGGGCGAAACGGAGCCAATGGAAGTGGGGGGCTAGCCTTTGGACTAGCCCCCTCTTTACGGAATTAGCATGGCTCAAGACGGCTTAAAGAAAACGCTGTGTCGGCCCGCGGAAGCTGGGCCCGGATGTGAGACTTGCATCGTGATATGAATTGAGCATAGAGAGGACTCCTGAGGAACTTCTCCCTCCTAGGGCACTGGCTACCACCATAAAGGTCATAGACTCCTTCGGGGATTGGGTGGGGACAATCGTGGGCTTTCTCGTAGTCCTACTTATAATAGCCGGGGTGTACGAGGTTCTGGGCCGATACTTTTTCAATGCCCCAACTATCTGGGCCCATTCTTCATCCCTTATGCTTGTCGGGAGCATGATCATGCTTGGGGCGGGCTATACCCTGTTAAAAAAAAACATGTACGCACCGACCTCTTCTACGATCGGTGGCCCGTACGGTGGCAGGGGGTTGTTGACGCCACCTTATACCCGCTCATCTTCTTCCCGGGAATGGTCTTCTTCCTTATCAGTGGATGGGACATGGCCTACCATTCCTATACCCTCGGGGAAAAAATGGGGGCGTTCCCCTTCGGTTTGACCTTTTATGCGTACTACCTTAAGATGACGATTCCCGTCGGCACCGCCCTGTTACTAGTCCAGGGGGTTTCGGAGTTTCTGAAGAGCCTGTACGCTGTCTGGCGAGGTAGGTGGCTGTGAGCGATGAAACCATACGCTACAGGTGTTGGGGGGCTAGCCCCCACCGTGATGGGGCTGGTGGGTTTCCTGCTGGCCTCGGGAAAACCGGGTACTTGTCCACGAAAGTTGGGCACGGAGGTGCAACTTGAGCAGTGAGGCGGTGAGCAGTGAGGTAGCTCCTGAGGAACTTCTCCCACCCAGGCCAATGGCTGTCACCATAAAGGTCATTGACACCTTCGGTGACTTGGTTGGGAACATCTTGTGCTGGCTCGTCATGCCCCTGATGGCGGGACTGGTGATTGAGGTGTTCTCCCGCTACCTTTTCAATAGCCCCATGGTCTGGGTCTATGAGATGACCTTTATGATTTACGGGGGCATGTTCATGCTGGGTGCGGCCTATACCCTGCTAAAAAAGATGCATATCCGCACCGATATCTTCTACGAGCGGTTCAGCGTGCGGTGGCAGGGGATTGTTGACGGCGGCTTATACATCATCATTTTCTTCCCGGGGCTCATTTTCCTCTTCGATGCGTCATGGAGCCAGGCCATGCATTCCTTTCATCTCAGAGAGGTCTCGGAGGCCAGCCCCTGGGCGCCTCCCCTGTGGCCCATGAAGATGGCTATCCCCATCGGCACCGGCCTGTTACTGATTCAGGGGTTTTCAGAGTTGCTGAAGTGTCTGTGGGCCGTTAAGCGAGGTACGTGGTTATGAGCGGTGAAATTGCTGGGCTGGTGATGCTGACAGCCCTCATCTTTGGCATATTCGTCGGTTTCCCCATAGCTTTCACCCTTATCATCCTGGCGGTGTTCTTCGGCTTCTTCTGGCTTGGCGACGTCGTCTTCCCCCTGATGTATTTCCAGGCCATTGGGCTGATGAAAGAGGAGGTCCTGGCAGCGGTCCCGCTCTTCGTCTTCATGGGGCTTCTCCTTCAGGGGGCGGGACTAATGGAGCGCCTCTTTCGCTCTTTCCAGCTTATCTTGGGGGGCGTGGCCGGGTCGCTGTACATCGGGGTCCTGCTCACGGCCACCCTCTTTGCCGCGGCCACGGGGATTATCGGCGCTTCCGTTACCGTAATGGGGATAATGGCCGGCCCCACCATGAGAAGGAGCGGGTACTCGGCCTCCATGTCCGCCGGCGTCATCACCGCCGGAGGCACTTTGGGGATTCTCATCCCTCCCAGTGTGATGCTGGTGGTGCTAGCGCCGATTCTGGGCATCTCTATCGTCAGGCTCTTCGCTGCCTGTATCATGCCGGGGCTTTTTCTCGCCGGGCTTTACGTGTCTTACGCCATGGTCAGAAGCTTTCTCAAGCCGGAGCTGGGGCCGGTCCTGCCCTTCGAGGAGCGGGACGTTTCGATAACCTACAAGGCGCAGGAATTCTTTTTTGGCCTGGTGCCCCTGGCCGTTCTGATCATCGCTGCCCTGGGAAGCATTCTATTCGGGCTGGCCACTCCCACCGAGGCTTCGGCCATGGGGGCCCTTGGGGCGATATTACTGACCATCGCTTACCGGCGGCTAACCTTTAAGGTATTTGTGGAGGCCGTTCGCCAGACCCTGACGCTGTCCGGACTGGTGCTGTACCTGGCGGTGGGCGCTCTCATGTTTGGAGCCGTCTTCTCCAGCCTCGGCTCGGCGTCCGTTATCACCGAACTCCTGCTCAGCGTCCCCACCGGTCAGTTTGGGGTCCTGATCATCCTGATGGTGGTCATATTTCTCCTGGGGTGGCCCATGGAGTGGCCGGCCATTATCTTCATATTCATCCCCATCTTCATGCCCCTGATCATCGAAATGGAGTACGACCTGGTGTGGTTCGGCGCCCTGGTGGCGGTGAACTTGCAGACCGCTTTCCTCTCCCCACCGGTGGCCGTGGCGGCCTACTACCTGAAGGGGGTAGTGCCCGAGTGGTCGCTGAAAGATATCTACTGGGGCATGTTGCAGTTTATGGGCCTCCAGGTTATCGGCCTCATGGTGCTCCTCTTCTTCCCGCCACTAGCCCTGTGGCTCCCCGGTGTTCTCTTCGGGTAGGCGTAGGGTTCGCGCGCATGGCCGGGGCGGCCTAAGGATGTTGGGTAGAGGCGCTTCTCTTTGCCGGGGGCCGCTCACCACATAAGACCGTCCGCTAACTTGTTGCCGAATGGAGGCAGACCGCGTGGTGTCATATCTACCGTTTCTTGTGTGGTCTGCCGATTCGGTTCAAAGCATGAGCTAAACTCTAAGTTGAGCGCGTTTATGGAGCCACCGCTTCAGTACTACCTAGAGTCGGCTCGCAAGAATCACCCTAGGCTACTTCTCGCTTTCTTCATATATCGGCCAGCCCACTACACTTATCACCAGCGTGCATTTGATTGGCTGCTCCCGCACGCTAAGTGCTTCATTCCTCAACTAACTTTCAGATTCCCGCCCACCCCCCAAAGGGATGGTACTCCCTGCGGAGGAGTGGCCCGGCGGCGGGTTGCTTGTGAGAGTGCCCGAAATTGTCAGAGACTTAGTGAACCAATCACTAAACTACATTCCAGTAATAAGCAAACGTCACGTGGGGCCTGTGGCTTGAGAAAGTGTAAGATTGATCGTGTAAGTAGGATAGCCCGCAGGCCCTTGGTCTGGGAACTTAGGTAATGATCGCTCCGAGGACCAGATTACAATTCCCATTACACCAGGTGGACTGGGCTCTCGCAGACGCCTGGGCTGATTCCATCGAGTTCGTTGTGGTAGAGAGATCCGGCAACAAGCGGATGTACAAAAAGAAAGTACTGCCCGGAAGACACATTTACGTTGAGCTAGATCATGTGGTTGGCCAGCTACTATTACAGGCTTGGATAAGAATTGCCTGGTGGTACCGTGTGGCTACCCTCTTTTCCTTGCCGGAGGAATTAAATATAGACCAGGAAGGCCTCCCCAAGCTGTTTTTGATCTGGGCGGACCGGCTCAACAACAGCCGCGTGCAACAAACCCAGTTGCGAGCGAGGGCCGGAGTCAACAGACTCTTGGCTATGTTCAGCCAGCCGGCCATTTAGACATTGCTTGGTTGATTTTTTCGGCATGCTCTGCCCGCTTCCTAGCTCCCCAGCGACAAAGATTATCCTTACAGTTGCATCCTAATCGCAAGGGCAACGACGAGCCAAAGGATGCGGACAGTATTCAGGTGTATGGCCGGCATCTCTGTAGGCGTTCAGCGATAATGGGACACTTTTAGGGGGATAAAACATGAGGGTGGTGGTGTGTATGGACTCCTGGTGCAGGGTATAGATTTACCCCACCGAAACCACCACCGCCGCTATCACAAGGCCTTAAGCAACGTGACCCCTGATGACGTCCTGAAAGGAAGACGAGAAGGAATCCTGATCAAGAGAAGGGAGGTGAAAGCCCAGACCCTAGCTAGCCGCAAACGCTACAACCGCCTGCTGCGGGAGTCCTACAACACCGCCATTTCCCCCGATCTCTCCTTTACGAAAGTGTCCCACTTTTGCTGGTTGCCAACAGAGCACGTGTGGTTATCCGTATGGTTTAACCGTGGGAAACCGTATACGGCAAACCACGACAAACCGTATACGCCACGGTTATTACCGTAATTTCTCTACGGTTAAGTCGACCGACTTTCTTAGGAAGTCGGGAAAAGTCGAGGATTAAGTCGGCGAAAGTCAGGAATTACAATTCTTACCCAACGACCTGGCTAGTGTTACGTAATTAACCCGGTCATACGGTAATAATTGCGTATGTATTCAGTTAATGCGTTCGCTGAATCATACGTAAAATACGGATCACGTAATCGAAATATTCTTCGCATTGTTCAATTGACCGGGGAAGGAGTATACCCGTGGAGTTGAACGTAATCGAAATATTCTTCGCATTGTTCAATTGAGCGGGTAGAGTACGGGGGCGACCGTTCTTCCCACGAAGCTGCCTGAAGTTCGCTGTCTTGAGCCCGGTCAATTATTTCGATTATTTCTTTAGTGGGGGCGTATGCCGAAGCCGGGTGATCGGCCTGATTCATTAAGCTATCTAGGAGGATTAGGTTAACTGTAGTGATGCAATACGGGTACAGGTGATACACGTCGATGCCATAATATTCAATCTGGGCGAAGTAAGCGTCTATAATATCAAAGACGGCCGAGTTGAGCCTAACTTTAGCCTCATCGAAGGAGAGATCCTTCGAGTACCAACCTCCCGCCGTACCAAGGATTTCGACTAAACCCCACCAGCTTTCTGTGTAATACCGGACTGCCGCTTCCATGTCGGGCGTAGGAGTTGCCTTCGGCCTTGGTGTTGCCCTAGCGTTAGCATACGAACGTGTTGAGGGTGGTGATGTTGCCGTGTCGAACTTCTTACCAGAACCAATACTCTTCGAATCGCAGGCTATCGTTGATAACCATATGGCGAATACTATTAAGACTCCGCTGGCTAGTCGAATAGGCATCTTTTTCCAGCCTTTGATCCTGGTCTTGTTTTGGTCTTGTTTACATTATACTCAGGGATGCTCAGATGTACTCTCAGGCATAAATCTGAGACTAGAAAATACCTATGACCACGCCTGACAATGATTTCCTACTAACTCTTAATCAGTAGGTTCTCGGTTCAGCGACACCCCCATCGGGAAGGCACCGGGAGTGGGGTACTTTAAGGGTAGGGGTATCGGCAGCCGGAGCGTGAAGGTTACGGGGCGAGGTCAGAAGGCGTGGTAGCCGAAGGGCTGGCGGTATCGCTGGACAAGCCCTTGGAATGGGCCATCGGATTTTTCTTCGGGAACGTGGAACTCAGCCTGGAACTGTGGACGGTTATATCGGGAATATCAGGGTTCGATGATTACTAATCTTTTAGATATCTAGGCGGAACGTTCAAAGCACCACTAAAATCGGCACCGATTACACCATCCAGATTGGCACCCTCCAGGTCGGCCCCGATCAGGTCGGCATCGGCCAGGTTGGCCCCGGTCAGGTTGGCCCCGGTCAGGTTGGCCCCGGTCAGGTCGGCCGCGACCAGGAGGGCCAACAACAGGTTGGCACCGGACAGATTAGCGTCGGAGAGGTCAGCCTTTATCAGGTTGGCACCGGAGAGGTCAGCCTTCATCAGGTCGGCACCGGTCAGGTCGGCCAAGACCAGGTCGGCACCGCGCAAATCACAGCGGGTGCAATCTTTATCGAGTTCGGGATTATACCGCTCGACATCCTTACCAACCGGCTGGCCGCATCCGGATAAAAGAAAAATCAAACATATCGAGAAAACTATCATGAGTACTTTCATGGCCATATTTTACACATTTAGTTAACCGTGTAGACTACCGCCATGCGCTACCTAACTTCCATATCACTAGCACTACGGCCTTAGTGTAGTGTCCTTGAAACTACGACTTATTGGTGAATATAAATGAATATCATCGGGCTAATCTTCTGTGTTCGTTTTGGTCACGGATCGGTCACGAACGCATTACAACGGAATGTAACAAGATAATATCTCAGGCGTGAGATAGGTTGGGATAGGTAGACAGGTTGGTCTAATTCCGCACCTGGTGTAATAGAAAAGCATGCGTACCACTAGGCTCCAAAACCAGTGAGGCAACCCGTGTCAGTGCGATTCTTTTCTAGTATCCTATTCGCCTAGCCATACCGACAATATAGGAGTTGCAACGAGATGCCAAAAGCATATGCAATAGCGCACGTGACTTTCACCAACAGGGAAAAATTCATGGCTGATTACGGTTCGAAAGTAGAAGCCACCGTAAACGCATTTGGTGGACGATTCCTCGTCCGCGGGGGTGAAGTATCGTATCAAGAAGGTGAGGCACTCGGAGACATAAACGTCGTAATCGAGTTCCCCGACAGGGCCGCGGCAATTTCATGGGAAGAAAGTGAGCAATACCAAGCTATCTTGCCGGGCCGTACAGACAACTCTGTCGGTAATGTGGCGATCGTAGATGGCGTCTGATTTAAAAGTCTAGATTGTAACGGAGAGTTGACAGCCAAACTGACAGCCACACGGGTGTACATCTATGAGACGTGAAACACTTACGTGGAATAGTGAATGGTGGAATTGAGGCCAGATGGACATCAGTGGACGTTGGTGAACAGGTCCATACTAGTACTTCAAATCCGTTATGCCTCGTGACGAGATGGTAGTGGCCTACAGCCAGTCCGGAAGACACGCTTTAACACCCTCTTCCGTCCGGGAAAAAACTAAACCCTTCTCTCAGTAATATGGGAGAAGGGTTTATTAATTGGGGATATATCGTAGGGAAGAAGAATTCTATGCTGCATATGAAGGGATTAACTTTTTCTATGTCCCGCTTGTTTGATTATCTAAGGTACGTACCGTGCCTGAGTCGTGCTCAGGTTTTTCAAGTATTTTTTCAAGTTCCGCTTGTACACCCATGGACAACTATGGATGCACATGGAACTGATTTAAGGCTAAAGATGGGAGTTCAGATACGGTACAATACGCTTTGGGAGCAGGAGGTCGGGAGTTCGATTCGCCCCACCCCGACCACCGGCGCCGCCACAGGCGGATTTCCTCCTCTTATCTCGCAGCATCTCTCCATCAAGTAAGGGTTCATTTGGGCAATTTACTAACGGACAAGGTCGCCCTGGTAACCGGCGCTGGGCGCGGTATTGGGCGGGCCATCGCTGTCGCTTTGGCCGGTGAAGGCGCGAAGGTAGCTCTGACCGGTAGGGACGCACCTCGACTGGAAAAAGTCATGGGCGAGATTCAGCAAGCCGGCGGCCAGGCGGCGTCTTGGCGGATGGACGTGTCCGACGAGACCGCGGTTGAAGGTACGGTGCAAAAAATACTAGCCGACTGGGGCCAGATAGATATCCTGGTGAATAACGCTGCCATAATCCATCACGACACCCCGGTATGGGCGACGCCCATCGCCGACTGGGATGAGGAGATGGCCATCAATCTCCGGGGGACGTTCCTCTGTTGCCACTATGTCTTACCCCAGATGGTGGAAAGGCACAGCGGTGTGGTGATCAACATCGGCTCGTCGTCAGGCACTATTCCCGAGGATATGTTTGGTGCTTACGGCGCCACCAAATGGGGCGTTATCGGGTACACCACATCGCTGGCTAAATCGGTCCGGGAGCACGGCGTGCGGGTCAATGGCCTAAATCCGGGCTGGGTAGAGACCGGTATGACCGCCGGACGGGTCCCGCCCAACGCCGGGCCGGAATGGACGCAACCGGAGGATATCGCCCAGGCGGCCTTGTTCTTGGCGGCCCACGCCCCGGCGGACATGACCGGCCAGTTCATCAATCTATTCGGGGCGAACGACCACTCCGGTCACGCGCCTGGGCCTGTATAATCCCACCTGACTGGCCGCGGGCGGCAGGCCATTGATAACTCAAAAGAACGGCTGGGCGACTCGTCGTTGCCCATAATTCGAGGAAATTTTGACTTTCGTTATCACGAAGCCCTGTATCGGCGTTAAGGACGCCTCTTGCGTCGAGGTCTGCCCGGTGCGCTGCATCACCTCCACCGATGAAGAGGAGATGTACCACATCGACGCGGGGACCTGCATCAACTGCACCTACTGCGAGCCGGTCTGCCCGGTGAACGCCATCTTCGACGAGTTCAAGGTGCCTGCCGACCAGCGCGAGTTCCTGCGCCGGGCCCGCCAGTTCTACCAGAACCGCTAGCCGCCGGCACAGCCGGGTTTCCTTTTTTGACTTATTGGTTGACCGGAAGACCGGATAACTCCTTCCAGTGGCTGCCCGGAAATTTCCAGATCGCCGATGTTGAGGATAGCTGAACCCAACTAGGGAAACCAAGTAAAACCCAAGGCCAGGGAATATGGTGGACCGAAGCCAACAGGCGAATGCCGCCGAAAACAGGCGCACCCAAGAGTTGGCGGGGCTGTACGAGATCTCCAGGATCCTGTCCGAGATCGGGGACTTCGTACCTAAAGCCACTGCCGCGATGGAGAAGGTGGCCGCCCTGGCCGACGCCGATTGGGTCACACTCAGGATGCCCAACGATCAAGAGCCCGGTTTGCACTTGATCGCCGCGGCGGGTCCGGAGGTGGCTGAAAAACCTCCCATCCAAGTGTTTACTGGGGCCATGACCGTCAGCACAAAGGTGTTCGGCGAGGGCAGCGTTGTTGTGATCGAGGATTACGCCAACCAGCCTGCCGCTTCCCAACAACTTGTCAATCTGGGAATGCGGTCCATGGTGGTCTTGCCGGTTAAAACCAGCGACCGCACCCTGGGGCTGGTCACTGTTATCTCCAAGAAACAGGGCCACTTCAGCCCGGAGCTGGTGCAGCTTTTGACCGCGGTAAGTGAGGGGCTGGGTGTGTTGCTGGAGAATTCCCTTCTTCACGAGGAGTCGGAGATAGCGCACCAAGCCCAGCGGCGCCTGGCCGAAGAATCTGCGGTGTTGGCCGAGATCGGGCGCATCGTCAGCTCTTCCATGGACATTAAAGATGTCTACGAGGCTTTCGGTGAGAAAGTGCGTAACGTCATCCCCTTCGATCGGATGTCGCTCAGTTTTGCCAACTATGAGACTGGGACTATGTTTCCCACCTGGGTGGTCGGGACCGACGTCCCCGGCCTGCGGGAAGGTGACGTTTTCCCCATGGAAAACTCCCTCGCCGGTCAGGTGGTCCGCACCAAAGAGCCGTACATGCTTGGAGCCGACACGGAGCCCGACCTGGAAAGCCGGTTTCCTGGGCTGATTCCCGTATACCGCGCTGGGACCCTTTCATTCATGGCGGTGCCACTGATATCCCGGGATGTTGTCATCGGAGTTATTCGCGTCGGCTCCAAGGAACGGGGCATCTACACGCAGCAGCACCGGAATTATTGCGGCGGATGGACAACCAGATCGCCGGCGCCGTTGCCAACTCCCAGCTTTATGCACAAAAGGTGCAGGCCGACGCAGAGATCTCGGACCTGGCGAGGTTTCCGTCTGAAAACCCCAACCCCGTAGTCCGGATATCCGCCGCTGGAACGATCCTGTACGCCAACAACGCAGCCGACCGGATCTTGGCCGAGCACGGTCTTACTGTCGGCGACACCACCTTGGAAATCTGGCAAGACTGGGTCAAAGAGGTTTTGGCCACTGAAGCGCCCAAGGAAGTCAAGATCGTCTATGGGTCACGGTTCATGTCCTATTCCTTGGCGCCGGTGGCGGCAGCCGATTACGTCAACATCTACGGCAGAGATATCACCGACGCCAAGGAGATCGAGCGGCTGAAAGACGAGCTGATCTCCAATGTCTCTCATGAGCTGCGCACTCCGCTGACTGCCATCAAGGGCGCGGCCGAGATTCTCTTGACCTACCAAGACGAGGACCCGGAGATGCGGGAAGAATTCCTCGGCATCATCGACAAGGAGACCGACCGGCTAGCCAGGTTGATCGAAGATGTGCTCGATATAGCCAGGCTCCAGTCCGGCCAGATGCAGTTCCAGCTATCCGAGGTGCTAGTGCCCGAGATGATCGAAGCGGCCATCCAGAGCACCCACTCGCTGATTATTCAGAAGGACCTACAGGTTGGAATCTCGCTGAGCGATGACTTGCCCATCGTGTTCTCCGACCAGGACCGGTTGGTCCACGTGGTCACGAATTTCGTGAGCAACGCCATAAAGTTCACGCCCAGGGGAGGCAAGATTCAGGTACGGTCTCGACTGACTCCGGACCCTGACCCGGACACCGCCGTTGCGATGGTGGAAGTCAGCGTGTCCGACAACGGCGTCGGCATCGAAGGGAGTGAGATTGGGAAGGTCTTCAACCGTTTTCAGCAGGCCGGTGACACCCTTTCCGGCCGCCCTCAAGGCTCCGGCCTTGGTCTACACATCAGCAAAGAGATCGTTGAGCACCTGGGCGGGGCGATCTGGGTCGAGAGCGAACCTGGGCAGGGCAGCACATTTTTCTTCACCGTGCCGGTGGGGCGGGATTCGGGATAATCCCTGCGAAAGCATGGGGTACGTCTGCGATGCTGGCCACATCGATCAGCAGCGTATCCGTCTTACGACCTGATCGATCTTTAACCCTGTGCATTCGGGCCGCTGTTGATGGCATTCCAGACCTTTTCCCGAGTGAGCGGGATGTCCAAGTGTGAGACTCCCAGGTGGGCTAGCGCGTCCACAACGGCATTCACCACAGCGGGGACGGCGACGATCGTAGGCGACTCCCCGATACCTTTGGCGCCGAGAAAGTTATGGGGGCTGGGGGTTTCCACCAACTCCACGGTAAATTCCGGCAGGTGGATCGCCAAAGGCATTGCATAGTCCATGAAGCTTCCGGTAAGCAGTTGCCCGCTTTCGTCCCAGACCGCCTCCTCGAGCAACGCCGCCCCGATCCCTTGGGCCAGTCCACCTTGGATCTGACCGACAACCACCATCGGGTTGATCACAGTGCCACAGTCGTTCACCGAGACGAATCTGTCCAGCGTTACCGAGCCGGTATCCTGATCGATCCGCACCACCGCCAGCGCCGCAGTGAAGGGGTAGGTGTAGCCGGTGGGCTCCCAAAAAGTGCTGACTTCAAGCCCTCTCTCCATGCCATCCGGCGGCGGTTGCGCCCCGTAGGCCACGCCGGCCACTTCCGCCCAAGTCACGCGGCGGTCCTGGATGTCTTTGCAGAAAAATATGCCGTTTTGGAATTCCACGTGCTCGGCGTCTGTGTCCAACAAGCCCGCGGCTAGGCTGGTGGCTTTCTCTACAACCTGCCGGCTGGCCTTGACCACCGCCGAACCGCCGACCACCAACGAGCGGCTGGCGCGGGTGCCTACTCCGTGGGGCACCAAGCGCGTGTCACCATACAAAACTTCGATGTCTTCCAGCGGGATTCCCAGCTCATCGGAGGCTATTTGGGCGAAGGTCGTCTCGTGCCCCTGCCCATGAGGAGATGATCCGGTGAGTACGGTCACCCCGCCGGTAGGGCCGATGCGCACCGTGGCGCTCTCGTATCCGGGACGGACGCTGAGTGCGCCGGAGGGACCGAACCCGGACGCATCCACTGTGGTGGCAAGCCCGATACCCATGAGGCTCCCTTGCCGCCGCGCCTCCTGCTGTTCCCGCCGCAAATCCTGATAACCGGCAAGCTCCAACGCCCGGTCCAAGGTTTCGCCGTAGGCCCCGCTGTCGTGCTCCCGGCCGGTGGCGGTAAGGTACGGAAAAGACCCATCCGGAATGAAGTTGCGGCGCCGAACCTCGGCCGGGTCCAGGTCCAACTCAGCGGCGATGCGGTCCATGACCCGCTCCACGGCATAGGCAGTGGCGTGCTGCCCGTAGCCCCGGTACGGCCCCACCGACATCTTGTTGGTATAGACGCCGGTGGTGTTCCACTCGAGGTGCTCCACCCGGTAGGCTCCTGACGCGCCCGAAGGGGTGAGTATGTCGGCGACTGCGTGTGACCCGCCGAAACAGTACGCCCCCAGATCGGTGTAGAAATCCAGCCGCATCCCGAGCAACACGCCATCGGCGGCGTAAGCAGCCCGGACGTATTGGGCCTCCCCGCGGCCGTGGATGGTTGAGGTGAACTCCTCTTGACGCTCTTCTACCCACTTCACTGGACGCGTGTTATCGATGGCCAAGATCGCCGCGATCACCGTTTCCGGGTAGGTATCGATCTTGCAGCCGAACCCGCCGCCCACGTCTACCGAAATCACACGCAGCTTGTGTTCGGGAAACCCTATTATGTCGGCCACAAAACCCCGCTCTTGATGCGGGGCCTGGGTCGACAGCCACATGGTCAGATCGCCGGTGCCGCTCTCATAGTTGGCCACCACCGCCCTCGGTTCCATGGGGTTCGGGACCAAGCGTGGTTGCTCCAACCGAAGTGAGACCACACCGTGGGCCTCCTCGAACGCCCGGTCCGGGTCTCCGGCCGACTTCACCGAGTGGAAGCACAGATTAGTGCCCAGTTCCTCGTGGACCAGGGGTGACCCGTCTGCCAAGGCGGCTTCGAGGTCGACCACGGCGGGCAGACTTTCGTAGTCAACAACGATCAGATCCAGCGCGTCTTTGGCCCGGTACGGATTATCAGCCAAGACTACCGCCACCGGCTCGCCCTCATACCGCACCACATCTTCCGCCATCGGAAACCTGCTCTTGGCTTTCATATGCGGCTGGACACCGCTTAAGTGGAACTCGCTCCGGCACTTCGAGTTGATGTCTTTTCCGCTTAAGACGGCCGCCACGCCGGGGGCGGCGCGGCTGATGCTGAGGTCCAAATCAAGGATGCGGGCGTGGGCGTGGGGACTGCGCAGGACCGCCATGAATAGCGTGTTGGCGGGCTGAACGTCTCCGGTGTATCGGCCGGCGCCCGTGATCAAACGGCGGTCTTCCTTGCGCTTCACCGAGGCCCCGATCGACTTACTCACGACTTCCGGTATCATCGCAACTGCCTCCTGCTCCCCGCGGACGACGAGTATATCAAACCGGGACGGGGTATCCGAAGGTTGGCTTCGGAGGCAGGGGTGGGAAAGGTGAAGTGGTGGGTTACCGATCCAAGCATCCGGTGTCACCGGACCGACGATGGGGGTTGGACATTCTGGCCCGGTGTTACAACAGGGCGCGGGCTAGGTGGAGCGGATGATTGGGGAAGTGGGCTTCATCCCTCTTCCGTTTCCACCTAACTGCGAATCCACGCCCCAGCGTCGGTCGGCTGGGGCGATTCTTTCCGTTTTGTATCTGAAATCGTGGACGGGGAGACCGGGGTATCCCGTCTCCACCAACTTGAATTCCTGCAACAACGGTCCCTATCCGTTAGAGCCTGAGAGAAAACCCAATATAAAGGGGTCAGTCGTGGCACGGGGAGGATGTCAGGACGAACTACGGGTGGCCCGGCTTGACGATTTTGGCTCTTGCCTACCCCACGTTCGCTTCGACGCGGGCATAGGACTGTTGTAGGCGGGAGTTTGAGTCTGATTCCACGTCTGAAAACCAGTTTAGCAACGACCGGGTCAGTGAGTCTACCGTCTCATCGGCCATCGCCGCTTGGCACCTTTCTCGAATCGTCGGGCTCGGTCGTTGCGCCATCCGGGCTTTCGCAAAACGCGCTTTCTCGACATCGGGCATATCGGAGCCGTTCACTTGTAGGCGCTCTTCGAGTACCGGGTCTTCGCTGTTTTCTGTCCAGCTGTAACCCAGTTCTGAGATGCGTCGCTTGAAGATGTGGAAGTGGCTGAACTCCCGGTCAGCCACCATCGAGAGACAAGCTTTCAACTCGGGGTCCTGTGTTTTGTCGGCCCAGGCCTGTATATAGATGCCGTGCTGCCTCTCCCCGGAAGCGATGTCGTCAAGGAGTTGGAAGTAATGCAGTTCAGTTTCTTTATCGGTCGCCATGGCCCTCCTCGCTTGGTGGATGTTTGATAGGGCTATGAGCCCGATGGCGTAATGGTAGGCAAGGGCGTGCATTCATTGTAGGTATAGGCCACTTTGAGGGAACTATAAAACGGTATCCTGAGCGCGTCAATCGGCGCTATCCGATTTCCGCTGATCGACATCACTGGCCCGGTTGGCTGTGTCCCACAATTCGTCGACAGAAACCTTCAGATACTTGCGACAGCGGGCCAAAGAGTTTAGTTTACATCCATGGAAGACCCGAACTACCCTGACCGGTTCCAGCCCAATGACCCCGGAGAGTACGACCCTACCCAGCCGGAAGGCCGTCCTTTGGGCGTGCCGATCCTCGCCTTGTTGCTCGGCCTAGCGGCGATGGGGATCGGGTGGGCAGTTATCGCATACGTCGTCAGTTGATCAAGCCACATGGTTCGACAACATGGGACACAACTCGGAGAGTAAAGAAACACCCCGGCCATGAATGGCCGGGGTGTTTTAGCGTTCGTCAGCCGGCTGCACCGGCGCCATGTACCGATTTGCAGGCTTTACCGGCCTACCCTCATGCTCGACTTAACCACCTCCCTATGAAAACCTGGAAGCATGGTGGCGACGGGGAAAATGCTGCTGGTTTCTGTGCTTCTGGCGGCGGTTGGGCTTGTCCTTGGCCTGTTCTTTTTCGTGCCTTGGCCCACCGGCTTGGAGGCCGACGAACTGGACTTCGGTGAGAGCGGTGGAACGAAACCGGGCAGCGGCGAGTTCTCCAAGTACGTGCCCCAGGGCGGGCGGGAGCTGATCGGCAAGATTCCCGTGGGCATCACGGACCTGTCCATCAACCTCACGTCCAGCTCCGACCTGGACATCGAACTCTGGGACGGCGAGGTGTTCGTGGTCGGATGGGAATCTGACGGGCCGCCTGCCCTGGTCTACGGCGAGACCGAGGCCACCAACAAGTACAAAGGCGTCGAGATCACCTGGAGCGGCTGAGACGGGGTCGGCGGCGAGCCTGGCAACGAGGCCATCACCATTTCGGGCACGACCAAGAACACCTTCGTGATGAAGGTATTCGGCTACCGGGCCGGCGCGGTCAAGGTAGAATATTCCTGGGCGGGCGGCGCTAGCAACGGCCCGGCATCCGGCGGCTCGGGGCGCTTCTCCAAGCTGGTCCCCCAGAACGGCCGGGCGGTCATCGGCACCATCCCCACGGGAGTCGACGGCCTCCAGATCGACCTCACCTCCGACCACGACTTGGACATCGAACTCTGGGACGGCGAAACCTTCGTCGTGGGCTGGCAGGTCAACGGCAAGAAATCCCTGATCTACCGCGATTCCCCGGTCACCGGCCTGTACCGCGGGGTCAGGATCTCCTGGAGCGGCTGGGACGGGGTGGACGGACAAAAGGGCAACGAGTTCATCCGGATCTCCGGCACCACCCAGAACGTGTTCCTGATGAAGGTCTTCGGCTACCAGACCGGCAACGTCAGCGTCGAGTATAGCTGGGGTTCGGACCAGGCCGCCCCGGACAACGCCGACACCGACCCCGCAACCGACCGCAACACCGGCGCCGACACCCGTGCCCGCCCCAAGTCCAATACCTACGCCCGTAATAGCGCCGGCGCCGACTTCCCAGCCTTCCGTGCAGACAGTCAGGACTTGGATCGGTGGTGTCAATGAGCTTTGGAGCGATCGACTCAACTGACTTCCGGCGGGTGTGCCCACCGGCGCAGACCTGATCGTTATCGAGGGGAGCCTTTCCGAGACCCAGATGCCCATCATGGATATCGACTTCGCTTTGACCACCGGCACCATCGACATCGGCCCCATCAAATCCACACTCAAGGTGGCCGAAGGAAGAACGTTCACCAACCAAGGCACAGCAAACGTCAAAGGCGATTTTTGACCAACGGCAAAACGGTCAACAAGGGCGTCTTCAACAACGAGGCTGTGATCACGGTCTCGGGCGAGAAGGCCAGTTTCACCAACCAGGTGGGATCCGTACTGAACAACGCCGAGGGCGGCTCAAGCGTGGGGGTCATCGCCAACGCCTGCGGTGGGACGGTCAACGACTCGGGTAGCCTGGAAGCTGTGGCCCCGGCGCCCTGCATCTGGAGTGGGGCCGGGGGCAACGACAAATGGTCCAACCCCACCAATTGGGTCAACGGCCTGGTCCCTCAGGATGAACACCCGGTGGTGATCAAAGGGGAAGGCAAGTCAGCCGCCAATGTGATTCTGGACATCAACCTGGTGGTTGAGAGCCGGACCCTCACAGTGGGCGTGGGCGACACTCTGACCATCGGAGGCGGCGGTTCGGGCGCCGATGCCAACGTGGTCCTGTCGGTCAAAGAGCTTGGCGGGCTGTTGACCAACCGAGGGACCGTCGTCGTCTCCAATTACTCCGGTCTGCGGCGGGCCCCGTTGGCCACCATCGACAACGTTGGCGGAATCGTGCGCATCGCCTGCCGGGGTTCGGCGCCCTCCGGCGGCGTTACCGGCGCCTCTTTGGTGAAAGACCCCTGTTTCTGGGACGCGGGCGGGGTTACCAGCAACTGGTCCGAGGCGGCCAACTGGGACTCGGATACCCTGCCGACGGGCGACGACCCAATCTTGATCCGTGATGCTGACGGCGAGATCACCGTGGCCAACCTGGATGTGTCCTTCGATCTGAACTCCAAGGGCAGTCTCACCGTGGCGGGAGGCCAAACGCTGAACGTGACGGAAGGTGTCACCCTGCGCATCGCCAACCAATCGCCCGGTGGGTCCATCTGGATCAACGGCACCCTCAACCTCAAGGGCGGCACGTTGCACAACCACTACACCGGGTTGATCAACACCGGGGGACCATCATCGTGACCGGCGGGACGTTGAACAACGAGGGCGACTCCCTGGTCAACATGCCCGGCGGTAGGATCAACAACGTCGGCGGCCTGATCACCCACAGCGCCGGGGCCGAGTTCACCAACTCTGGAACGGTCGATAACGACGCCGCCTCGAACTTCGTACTTGGCGACCTTGCCACCTTTAAGAACGGCGGAACCTTCACCAACGCCGGTGTGTTCAACACCACTAGCCGGAGCGGAGACCTGGTCAACCAAAAGGGCGGCGTTCTGGCCAATAGCGGCACCTGGAATCAGGACGGCGTCGGCGTTCTGTCCAACCTGGCCGGCGGCAAGATCACCAACTCGGGCCGCATCAACATATTCAACAGCCTGCTGGACAACCGAGGGTCTTTCGAGAACACGGGGACGTTGGAAGTCTTCCACTTCGGCGCCTACCAGAACCTGGGCAGCCAACTGGACAACCGGACCGGCGGCGTCTTCACGAATACCGGCTCGGCCTCCAACCTGGCCAACAGCACCATCAACAACTCGGGTTCCATCGTAAACGACCGCAAGCTGGTCAACGCCGGGGTCATTAACAACCTGTGCGGCGGCACTGTCACAGGCCCCGTCAACGGCAACCAGCCGGTCAACGTCTGTTCGATCAATTAGTCCGCCTGCGCCTGCTCCGGCCCATTGACTAACCCGGCCCAACCGTTAGAATCTTGCCAACTATCTAGGTCACAACTGGATTCAATGACCGGCAAAGGGGTTTCTATGCGATTGGAGAATAAAGTTGCCTTCGTGAGCGGCGGTGCGCGGGGGATGGGCGCCGCCGAGGCCAAATTGTTCGCCCGGGAAGGCGCCAAGGTGGTCATCGGGGACGTGCTCGATGACGAAGGCCGCCAGACCGAGGCCGAGATCAACGAACTGGGCGGCGAGTGCCTCTTCGTCCACCTGGACGTGGCTAGCGAAGATAGCTGGCAGTCGGCCATCGCCGACACCGTGAGCCGTTTCGGCAAGCTGAACATCTTGGTCAACAACGCGGGCATCGTCTCCAGGTCCATGCTCGAAGACATCACCGTCGACGAGTGGGACCGCGTCATGGACATCAACGCCAAGGGTGTGTTCCTTGGCACCAAGGCCGCCATTCCCGAGATGCGGAAGGAAGGCGGCGGGTCCATCGTAAACATATCGTCCATCTCGGGCATCACCGGCCAGGCCTACGTAGGCGCCGTGTACAACGCGTCAAAGGGCGCGGTGCGCATCTTCACCAAGTCGACCGCCATCCAGTACGCCTCCGAAGGCATCCGGGCGAACTCGGTCCACCCAGGCCCCATCGACACTCCCATGACCGCCAATCGCAAAGGCGACCCGGTGGCGGAGGCCGAGTCCATCGCCCGCATCCCGCTGGGCCGGACCGGCCAGCCCGACGACGTGGCCTACGGGGTGCTCTATCTGGCATCGGACGAGTCTTCGTTCGTGACCGGCAGCGAGCTGGTCATTGACGGCGGCTACATAGCCCAATAGGCCACGCAGTGGCGTTTACTAGGGGCGGCTACCCTGAATTTGGAGGGTTCTTGTGCAACAGAGAGTGCTTGAAGGGAAGATTGCTATCGTGACCGGCGCGGCCAGCCCGCGGGGGTTGGGACGGGCTATGACGGAAGCCTTGGTCAAAGCCGGGGCCAGGGTGTCCATGATGGACATCAACCAGCAGTGGCTGGACGAGACCTCCAACTATATGCGGGAGATTGGCGGCGACGATTGCGTCATGGCACAGGTCGTGGACGTTTCTTCCATCGGCGAGGTCGAGCGGTCGATCGAGCGCACGATCGACGAGTTGGGCGGGCTCCATATTTTGGTCAACAACGCGGGCATCGCGCCCCGGAACATGCTCATGGGTGGCGAGACCAAGAACAACTTCTGGGAGGTGCCGGCCGAGGAGTGGGACCGGGTGGTGGCGGTGAACAGCAGCGGCCCATTCTATATGACCCGGACTGTGGTGCCCCACATGCTGGCCCAGGGCTGGGGCCGGATCATCGGAGTCACTACCAGCATGAACACCATGTACCGCGAGGGAGGCACGCCCTACGGCCCCTCCAAGGCGGCCCACGAAGCCCTGATCGCCATGGCGTCCCGGGAACTGGAGGGCACAGGCGTTACAGTCAACGTCCTGGTGCCGGGCGGCAGGGCCAACACCGACCTGATCCCTGATGACACCGTCTTTGACCGAGATGACATGATCCAACCCGAGGTGATGAAGGCGCCCGTGGTCTGGCTGGCCTCAGATGCGTCCGACGGCATCAACGGCCAGCGCTTCATCGGCTACTACTGGGACGAAGACCTGCCCCTGGAAGAACGCCTGGAAAAAGCCGCCTCCCCCGCCGCCTGGCCCCAACTGGGCGCCCAGGCCATCCGCCTGAACCAGTAGGGGCGGCACAGCCGCGTCGAGTACCTTCTCCCGTCCTTCCCCGGAAGGAGGAGAAGGTTGGGATGAGGGCGTTTTCCTGCCTTTATGAAACTCATCACGTTTCTGCCAGGATTCTCCTCACACCAACCCCAGGTCACCCTCGGCCTGTCGGACAACTGGCGTCAGATCGCATTGTTGGTGGCCGCCAACATGTTCGTCGGCGGGATGATTGGCATGGAACGCACCATCCTGCCCGGCCTGGCCGAAGCCGAATTCGGAATCACGTCCAAGACCGCCGTCGTCTCATTCATCGCCACTTTCGGTCTGGCCAAGGCCGGCTCCAACCTGCTCGTCGGACCCATCGCCCAACGGTTCACCCGCCGCCGGATCCTCATCGCCGGCTGGATGATCGGCATACCGGTCCCCCTGCTGCTCATCTGGGCGCCAGCCTGGGGATGGATCATCGGCGCCAACCTGCTATTGGGCGTAAACCAGGGCCTTGCCTGGTCAATGACCGTCAACATGAAGATAGATCTGGCCGGCCCGCGATGGCGAGGGCTGGTGCTGGGATTCAATGAATCGGCCGGTTATCTATCCCTCGCGGTGATGGCCTTATTGACCGGCATCATCGCCGAGTCCTACGGTCTGAGACCTGAGCCTTTCTACTTGGGAATCGGCATAGCCGCCGCCGGCCTGGCCTTCAGCGTGCTCTTCATCCGGGACACGGCGACCCATCTGGCATTGGAGACAGCCGGCCAATCAGGCCCGGCGCAAGCTCCAAGCTCCTTCAGGTCCAACTTCGCCGACGCCACTTGGCGCAAGCCGTACCTGTTCGGCCTCACCCAAGCAGGGCTGGTGAAGAACCTGAACGACGGCGTCGCCTGGGGGATCTTCCCGCTCTACTTCGCCAGCCAAGGCCTGGGCCTGGACCGAATCGCCATCCTTGCCGCCATATACCCCCTGGACTGGGGCGGCCTGCAACTGGCCACCGGCTGGGCCAGCGAGATCCTGGGGCGCAAACCTCTGATAGTTGTGGGCATGGTGCTACAGGGGGTTGCGATCTCACTAACCGCCGGGGTTGATTCATACGGAGTGTGGCTCGGCTCCATGGCCCTGCTGGGGTTCGGCACCGCCCTCGTCTACCCGACCCTTCTGGCCGCCGTAGGCGACGCCGTCCCCGCGACGGACCGGGCGTCAGTCCTAGGCGTCTACCGCTTCTGGCGAGACTCCGGCTTCATCATCGGGGCACTCCTAGCTGGAGTCGTCGCAGACCTATTCGGCTTCAGGCCGGCCATCCAACTCATCGCCGCCATAACTGTCGGGTCTGGAGTGTTGGCTATAGGCACGGTGAGGGGACGAACCAAATAATCCCTTCTCCGACCAAAAGTCCCTTCTCCCGCGCACGGGAGAAGGTTAGGATGAGGGCACCACTTTAGAAGTGAACCTTGCCTAAAGCACCAAAATCCGCCCCGCAACCCTCCCCGGCTCCAACTCCAGCAACCCGATGGACGGCACCACCTTGAACCTCCGCTTGCCCGCCGCCCCGGGGTTGAAGAAAGTCAGCCCGCCCCGCTGCTCGTGAAAGGCGAAGTGGCTGTGCCCAAAAACCACCGCGTCGGCCCCGTGCTCAAGGTATTGCGCCAAGCCGGCGTCATCCCCTTCTTTGGGCACTTTCACGATATGGGTCAGGTAAATCCTGCAGCCGCCCAGTTCCAGGGTCTCAACCTCGGGGAACTCGGACTCTGGACCCTCACGGTCGTTGTTGCCGCGAACCGCCGTAACCGGCGCGATCTGCGACAGCTGCTCGATGATCTGACCTGAGCCGATGTCGCCCGCGTGTAGGATGTGCTTCACTCCATCCAGGAGCGGATGCACGCGCGGGTCATAGAAGCCGTGGGTGTCGGATACAACGCCGATCAACATGGCTCCCATTATTCCATACGGGCCCGGTCGTTTGAAATAAATAAGGCA
>Ga0208748_1000352_pt1 | contig 23993 bp, 28 predicted proteins | sample Knorr_S7_td_Bott_FD_185599 | JGI IMG/M metagenome (GOLD analysis project Ga0208748, IMG submission 185599) | Marine microbial communities from Southern Atlantic Ocean transect - Knorr_S7_td_Bottom_ad_4513_LV_A (SPAdes) (version 2) | ecosystem: Environmental > Aquatic > Marine > Oceanic | place... | reverse complement strand
CTTTCTAGCTGGTTTTCTCTTTACCACTCTTCTCTTTGCAGTCTTTCTAGCTGGTTTTCTCTTTACCACTCTTCTCTTTGCAGTCTTTCTAGCTGGTTTTCTCTTTACCACTTTTTTCTTTGATTTATTGACTTTCAGATTTTTTAATTTCTCAATTTCATTTTGAATTAGATTGATCTCATCACGAATGTGTTTTTGAGGATCTATTTTTGAATAAATGAACTCAATAATTTTTGAATAATTAACTCCTATGTCTGTTCGAACTAAAAACAATTCATTGGAATTCATTGGGATGCTGATCAGTATTACTTTTTCAAATTCAGTAATTGCTGATTTTTCATGACCTATTTTATAGGCTAAATTTGTATAAAGATCTCTTTTTTGTATTGCATAATGTATTGACATTTTCACTTCATCTCCTTCTAGTATTTGTTCGACATTTTCTTTGTGACCGCCTGCAACAATTTCACCTTTAACGTTGACAATTCCTGCAAATTTTATTTCTGGATATATGTTGAGAACTTGTTTTGTTAATTCATCATAATTTACAGTCATAGTATTTATCCTAAATTCACCTTATTGTAAATATCTTTCATAGTGGTCATTTTTTGTATCATTTTACTATCTCTGAATTTATTCTATAGTTTGTTCTGGTTTTGTTTTTGGTGAATTGTTACTTCCTTTTTGATCTTTCCTGTATTCTAACTTTAACCAAATTGGAGTGATGATTGTTGTCACTACTACCATAATTATTATTGTAGAATATACTTCTGATGTGAGAATTCCTGTGGTAACTCCTACACCTGCTACAATGAGTCCTACTTCACCCCTTGAAATCATACCAATTCCAACTTTCATTCCAGCTGATTTGCTTTTCAAAAAATACATTGCTGGAAGACCACACCCAAATAATTTTGTTGTAACTGCAACTAAAATGATAACCCCACTTAACATCAAAATATTCAAATCAACTGCTCTCAGATCTACCTGTGCCCCAATAATTGCAAAGAATAGTGGTGCAAAAATCAAACCTATCTTACCTACATAACTTTCTATTTTCTCAAATACTTTGGTTGTAGATAATGCCATTCCTACAGCAAACGCACCTACAATTGGTGAAAGACCAATAGAGCCTGCAAGAGCTGCTGCACCAAAGAACGCCGCAGTAGCAATTCCCTCCACACTTCCTTTAGCTTTCCATATTCTCGGCGTGATCACTTTTGGAATAATCACAACTGCAACAATTAGCATTATTGCAAAGAAACCTAATACCTGTAAAATTGTAATTACGACTTCAATAGGATCGATATTATCTATTCCTCCATCAGATCCTGCTATGGATGTTACAACTGATAGTACTGCAATTGCTAAAATATCATCTACTATTGCTGCACTAATAATGAGTCGAGCTTCTGGTGTTTTGATTTTACCAAATTCACTTAGAACTTGGATTGAAATTGCAATACTTGTTGCAGTAAGTGCTGTTGCAATTAACATTGATTGTAATGCATCAAATCCAAATGCCATGAAAACCGCAAGACCTACAAAGAACGGGACAACTACTCCTAATGTCCCAACTGTAAACGCTGCTTTTCCTCCTTTGAGAAATTCTTTGGGTGTCATTTCAAGTCCTGCCATGAACAAAATTACAATTGCCCCCATTTCTCCTAGTATTCTAATTTCATCATTAATTTGCAGTAATTGTTTTCCATCAGCTATTTGTATTCCTCCTAACGCAAACGGTCCAACAATCATTCCTGCAATTAACTCCCCTAACACAATTGGAAGTTTCATTCTGAGGAAAACTTCTGCCATTAATTTAGCTGCAAAAAGTAGAATACCTACACCGATAATTGTTTCAATAAACTGGGCCTCACTCATTATTCTCTTACCTGCCTTGAGAAATCTGTCATATAAGGTGATATTAGGTTGAAAATTATTTTGTAATTGTTAAATTAAGCAATTTTTATTGAATTTACAAAAACACCTTTCTTTGAAACAACCTGTCCAATTTCCTGACTTGAAATCTTATATTTTTTGAAAATTGATTTGATTTTTGTTGCTTGTGTTTTTGGTGCAATCACACAAAATCCTACACCCATGTTAAATGTCTTGTACATTTCTCCAGATTTTACGCCCTGTTCTTGTACAAGTCCCATGATTGGTGGGATTTTTGGAAGTGAATCAATCTGATATCCTATATTTTTGAGGCGTAATAATTTGGTAAATGCTCCTCCTGTGATGTGTGCAAGACCATTAATCTTACATTTCTGAATCATTTCTAATACTGGATTTGTATAAATTTCAGTTGGTTTGAGCATTGCATCTCCAATTTTTCCTACTCCTTTGACTTTATCATTAATTGAGTATTTTTTTAATAATGCCTTTCTTGCAAGTGAATATCCGTTTGAATGAAATCCTGTACTCTTTGCCCCAATGATCACATCCCCTGTTTTTATTTTATTCCCTAGAACCAGATCTTTTTTATCTAATAATCCTACAACCATTCCTGCCAAATCAAATGCAAATCCTTTTCCTTCAATTACATCAGGCATTATTGCAGTTTCTCCACCTACAATTGGCATGGATGATTTTTTTGCACCTGTAACTAAACCCTCAACAATTTTTTTGAAAATGTTTACATTATTTTTGTTTGCAGCAATATAATCAACAAATGATATTGGTGTTGCACCAATACAAATTATATCATTAACATTCATTGCAACGCAATCAATTCCTATTGTGTTGTATTTTTTCATCATGTTTGCAATTACCACTTTAGTTCCTACTCCATCTGTGTGTGTTGCCAAAAGTTTCCCACCTGGAATTTCTACAATTCCTGCATAATGTCCAAACCCATGTGTCATTTTTGCTTTTTTCTGAAGCTTGTGAGTTGATGAAATTAATTTTCCAATTGCCTTTTGACTTTGTTTAATTTGTGAAATATCGACTCCAGCTTTTTTGTAGGTCAGAACCATGGTTTGATGCTCCTATATTGTGAATAAAAGAATTTGCCTGTAATTTCGATCACATGTACATGTCGGCAATCTCTTCTCTATGCTCTACATATTTTTGAGATAATTCGCTAAATTCTGAATTAATTCTATCTTTATCTTTATGAAGATCTGTAGTATCTATATTCATGTCATAGAGTCTGTTTAGTGCCTCAATTAATGTCGCAGCAGCAACTGAATCTGGTGCACCTTTGTCTGCTTTTGCTAAAAGTGTTAATCCTTGAATCTCTCTTACAAGGCATTCATTTAATATTCCTCCAGGAATTCCTGTGATGAATCCTTGAGGAATCATGCTGATGTCTTTGTCTGCCATAGTTCTGATTAGATCCTCTTCTGCTGCACAATATGCTTTATCATCGTGTTCATTACTTGCAACACCGTCTAAAATTACTATTTCTTTTGATCCTTTTTCAGCTGCCCAATCTAAAATTGATGCCACTAATGAATAAAGACCCTCCATCCTCAAAGTTATTTCACAAATTATTGCACATACTGTTCCTTCTTGGTTTGAATAAAATCTAAATGGATGACGTAATCTACCTTTCATAAAAACTGTAGATGGTGGAAGATATTTTGATCTCATTACTCCTATTTCATCCATTTCTAATTTCTCAATAATGTGATTTATTGCAAGAGGACCTACTAACCCTGCACCAACAAATCCTGCAAAAATTATTGGACTTTTTAATGTCATTTTCTTTGTTTCAAATACTTCAGCTTCTGGGAATTTCTTTTGCACAGATTACGTCAATTGTTCTGTCTAATTACTTTATTGAGCATTGTGATTTTTTTTCAAATTCTCAATAATTATTAAAATTTGATTGATTGAACTTTTTTATCTACTAATTTTTCCCCTGTTGGCTTTATTTTGTTTACATCATTTGGTTTGTATAGAATTGCTGATGCATTCAACTCCATCAATTTTTTTCTAGTAACGTCAGTCTTGTCTGCTGTTACCATGACCCCCGTTGCATTGGGATCATTCTTTTTGATTCCTTCAAGACCATAGTATCCATCAAATTCAGGCATCATTACATCCATGATTACTGCATCTGGACGAAGCTGATTATACAATTTTATGGCATCTTGTCCATTTTTGCCTCGACCGATCACATCCAAATCTTTGATTTGTAAAAATTCACATAATACTCCCATAGAATCTACATTATCTTCAATTACAATTATTGATACCATTATGATTTATTATTAGATTGCAAGTTTAGCTGTAGCTTGTTTAATTTGATAACACATTGCTTGACAAAACATTAGAACTATTACTTTTTAGAGATGCTTGCTAAATTTATAATAAAAATTGGTTCATTTCTTGCAATAATGACCGGTTTAATATTTTATGGATATTATTTTTCAGATCCTTCCAATAATTTTATTTTTTCATAATTTTATATCTGTATACCTATCTTAATCAAAATTTTATGATAACATGATCAAGTGACATCTTTACACTTTTAAAATTAAAGAGGGTTGCCCCCAAATCATGCATATTGTTTTTATGTTGAAATATTTTTTATTGCATGTGGAGTTGTTTGTGAATGAACAGATTCAACATGGTATGTCCTTTCTCTGTAATTGAGTATATCATATTTGCCCCTCTTGGTTCTTTTTTGATAAAATTGTAATCTACACATAGATGCAGATAATTTAGAAATGATTTTTTCATTCTGATCTTTGATTTTGAATACAATTCTGAAAATGTCATAGAATTTCCTCTGAGTTGATACAATAATTTCAGTAGAGATAATGTACTGTAATCTCTTGTTTTTGCTTTTACTGCATCTAGAACTTGTTCACCGCGCTTTATGATGAAATCTTCGAATTGATCTGCTACCTCTAATGGCACATATGTTAGTCTTTGTCGTATCATACTGTATGGTACGGTACATTACTTTATTAGTCTTTGACTTGAGCTTTATTGATCTTTCTGGATTGTTTTTTTACACTCATATTTTGTGCCTATTTCCATTTTATGATTATATTATTTCACTTTCTTCGATCTGACTAATTTTTAATGAATTAACTTGAATTGTAAATTAATGGTAAATCATCTCCTTTAAACGAGTAAAATCTGAAAGTTTATTGTGGAAATAGTAGTAAACGCAATTCTAACTGTAGTTGGATTAGTACTGCTGTGTTTTGGGGGTAATTGGTTAGTTAGTGGAGGTGTTACCATTGCTAAGAAATTTCGTATAAGTAATCTTGTAATTGGTATGACTATTGTAGCTTATGGTACATCAACTCCTGAACTTGCAGCTAGTATTGCTGCAGCCGGAGAACATAGTGCAATAATTTTAGGAAATATAGTTGGAAGTAATATTGCAAATGTTGGGATGGTTATTGGTATTGCCGCAATTCTTGTTCCTCTGGCAGTACGAAAATCTGTATTAAAAAAAGAAATTCCAATCATGTTGGGTGTTTCTGTTTTACTTGTATTGATTTCAATTGATGGTGAGATATCTCAGTATGATGGAATCTTGTTGCTTGGAGGATTGGGTGTATTTACAATTTACACATTTAAAGACGTAATGAAACAAAGAGAAAAGAATAACGAAAAAACACAACAAAATAAAAAAAACATCTACCTCAAATCATTTGGATTAATTGGATTAGGTGTTGGTCTTTTGTATATTGGTGCAATCTTGACCGTGGATAATGCAATTATTTTAGCAAAAGAATTTGGTTTATCTGAAAAAATTATCGGCTTAACTGTAATTGCAATTGGTACATCTCTTCCAGAATTAATTACATCCATAATTGCCATTAGAAAAGGTCATGCGGATATTGGTATTGGAAATATAATCGGAAGTAACATTTACAATATTTTGATGATCATGGGTGTGGGTGCAATCCTTGGTGGTGTGATGATTTCATCTGACGTTTATGTTGATTACGCCATAATGATTCTCTTTAGTCTTTCATTGTTAATTGCGCTAAAAACTGGAATTATAAGTAAGGCCATGGGTGTTTGTCTTACCGTCGGATATGCTGTTTATTTATCAGTCACGTTTTTCAAGTAGTCTGTGCCTGTTTTTATCGTCTAATCACGTAAACGTTAGTACCATTCCTTTTTACTGAATTTAGGATTATGGTGAATCCCTGATAAAATTAAATTGAATTTACTGTGATATTTTCTACTTTAATTGATGGTGTAATTGATGGTAATGATGCCCATTGAATGACGTTTCTTTGATTGTTTCCTATTTCTGAAATATTTTTTAACATATTTGCAATGTTGTGAATTATTCTTACTGATTTCCCAGAACTCTTTATTTTACCATTTTCAATAATATGTATGCCGCTTCTTGCAGTACATGAAAAATCACCTTTAATTGGATTTACCGCATATGTGTACCATAATCTTCCAACTAGCAACCCGTGCTTTGTATCTTTTATCATATCTTCTTGAGAACTATTCCCTGAATTTATTTTCAAATTGTGTGGTGCAGAAATTGGAATTGGCTCTGAACTTCTTCCTGTCGGTGAACCCGCTCTTGATGAATTCCCTGTAGATTTCCCTCCTTCTTTATAACTATCATAAAGATTTGAAAAAGTATTTTTAAAAACACCTTTTTCTATTAAATTTATTTTCTGAGTTGCCACACCTTCATCATCAACTGATTTTGATCCTATTCCTTCTGAAATGAATGGGTCATCTATCAAATCTAATTCATCAATTGCTATTTTTTCTTCAAAATTATTTGAGAAACAACTTTTTTTTTCTGAAAATGTTTTAAAATTAAAATTTGCTGCAATTACAAATGCCAATAGTTCTCCCACAGAATATGGTTCAAAAATTATAGAATACATGCCTGAATCAATCTTTTGTGGATTAATTGCTTTAATGCACATATTTTGTGCATCCCTTCCTATTTGTTCTGCTGAAAAATTTAACAATGTTCTACCACTTGCATGTCCTATACCTGATACTGGTAAATTTCCAAATTCTGATTCTGCATTAATAATTCCTGTAATGTATGTTGATTTATCTACAAGTTCTAATCCGTTGGTATTTGACAATTCAAAATTCTCTGAAACTATATTCAATGAACCTGTAATCGTATTTACTTTATCGTTAATAGTGGAATTTATCATATTTTGTGCGATATCCATAGCATTTGAGCCTGAAATCTCTTCTAATTTTTCATCAAATGTACCCTCTAGTTTTTTTAATGATACTTTGTAGGGCAATCCCTTCCAAAATTCTCTTGGTTTAAGATTTGATATTGTTTCAAAAATATTTTCAATATTTTTATTGATATTTTCTTTATCTGTCGTTTGACTTGAAGCAATTTTTTTTTGATGAATAATTCTAACCCCGTAACTTTCATCAAAATTTTGTTTGATTTCTGCAATTTCAGAGTCTGTAATTCTAACTGTTGTAATTTTCTTCTTTACTACAACTATTTCACATTCATCAATACCATTTTTTTTTGAATGGTTTAATGCCTTTTCTATAATCGACAATTATTTTCTTCTTGGATTTTTATAATTAAATTTATTAATTTTTACTAGTTCTACATATGATCCAAATTGTGAGATATTTGTGATTTTATCTAACTCACTTTCTTCTTCATTACAATCTTCGAATTTTTTTAGAATATTATAATATGTGTCTCTTTCTGCTGGAATTCTTTTTATTTCTCTTACCATTCTTCTAATTTCTTTAGGTTTTAGTAATTGCCCATATTCTGAACCTGCAGATGTTGAAATACTTTCATTGATTAATGTTCCACCAAAATCATTTGCTCCCCACATTAACAATAACTGTGACATTTTTTGCCCTTCTTTAACCCATGACATTTGTAAATTATTAATAGAATTGTTTAACATAATTCTTGCAATTGCATGTGTGAGTAAAACATCGTTTCCACTCCCGCCTTGTTTAATGCCTTCATGTAATTGATGTTTGTACATTGGTGCTTCTGTATGGATAAAATTAAGTGGAACAAATTCAGTAAACCCTCCTGTCTCTTTTTGAATTTCTCTTAATTTTACAATATGGTTTACTCTATTTTCTATTGTTTCTAAATGACCAAACATCATAGTTGATGTGGTGTTAATTCCCATTTTGTGAGCAGTTTTGATGACTTTTTCCCAATTATCTACACTAATTCTCCCTGGAGAAATCTTATCTCTTAATTTTTGATCAAGAATTTCAGCTGATGTTCCTGGAAGTGTATCTACACCTGCCTCTTTCATTCTTTTTAGAAATTCTTCAATTGTCGTATTTGATCTGTCTGCCCCATAAAGAATTTCTTCAGGGGAGAATCCGTGAATATGTATGTCTGGAATTTCTTTTTTAATCTCTCTGCAAATATTTTCATAAAGATCTCCTTCCATATCTGGTGGAAGCCCTGCTTGAATGCAAACTTCTGTAGCCCCTACTTGATGCGCTTCTTTTGCACGTCTTACAATTTCTTCAGTTGGAAGAAAATATCCTTCTTCTTCTCTAAAATCTCTACTAAATGCACAAAAACCACATTGTTTGATGCACACATTTGTGAAATTGATATTTCTGTTAACTACATATGACACAATGTCCCCAACTCGTTTTCTTCGAATTTCATCTGCAACTAATCCCACAAGGTGAAAATTTATTCCATCTGCACTGTACAGTTCTATTCCTTCTTTGACTGAAATTTCTTTATCTGATAATGCATTGTTAAGAATTTCTGAAATTATTGGATCTGCATATTTAAAAAGTGAGTCTATATTCATCGTCATCTCCAGTACTCCTCTTTTACTAACCCTTCACTGTTCTCTATCACTGCCATCTTTTCTCTTAACTCTTTATTAATAAAAGAAAAAAATTCAGGATAAATTGGAAACCTACATTTTAAATCAAAACCTGCATTTTTTGAATTCTCATCTACCTTGTTAATTTCAGGCCAGGAAAATTCTGGATTTACAAAATCTGGAGTGAGTGGCGATATTCCTCCCCAATCATTTATTCCAATTGATAAGAAACTCTGATATGATTTAGGTGATAAATTTGGTGGAATTTGGATGTTCATTTCAGGCATGATAATTCTTGATAAAGCTACAATTGTTTTAAAATAATTTTCATCTGCTGATGGATTATTTTTCATTATTGTATCTTGTTTAGGTTGAAAATTTTGTAAAATCACTTCTTGAATATTTCCATATTTTTGATCTAATTGTTTTATTGCAAATAGGGAATCAATTATCTCCTCAATAGTTTCTCCAATTCCAACAAGGATTCCAGTAGTCATTGGTATTTTCAGCTTTCCTGAATTTTCTAAAATAGATAATCTTGTTTTTGGTCTTTTACTTGCTGCTAAATAATGAGGCATTCCTCTTTCTGTTAATCTCTCACTAACATTTTCAAGCATAATTCCCATGGATACATTTGTTTTCTTTAACTCCTTCATTTCCTCAAAATTCAAATTTCCAGCATTTGTATGAGGAAATAATCCTAATTCTAAAGCTAATTCTGATGCATGGATAAGATATTCTACTGTTGATTTAAATCCATTTTTTTTAAGCCACTCCCTTGCTTCTGGATATTTTTGTTCTGGTTTCTCCCCTGTAACAAATAACGCTTCAACACATTTGTATTTTTTTGCAAGTTGTAATAATTCTAATATTTGTTGTTTTGACATTAACGAAAGTTTTGCATCTTCTGGTTCTGCTTTGTAAGTACAATATGTACAAGTATCTTTGCAGAGATTAACTATGTTGAAAAATACTTTTTTTGAAAATGTAACTGTCTCTTTTTTAAATTTTTTTCTTAAATTATGTGCTACAGAAAAAAGTTCTCTGGGATCTTTTATTGCATATTGATAAATTTCAATTATTTCTTGACGAGAGATTGTTTTATTCTCTAAAACATTGTTTAAGCTCTCAGAGTTTAAGACAAGCTTGTTCAATAGAATGAATTCTTGCCTGCAAGTATTTATGCTTGTATTTTTCTAATTTACATTTGGTCTTTCTTGTAGAATAATTGTAATGGTTGTAGTTCTATTGTCTCTTAAAATCTCTAACACCATTTCATCACCTATGGATTTTGCTCTTTGTAGATGTATCAAAATATCATCAATTTTCCTAACATCTATTCCATCTACTGCTAAAATCACATCTCCCCCAATTGGATAATTCACCCCTTCTACTAGAATTGTTTTTTCTGAACCAATCAATCCTGCTTTGGATGCTGGACTATCATCTACAACTGTAACTATCAAAAATCCTACCGCATCTTTTAATTTCATTACTTTTGCCATATCTGGATCAATATCTCTACCTGAAACTCCAATCCATGGATGCTTGTATTCTCCTTTTTCAATTAGAGTTGGAACAATTTTAGCAACTGTTTGTGATGGTATTGCAAAACCTACTCCTGTAAATTCTCCAGTCGTTGATTGAATTGCAGTATTAATTCCGACTACTCCGCCCATCATGTTTAACAATGGACCTCCAGAATTCCCTGGATTTATTGCAGCATCTGTTTGAATTACATCTGGAATTGAATATCCTGCATCTGAAGGAAGTAAACGCCCAAGTTGACTAACTATTCCTGATGTCAATGAACCTGATAAACCAAATGGATTTCCAATTGCAGCTATTTGTTCTCCTACTTTGAGATTAGATGAATCCCCTAAAAGTACAGGTTGTAATAATGATAAATCTGCATTTACTTTGATTACTGCAATGTCTGTATATTCATCAACTCCAATTATTTTGGCATTATATGATCTCCCATCAAGAAATGTGACTACTACTTTTGTTGCATCATTAACCACATGTGCATTTGTAATTATGTGGCCTTTTTTATCAAAAACAAAACCTGAACCTATACCTCCTACACCATCAACTGAATTTGCTCTTTGAACATTTACTCTTACTACTCCTGGTTCTGATTTTTCAAAAATTTCAATCAATGATAAATTTTTTGAATAAGATGAAATTGGTTTTTTAATTTGTATTTCATTATTCTCACTTACATCAATTGTTGATTTTATTGATTCTGGTGGGGCGATGAAAAAAACTGTAAAAATTGTAATAACCAACATAGCTCCAAAAGCTCCTCCTACTAACATTCCTGACTTATCCATGAGATTTTTTAACTCTTGTTTTCTATCTAAAAGGATTCCTATACATTAATGGAATTTTGAGTATGATCTTTCATAGAATATTTTCTTCCTCTCCATGAAATTGATGATGAACTCTTTGCTTGAATTAACCCACTCAAAAATCCTAATACGACAACTATGCTACCTAGCGGTGCAAATAATGCATATCTCAATTTTAAACCCAGCCCAATTTTTACTTCAATAAATGCGGCAATATAGATGAGAATTGATGCTATGGCTGCAGTAATACAAAGTATTTTTGTAGACATTGATTCTGTTGGTATCAAAACAGATGTCAAAAATATTGGAAATGGAATAAATAATAAAAATAATACTGCAAAGAAAATACCAATAGCAATTTTCTCACTTTGAAGATATAGTGGAATCATTAGTCTTTTCAAAGCATCCCATAATGTTCCTTTATCTCGTGCCCAAACTGCATCAATTAGATGCTCTCCTCTAACCATCTTCATTTTAAATCCCGCTTCTTTGACTTTTTTCCCTAATGCACCATCTTCAATTATTTCATGTTTAACTCCTTCATGCATACCAATTTTTTCATACGTTTCTTTTTTCATAATAAAAAAACTACCAAAAAAATAACCTGTTTTCTTTGATGGATTATTTACATTTAATGCAGAAAATCTAGTATGTAAAAATGTGGAAATCATTGGAAGTGTGATACTTGTCCAAAAATCAAGTGTAATCATTTTTGGAATTGCAGATAATGCATCCAAGTCAAATGAAATTAAATGAGATACTGCAAGAGATATTACATTTTTTGAGTGCTTTGTATCTGCGTCAGTGAACAACAAAAGATCCCCTGTTACTTTTTGATACCCTTCCATACATGCCCAATTTTTACCCATCCATCCATCTGGTTTGGGATTGGCATTTACTGGAATAATTTTAGAATTGTTTTTTGCATATTCTGAAATTATTTTCCATGTTGAATCATCTGATGAATCGTTAATGACTATAATTTCATAATTTTGATAATCTTGTTTAATTAACGAGTCTAAACATTTCCCTACATAATTTTCTTCATTTCTTGCTGGAAGTATAATTGAAACTTTGGGAAATGATTTTGATTTATTTTCAAATTTGTCAAGATATGGAGTTAGTCTAAATGAATCCATCATTGATTTGATGAGAAAAACCCATGCCCCACAAATGGCAATTAAAATTGTAATTATAGAATATATGAAAATATCAAAAATTAATTCCATTAGCTACTTCTCTATTTCTTCTTTAATGCTTTGCATGGCTTGCTCTGTACCACTTTTGATATGTTTTTTGATCACACCTGTAAACATTCCCATTACTCCTGTGAGTTTCATATCCCAAGTTGTATGAATAATTGTTTCATCACCATTTGGAATAATTTCTATGATTTTCACTCCACTAATGATACCTTTTGTGAATTTGGCTTCTATTCGCTTTTTTGGCTCTAGTGTGACTTCTTGCATGCATTTTTGATCTCTAAATGCAATTGTAATCTCTCGATAAACCTTGTTTCCTTCTTTTGAAATATTTTTGACTTCTTTAGTTCCCTTCCAAAATTTTGGTTCATTGTCAATATCTGAAATTACATCCCAAACTTTGTCAACTGTGGCATTGATTCCTAATTTTACTTCAATTGTAGCCATATCTAACAGGAATTCACTCTGCATTAAAATATATTAGAATCTTATTCTGTTCATAATAGACTGTGATGGGTACATGCCTAAAATCCAGAACATTAACTCCAGTTCTAATGGCATTTGCCAATCTTCCATCACAGTCAATTTAAATTTGAAACAATATGAGACCCACAAAATACATGCCAAAAATTGAAACCTTTGATGCTGCTAATTTTTGGAAAAATGCATATGCCCATCAACGAGGTAAATTATTAAAAAAAGTTGATGTTCCTGAAGATCAAATTATTGTATTAGCTAGTAAAAAATATGTTGAACTTCCTGCAGCCCTAAAATATGAAATTGAGACTAGTGGAATAACTAAAAAAGAATTACAGTAAAAATCGAAATTCATTTTAATTGGAATAATTATGGTTTGATATGACAAATATTACCTATGATGATTTTATAAAATTGGATATTAGAGTCGCAAAAATTATTGCAACTGAACCTATTGAAGGTAAATCCCGAATTATTAAAGGCAGAATTGATTTGGGAAATGATGATCAACGTGATGTAATCATTGGTGGAGCACAATATTTTCAATCTGAAGAAATGGTGGGAAAAACTGTAATTGTGATTGCAAATCTAGAACCAAAAAAAATGGCAGGTGTTGAATCTAATGCAATGTTATTGGCTGCAGATGTTGATGATAAGCCCTTTTGGTTAACTGTGGATGGTAATGTCCCTTTGGGAAGTCCTATCAAATAACCCCTATTTAGAAATGATCTTTTTTTGTTTATTTTAAATATTATAATTTGAAATCAATTAGATAGTTGTAACTGGACGAATGATTTAATTTAGATATTTCTTGCACATTGTTTGATGGAACTTACGAATATTGATTTTGATCAATTATTTGGAATGAGTGATGACAGTAATCCTTTAATGATGTTGATCTGGATTCTTCCAATAATTCTTTTTGTGTTTTATGGTCAACGAATTCAATTATACGTTACTTCAAGTGAAATCAAAAAGGCTCTCAAGAAACTTGATGAGTTTAAAGGAGAATCAAGAACTGAATTAATTATTTATGTTAAAAAAAATTTAAAACTTGATGACGACCCAACAAAAAAAATTGATAAATTTCTAGAATATTTCACAATAATGCCTGTTGACATGGATCCTAATGGGATAGTTGACAAAGTCAGACATACTGTAAGGATGAGGGAGGATTATACTCGAGAACACATAAAATTACTCTCCCCACAAATTAATGAACTTGAATTAAACAAAGTTCAAACTTTACTTGAAATCGCATCTTCTCTCCAAATGATTTACAAGATAGTTAATCACATGTTTTTGACTGCAAAAAAACAAAACAACTACCCATTAATTTTACCATTGCAAATGCTACTCCCCTTTATCATGGAGCATGCTGAGGCAATGAGTAAATCTATTCCTGCATTTAAAACTGGACAACCTGTTGGTGATGGAATTGGACCAATGGTTGTAGGAAAAATGATGCTTAATTTTGAAAAAGAAACAATTGTATTTCAAACTGTTCTTGTAAAAACTGATTTTGAGGATAGGAAATTATTTCTCTTAAAAGCTGAGGGGCCTGGTTCTACAGTTGGTAGACCTGCAGAAGCCCTTGAATCAATAGTTTCTAATTCTAAGATTGATGCAATAATTATGGTTGATGCTGCACTAAAAATGGAGGGTGAAGAGTCTGCATCTATTGCATGTGGATTTGGAGCAGCAATTGGTGGAATTGGAACCGAACGATTTCAAATTGAGGAAATTGCAACACAGAAAAATATTCCTATCTTCTCTATTGTAGTTAAACAATCAGTTAAAGAGGCAACCACGTTGATGACAAAACAAATTGCTGATACATCTAATGATGTTAGTTCCCAAATTAATGAAATGATTCAGGAAAATACTAAACAAGGTCAATCCATAGTAATAATTGGTGTAGGTAACACCTCGGGAGTTTCTCAATGATTTTTTCAAAGAAAAAAATCATTATTGCATATACTATTGAAAAATGCTCAAAATGTGGTATGCAGAGAAAAAGAGAATTTATTGATGGTGACTGTTTATTTTCTGAGTCATCAAAATGTAATTCATGTGATGGAACAACAAAAATTGAAAAAATATTTGGTGAGGAACTGGAATAATAAATTAAAGATTATTTTGTTTTAAATTTTAAATTACATGATGGACAAAACCATGCCACTGCTTCTCCCTGTTCTTTGAACATAATTCCCTTACATTTTGGGCACGGTTTAACTTCTTCACTCAAAATACATCATTTTTTTATAATGTCTTAGTTGTTACTGTCACTCCATTCTCATTTGGAATGAATGTATGTTCTGCCTGTGCAACTCTTTGTTCATTTATTTCCATTAATATCGGATATGACTGTACAGCTTTTTTCTTTACTAAAATTTCTAATAGTTCTTTTGCCTTTTTTTCTTCCCATTCTTTTGTTATCCATCTTAATGCAAATGGCAACATGTTGAAATTCTCCCAAATAAAATCAAGTAACTTATCTGCTTCTGCATTTTTTGTTTTCTTTCTAGAGTTTATTGCAAAAATGTTTTTTATCTGACCATTTCTGACAAACCCTCCTCCTTGACCTGTTGTAACAAATGGTTCACATGCATATGCGGAATTTTCTGAAAGTGAAAATCCACCAATTGACCAAATGTTTGGGATAGATTTTCCAGCATGAATTGTATATTGACCCAATGAATGACCGCTAAGATTTGCAATTGGTTTGAATCCTTTCTGTTTAATTGTTGATTCAATTTTTCGTCCAATATCACTTGCTTTTACTCCAGTTTTTATCATCGACATTGCATTAGCTAACGCTTCTTCTGCTGTTTGTACCAACCCATCATATTGTGAATCATAACAAACAGTTACTGCAGTATCTGCAATGTATCCATTAACTTGAACTCCTAGATCAATTTTTACTAAATCTGTATCTTTGATAGTAATTGGATCATTTGGTTCTGCAGTATAGTGAGCTGCAATTTCATTAATGCTGGTATTTACTGGAAAAGCACATTTTGCTCCTCGTTTTTTAATTTCACCTTCAACTTCTTCACAAATTTCATAAACTGTTTTTCCAATCCAATCTTTGTTTCTGACCATCTCTCGTACTTCTGCTGCAATTTTTCCTGCTTTGAGATAGTCTTCAGTTTGCACGACTTTGATCTTTTTGGTGCCTTTAAAATGATTATCTGATATTTACAATATTTGTGAAGCTTAAATTGGGTGATTCTTGTGTTTAACTGGGATTGTGGTCTAGCTTGGTATGATTCTGCGTTTGGGACGCAGAGGTCGGGAATTCAAATTTCCCCAATCCCACCATTATCTTATTATGAAATTAGATTTAGTAACTATTGCCGAGCAATGAGGAAGAGTTAGAGTAATGACTTTGAATGAAGTAAACTAATGGCTCTGAGCTCCGGCATGTTTTTATGAATTCTTTTAGTCTCTGAATTTATTGAAATTTGAAAAGCGTGATCTAGTCCTGATTGTAGGTCTGGTATTTTTTATGATTGGATTAATTCCATTTATGGGTGCTGCATATGCTGCAATTATAGCAATTATCATGTATTTTGGAATCAAAATCTATGTTGCAAAGAGACAAAAATCAATTTTACAAGATGTAGGTGAGGGAATCTGTATGGAATGCGGCTCCAAAGTAATTGATAAAAAATGTCCAAATTGTGATAATTTAAAGGAATAATTTCTACGTGAGCCTTAATACTGAAAAATCATGATAATTTTTAATGATTTTAAGATGTATGACTTTAACAATGAACTCTCCCCCCAAGAAAGGTTCAAGCCTCTAAGGATTCATCTTGGATTTTTTTTTAATTCTCAAACAACTATGTCTTGTTCTTTTTGATGGTTCATGATTTTTGGATGACATAAAATAGAACTATGTGCTGCTGAGTCTGTTCCAATTCCATAACTTACTGTAGAGTCCCCTACAAAATACAATCCTTTGATTTTACTAATTTCATGAGGCATTTTTTGTTTCCACACTAGTCCTGGTTCTTTTACTACTGCTTCAACAAGTTTCCATGCCATGGGTCGCTCCCACAACAAAGATTTTTCAAAATTTGGATAAATCTATGATGTAGTTGAAGTTGATGGAATGAGCCTTAATGTGAGGTATAGTGGCCCTGATGTACGCCTAGAAAAATTCAGTATATTGCCTGAATCATCTGTTGAATTTTTACCTAATACTAATTGGAATGTTGAGATAATCCAAGATGATCAGGTATCTAGATTCTACTATAAAGTGACATTCAAGACTTTAGAGTAAATTCAAAATACCATTCATTTTCTAACTTATTGATATGAAGTTACAAGTTTTGATGTTTTATCAAGATGATCCAAAAAAATGTACAGCAGCCAAGATGGTTAAATTTGGCCTTGCTCAAAATATAAAAAAAATTGGTAATCGTGGAATGGTTTTGGATCCATTCTCAAAGAAAACTTTGATACCTAAAGATAGATCTTTAATTAACACTATTGTTGGAATTGATTGCTCTTGGAATTTAGCTGATCAGGCATTCTCTAAAAAATTTAATGGAATTAAACGAAAACTTCCACCCTTATTGGCAGGGAACCCTGTGAATTATTCAAAACTTAACAAACTTACAACTGCTGAAGCATTGTCTGCATCATTATTTATTTTAGGATTTAAGGAACAAAGTTTAGAATTACTTGACAAATTCAAGTGGGGACATACCTTCTATGAACTCAATCAAAATCTATTAGATGAATACTCTAAACTTGAAAATGAAGAACAAATTGAATCCATTCTTAAAGATTATCATCTAGTGTGACTGTCTCTTTTTTAGATAAATTACAACTCCAATAATTATAATTATTGGAACAATCCAAATTTCATAATTAGATTCATCTTCTGAAAATTCAATCATATTTGTATTACTAGTTGGCAATTCTATTTTTTGATTAGTTACAATAAAACTTGATTCAAAATAATCTGGTTTTAAAACTGAATTAGACATTGCAAATATTTTGATGTTGTTTGCACCAATTCCTAATTTTTCTGTTTGCTCTGCTGATAAATTAATTATAATTTCATCATTAATTATTTTGAATGATTCTGTTGCAATCAAATCTCCTTCATTATTTGTTAAAAAATATAAAACTGAATCAGAATTCACTGTTTTTATGCCTATTTTGAGTTCATCCCCTTTCTTTATGACATTTTTTAAATCTATTTTTTTAATCATTGGAAATTGTACATTCTCAAATTCAGACCACTTTCCAATTTTAAATGGATATGAATCATCTTCAAATGTTTTTACTGTAATTGTTCTAGCTTCTGGTGAATATGATTCTAAATAAAATGGGCCATTACTTATCACGGCATGATTATTGGTTTCAATCCATTTGATTGATGCATCATATCTTTTTTTGTAATATTCTAAACTTTGATAATTCTCTTCAAATGCTTTTGGAATATATTTTTCATCTTTTAGTTCTTGTAAATACTCTTTAATCATTTTTGCATCATTTGGAACGATTAAAGAAAGCCAATTGATGTTTTTACTTGTAGCCCCTGATCTAGAAAATGATACTTTACCATCAATTACTGCCTTCTCCATCGCAGTTGAAATCTCCCATGGCATCGTATTCCACAATATCGCCCAGTCTGCAATTTCACCTTCATCAAAATGCCAATAATCTACATACACTTCAAGTGTATCCTCATCAATTGGAATCACTCCGATAATTGTTTCTATACTTTGAGCAGCTCTTGGGGTAAATTCTGTATCAAAAGTTTTATCATTTTCATCAGTTTGAGTTCCCCACTCTACTGTAAAGTATAGTGAATGTAAAATATCATTCATATCCATCATTTGTCCATTATGCCAATTACTAAACTCAAAATCAAATGACACTTTACTTGTTGCAAGTGTATCTGAAGATACCCTTTGCCATTGATGTAATTCAGCATTCCACATTTTTGCTTCTTGTGGAACCATAAGTTTTTCATTTGGTCCTGCAGTTTCTACTACCCATTGTGCTCTGATTGGAAATGTTTCTCCTGTAAATGGATGTTTGAATACGCCGGGATCTGAAATTATCCCCCAAATGTGCCTACTATAACTATCAGTTAACCCCATTACTGGATTCCATGCACCTTGATAGATTTGCTTTACACCAATTACTAATTCATCTTCATTACTTTGTGCATTTATTGGTGTGAATCTACTGGGCACTCCTGCTCCAAAATCATTAACTATTCCACTTACTTTTTCATTTACAACATATTGATCAATTTTACTTGCCAAAAAAATTCTAACTGATTCATTAATCCCTTCAACTACTGCTTCTTGAATTAATTCTGATCTTTTTTCAGATGATTCAAAATTACCTGTGTATATTTTTTGAGTTAATTCATCCATCTTGTCATTTTCATAATTCCAATATGTTGGATCATTGAATCCTGGCATATTTGAAAACCATGGGGAATACATTTGTGCTAATCCTATAGAGTCATATTTTACAAATGCTGAACGTGCCCATCCTTCTGTGTATAAACTCCATTTCAAGTCAGATGGATTCGAACCATATACAATTACAAATGCCTTGTTAAGATCACCATATTCCTTTTTTACCGTGAATCCAATCTTTTCAAATTCAACTGCTAAAATTTCCCCAATTGATTTTCTAACTGGATCATCACTTCTGATAAACATGGTTATCTCAATTGGGTTTTCATCCATTAACCACTTTTCATTTATTTTCTTTGCTCCTTTTTCTTTGAGTACTTTGGTGATAATTTCATTTGCTAGTGACGGATTGTATTTGAAACTAAATGACTCTAATTCTTTAATGATTGTTAGATATTCTGGCTCTGATGGACTATAGTATGAAATAATTGGAGCACCATATCCACCCATTAACTCATTTACAATTAATTTTCTATCCACCAAATAATTTAAAGCAAATCTAATCTCTTTACTTGAAAATGGATTGAATTTTTCAGATTCTGCAGGATTGACAAGTATACTGTATGACCCTCCAGTGGAATCAAAAACTTGTAATCCCTCTCTTGCTTGATGTGTTTCTAGTCTATCCGGTGAAATTGTGTAATAGTATATATCCAGATTACCGTTTCTTACTTCTTCAAGGGCTGTATTCTCATCTAAATACTGAATAAATTTGATTGAATCAACAAATGTATTTTTTTCTGCAAAAGAATCACTTTGTAAAACTGTAATCGTTGTTAAAGCTAGTAGGACTACTAGCAATTTTTTCATATTCTTAATTTTAGATGCTTGTAATAAAACCTATGTCGAATCCTCTAAAAATCTAGTTTCTAAAAAAAATTAAAACCCTAAAAGGTAAATGTATACTAATCATAATATGAAAATTACTGAAATAGAAATTGATGATAGTCAAACGGGATATTGTTGGATTCAAATATACACAAAAAACAGAAAACAAGCAATTTCACTAAAACATCAAATCTTAAATGATCAAGTAATTAGGGAACGATTGGAAAAAGAAATTATTCAAAGTCAGAACATTGTTTCACATTCATCAACACCTATGGAAATTACATTCCAAAGTTTTCTTACATCAAAACTTCAATTAATTCATGGAGGAGAAAATGAAAATTAATCAACCTACACTGAAATGTTTGTGTTTCCTAAAACCTAAATTCTGTATGTTAATGAAAAATTGTAGATGAAAGTTAAGCATAACATGATTGTTGGACTACAAGGCATCATCCCAGGTGGTGTTTCTGTTGCTGATTTTTCTGCAGTGACTAAAATTAATTCAATTGACTCTAAAACCATTTTAGATGAATTTATTAAAAATGATATTGGTTCAAAACAAGATAATTTTTATTATTTTGAAGTATCTGACAAACTAAAAATTGCAGTTGCTTTACTTGAGAATGGATTTCCAATTGATGATATTTCTATTGCTTTGGATTGGAGAGATTTTGAAGGATTAACTGCTGAAATTTTATCTTCAAAAGATTTTGCTGTAATAAAAAATATGATTTTAACAAAACCACGAATGGAAATTGATGTAATTGGAATTCGACTTGGAATTGCTATCTTGATTGACTGTAAACATTGGAAACGCTATAGCACTTCTTCTCTAACTAATGCTGTAAAAAAACAGATTGAAAGAACTAAAAAATATGTTGAAAAAACTCCGGGTGCAACTGCGGTACCTGTAATTGTAACATTATACCAAGATAAAATCAATTTTATTGACAATGTCCCAATAGTTCCAATTTTTCAATTCTCCTCATTTATTGATGAATTTTATGGAAATATTGATCAAATGAAAACTATAGGAAAAGACTAGAAACAAATAACAACACACACCCCAAGACAAAAATTTTGGTGATTTTCAGAGATTTATCAAGGGCTTTTGAATAATCCTCATAGATTTCTTTTCCCATGACTTTGACTGTAGTTTCATTTTCTAAAATTTCAAATTTTGCAGACGTTGTAGTTGTTTCTGATTTTTTTGCAATTTCTAAAAACCATTTTGAGAGTTTATCTGCATTTGTAATTAATCCAAGTTGGTAGTATCCATTTCTGTTTCTAGGTTTAACTGCTGCATAATGTGTGTCTGATGTACAAATCTCTAATAATTGATAACCTTCTTTTGAAAAATTACTAATTATTTTCTCTCTTATCCCATTTTCCATATTGTTGGCATCAGCCCATCCAAGAAAATACTTTTTTTCATTTATTTTGAGACAAACAACCCCCACTCCACCCATACCTAAATCTTCAGCCCACACATCCATATCATCAGAATTTTCATACCCAAACTCAATTGGAAAACTATCTTTTGTAATTAGAGTATCCAAACAAGATTTTGCAGCTTTTAACATATCTTCCCCATCTTCTTTAGAAATTTCCTCACCCATTGCATTGTGACAATCAACTATCATCATTCTAGAATAATTTCTATTTTTACCGTATTGATCAATTTCTGTTTTCATATAATTTGGAATATCCTCCATTCCATGTGGTGATAATGACAAAAGCAATAATGGATTATTTCCAAACAATACCCCTGTAACTCTAGCTTTGTTTATTTGAACTATTACTGGTTCTGTACATTTTAACCCCTCTTCTTTTATTGTACTGTTTTCTAAATTTTTTAAATAATTTTTAACTTCATTTCTTGATGGAAGATTTAGTGCATGGTCTGAAATACTATGCATAACCATTGCTGATGAAGAATAATTTTTGTAAATCAAATATGGGATATTACTTCCTCCTACTGGATGATATGGTCCTGGGTGTATTTCTGGTAACACCATTCTAAATTCTTTTTCTCCATTAGGTGATGACAATCTTAATTGTGATGTGGTTACACTTGTTTCATTAGAACGCTCCTCCATTAGTTTTTCAGCATCATCAAAATCATTTCCTTGTGATGCCAAATATGCTTGAATAGTTTTATGAGTGCTCTTCATCCCTGGTCTCCCTGCTCTATCTGTAACTAGTGACCATGAACATGCAATTATTAAAAATGATATTCCGTATCCTAATGCAATCGGATCAGTAAGCATTGAAAACCACATATCCTGCGGAATTAATACCAAAAACATTACTAATGGTTGAATGAAACAAATGGCTAATGCTTTTTTGAGACTTGCACCTAACACTGTGGTGTAAATCCCTATTCTAAAACTTGCAAAAAGAATCATTCCAAAAGTAATAAAAAATACTGATGTTTCTTTTGATAATACAACACTTGCAAGTAATCCCATCAAGAGAGTTACTACCCATAACATATTTCCAAAAAGAGATGAATGTAATGATTTTGAATATTCTTTTTTCTTTGAGAACCTTTTATCTAATAATTGTAAAACAACTAAAACCCCCATCACTGCTGGTATTCTAAACAACATTTCATTAATTGATAAATTATTCAAATAACCCAAATATGTTGAAAGCACAATTACTAGAGCTACTGATAATGAACCTACTAGAGAAAAATAATGTGATGATGGATTAACTAGTGTAAGAGAAAATCTATTGTGTATGTTTGAAACATCATCTGAATCTTCCATGGTTTGTTCACGGAGCTAAAAATATATCAATTGCCCATGAAAATACAATTAAGCTAATTGGAACTGATATCACTATTCTTGGATCAATTTTGAAGCCTTTTGTCTCATCCTCAAAGAATCTCATGAGCCCCCCACTTGATGCTGGAAGTGGTGCTGCTTTCGATTTCTTACTACTCATAATTCGACATCACAAATTTTAACATAAAAACTTTATTCTCTGCCCAAAATTTAACCCTAAATCAGATTTATTCATGAATTTACTCGATCTAGGTTCAACTCCACTGGGATTCAGGAACATTTTTGGGGATAGAAATGGACGCAGATATTGGCCAATTTTCATATCTATCTCTAATTAGTTCTACTTTTTGGATCTTGCAATATAAAAATCGGCATAGAAATTACCATCATCTTCATATTTTTCAGTATTAATTTCCATATCATGTAATAGAGTAACAGTTTGTGTTTTTTCTTTAGGATCAGAAAAACTTCTTTGACGTATTGGTTTTATGTCGCTTTTTACAATAGAGTAATCATACATCTCAAAAACTTCTTCAATATCTTTCATGTCAAACATTCTAAGAACAGAGAATGCAAAAATTGGATAGTCATACTCTGTTTCAGATTCGTTTGAATTTGATTGTCTATCTTTAATTACTTTTAGTAAATTTAAAAATGCCTTGTATCCGATATAGCCAACACAACCAGTTGCAATCACTATGTCAATTTTCGGTAATGATGGAAAATGCACTAAACATGAAGATAGATGAGGAGATGGTTTGTGGAATTGAGCATCACATGAAGAAACAATTCACCGATGCTCTATGTACAATGCTAAACCATCCAAGAAAATGTCCACATGATCATGCAATCCCAATAGGCGAATGCTGTCAAAAATGACAATATTATAAATCAGAGTCTAGTATTTCTGCATCTTTTAGTGCCTTGTATCGATTTCTTATAGTCACTTCAGTAACTCCAGCAGCTTCTGCAATATCTCGTTGAGTGATAGACGTTCCATTTTTGATACATGATGAATACAATGCAGCAGCAGCTAATCCCATTGGATCCTTTCCTGCAGATTCTTTACGTTTTTGTGTCTCTTTGATTATTTTAGCTGCATATCGCTTGGATT
>Ga0208748_1000348_pt1 | contig 24214 bp, 27 predicted proteins | sample Knorr_S7_td_Bott_FD_185599 | JGI IMG/M metagenome (GOLD analysis project Ga0208748, IMG submission 185599) | Marine microbial communities from Southern Atlantic Ocean transect - Knorr_S7_td_Bottom_ad_4513_LV_A (SPAdes) (version 2) | ecosystem: Environmental > Aquatic > Marine > Oceanic | place... | reverse complement strand
AATCTAATCAGCCTAGGAAAATCTAGGAATTCTGTTTTTCGTTTTAGAAGTAAATCCACAATTTTGTAGGCTAAAAATGTCGTACACATTCCTTTTGGGGAATCAGTATCATCAAATCCAATATTGAGAACAGTTTCATTTTCCATGATTTGTTTAAACCATTCCAGACATTTTTAGTTGTTGTACAGTTCAGTTGATTTAAATTATTAAAAAATAATCTCAAGCTAAATTGATTATAATAGATGAGAAAAGGATTTTCAAAGAAATCACAGACAAAAATCCAGGTTCAGTGTCATTAAATGGTCCTGATGGAATTTTACCTCAAGTTCAAGAAACAGCTAAAAAAATTACAAAGAAATTTGATATTCCAGCATATGTTCTAGCTGATACAACATGGGGAACTTGTGATTTGAATTCATTGGGTTCAAAAGTTCTTGGAGCAGGAATTCAATTCAATATTGGACACACAATAAACACAGAAGTATATGAAGAAAATTTAATCTTAATTAATGCATATGATGATATTGATTTTGATAGTGTTGCAAGGAAATGTGTTGGTGAATTAAAAGGAAAAACAATTTCACTTGTTACAGATAGTCAACATTTACATCAAGTTGATAAAGTCAAAAAAATTTTAACTGAAAATAATATCACAGTAAAAATTGGAAAAGGTCAAGGACAGTTAAATGATGGTCAAGTGTTTGGTTGTGAATTTTATCCTGCAACAGCATTAAAAAAAGAAGTTGATGCCTATGTATTTTTAGGACAAAGTAATTTTCATGCAGCAGGAATTGCATTGTCAACTAATTTACCAACTTATATTTTAGATCCATACTTTAACGAAATAAGAGAAGTTACAGAATTTGCTCAAAAATTAAAAAAGAAAGCTACTCTTGCAATTTACAAAGCAGCAGAAGCAAAGTCTTTTGGTGTAATTGTGGGATTAAAAGAAGGACAACTATCAAAAGTATTTGCCTTAAAAATTAAAAAAGAATTAGAAAAGGAAGGAAAAGAAGTTCAATTATTTGCATTGACAGATATTACAAATGAAAGACTAAAAAATCTAAAAGGAATTGATGCATTTATCCAAGTAGCATGCCCAAGAATTTCTACAGATAATCAATTTGATAAACCAGTATTATCTACACCTCAAGCAAATGCTCTTCTTAAAATTTTACGAAATGAAAGTATTGAAGGTTATTTAGAAATTCCACACTGGTTATAATTATAAAATTAATTTTTGAAATCTAGAGTTATTTGATAATTTTTCAAATAGTTTTGATTTTTTTGCTTTAGCTTTGAATTGAAGTCCTTGAGAAATAGCATTCTCCAATAAATTTAGTGCCTCATCAATATTTGAAAGCATTACAAGATTACAAGATTTATCAAACAATACATCGCCATTATTTGGATACTCACTCAATATGCTATTACAGCACAAAATAGAATCATCAAATTTTTCCATAGAAAATAAAATTCGTTCTTTATGATACAAGACAATATTGTATTTTGGATTAATTTTTAGAATTTTATCACATAATGATAAAGCAGTAGTAAAATTTCCCTGTTTACGAAGAGAAGATATTTTGTTAATTTGAACAGAAAGATCATCTGGGGATATCTGTAAGGCAGCATCATAGCATTTCATAGCATTTTCATAGTCTTTGAGTTTACTTAGAGCATATCCTTTATTGTTTAAGGAGCTAATATTATCAGGATTTTCATTTAGAATTTTATCATAATAAGAAATTGCTTCTTGTAGTTTTCCTTTTAGAAATAATCTATTTCCTTCATCTAAAATTGAATTTGTTTTAGGATTTGTCATTTTCAATCACAGTTCCGGTTTCATTAAGATTTTTCCAAATAGTCCTTTACCTTTTAACATTTTTGTGTGAGCTTCAGCTGCTTGTTCTAAAGAATAAACTGAATCAATAACAGATTTAATTTTACCTTGAGACATCCAGTAAAGACCTTGTTCTAATTCAGCCCTAGTCCCTTGAGTTGAGCCTAAAATATTGATTCCTTTGAAAAAAATTTGTCTCAAGTCAGTCTTTGCATCATAACCTGTAGTGGCACCAGTAGTAACAATTGTTCCTCCATAATTCAATAAAGTCAGTTCTTTATTCCAATGAGTGCCACCAATATGTTCAAAAATCACATCAACTCCAGGTACATCTCCTAAAGATTTTGGTATTTTTTTTGCAATGGATCTGACTTCTTTGTGCCAATCATCTTTTCTATGATTTACAACATAGTCAGCACCTAGTTCCAATAATTTATCTAATTTGTCTGGACTAGCAGTTGAAATAACTGTGCATCCAAAAAGTTTTGCAATTTGAATTCCATAATTTCCAACTCCAGAACTACCACCCATTATCAATACAATTTGTCCAGGTTGAATTTTTGCTCTACCAATTAACATATGCCATGATGTCAATAATGTCATTGATGCAGCAGCTGCTTGATCATAAGATACGTTCTCAGGAATTTTTACAACATTTACTTCTGGAAGATGAGTAAATTCACAGTATCCACCCCAAAGAGGACCTGTTTCAAATCCCCAAATACTTCTTTTTCTGCAATCATATTCTCGTCCATCAGTACATGCTTTACAAACTCTACATGACATATTTCCATGAGAGACTACCCTATCACCTATTTTGAAATTTTTAACATCATTTCCAATTGCAATTACTTCACCTGCTGCATCAGTTCCAGAAATATGAGGTAATGGAATTGCTAGAGGTTTTCCCCTCATTCCCCAAATATCATCATAATTGAGTGCAGCAGCTTTTACTTTGAAAATTACTTCATTTGATTTTGGTTCTGGTTGAGGAATTTCTTTAATTTTTAAAATTTTAGAAAAATCATCATCAGTAGTATATTCATCATATACTAGAGCTTTCATGATTTTTTTTAGATTTTTAGAGATATATGATTTGCCAAGATTTTACAGACCACAAACAATTATAATCATAAAAGCAAAAATCTCAGCATGTCTGAAAATTCTACATTTCCAGGTGAAAAAATAGCATCTATTGAAGAATATGAGGCTGGACACAATACATTTGATGATGGAGATATGGTCAGAGCATCAACAATTGGAGAAATAGACATGAATAAGACAACACGGGTAGCCAGCGTGAATCATCCAAAACTTCTATCGATTCCTAAAGCAGGTGATGTAATTGTTGGAAATGTTGCAGCAGTAATGTCATCTATGATTGCAGTGTCAATTGATTACATTAACGGCAAACCTACTACTTCAAAAGTGGAGTGCGTATGCGGAACACGAAATTTGAGAATAAGAAATGTAGCACTAGTAAATGATATTGTAACTTTGAAAATTATAAGCCACATTAATGGAACTATTCATGCAGCAATTGATGAACCAGAATTAGGGGTTTTACATACTAAATGTAGAAAATGCGGAGGAAGAGTGGTTTCAATGCGTGATGCAATAAAGTGTACAGATTGTTCATGGATTGATGAGAGAAAACTTTCTAAAAACTTTGGCAAATTTGATTTCGTAAGTTTAAGAGAATAAAATATGATAAAAATTTCGTTCCAAGGTGAACGAGGAGCATATAGTGAGGCTGCAGCAAAATTATTTTTCAATGAGGAAATTGAAACAATAGCACATGGAACATTTGCTGAAGTTTTAGAAAATACATCTAGTAATAAAACAGAATATGCAATTTTACCTGTAGAGAATTCATTAGAAGGAAGTGTTGGAGAAAGTTATGATTTACTTTATTCAACAACTCTAAATGCAACAGGAGAAATTTATCATAAAATTGAACATTGTTTAATTGGGATTGGTAATTTAGAAAATGTTGATACAGTTTATTCTCATCCACAAGCTTTGGGTCAATGTAGAAAATTTATTGAAAAACAAAATATGAAAACAATTCCGGCATATGATACTGCAGGTAGTGTAAAAATTGTAAAAGAGTTAAACAAGCAAAATTGTGCAAGTATCGCAAGTAAAACAGCATCATCACTGTACGCTATGCCTATCATTGCTGAGAATATTGCAAACAACCTCAATAATTATACAAGATTTTTGATATTATCTAAAAAAGAATCTCCTGAAACAGGAAATGACAAGACATCGATAATTCTTTCTATAAAACATGAACCAGGTTCACTATATCGAATTATAGAAAATTTCCATAAAAATAATGTTAATCTTACAAAAATTGAATCAAGACCAACTAAAGCAAACACATGGGAATATAATTTCTATGTAGATTTTGAAGGACATAAAAATAATTCTAAAATTGTTGAAATGTTGGAAAAAATTAAGCAGGAATCACTATTCATGAAAATTTTAGGTTCGTACCCTTCAGCAAAATTAAGTTAAAATCCCTTTGGTTTTCTCATGGTAAATCCCATACTCATACCAATAATGATTATTCCAGTGATTAGTACCATCACATCAAATGTAAATCCAAATGGGTTTGGAGTTTGTTTTGTTACTGCAGTAATTTCTAAATCAGAATCACCAGTGTTTTGAATTAGTATTTTTGTAGTTCCAGATTCAACATGTGCCCATTCTAATTTCAATTCATTTTTGTATGAAGTATTTGGTATTTTTAATCCATCACCTGGACTTTGAAGTTTTAGATCAAAAGCATTACCTGTAATTATCAATAATTGTGGTGCATTTGCAGGTGCAGGAATTGTTAAGGGAATGGAATCACCAACTACCACAAGAAAATATTCATCCATATCGACAGTAGGTCCGATATGTATAATCAAAGAATAACCACCAAGTGCGATAATTATACTTCCAACAATTATTCCAATAAGGGTTCTTTTTGCTAACACAATTCAACAATTTAAGATGCTGTTTAAAAAATTAGCGAAAGATGTTATGAATAAAAATTATCTCTAAAATTGGCCATATTTAGTCATGTAGAGACATATGAGAATTAATTATTAAATTAAAAAATGATGAAGTTCATACCCTGTTTAATCAAAAAAAACACACATAGTAATACATATTGAAAAATTAGAAAATGGAATAAGTGAATTAAAGTGATTAATTATTACAAGTACCTAAAATGTCCTGAATGTAAAGATGTGGGACTTGTAAACTACATAGAATAGAAGTGGAAGCAATTCTTAACAACAATACATAATTAGATTTTGATGGAGAAATTTTTCTACATTAAAGAAACATCATGAGGTTGACTTTCTGCAAATCCAGCTCTTGACATTTTGATAAACTCTGCATTTTCTTGCATTTGAGGGATAGTATGCGCACCACAATAACTTAATCCGGAACGAACACCACCTGTAAGTTGTTTTAAAATATCAACTACTGATCCTTTGTAAGGAACCATAGCTTCAACACCTTCTGCAACAAAATCATTTAGATCATCATCAAAAGAAAATGAACCTGTTTCTTTTGATTTTCTACCAAGTGAAGCACCAAGAGAAGCCATTCCACGATAAATTTTGAAGCGTTTTCCATTTTTAGTTAAAACTGTACCAGGTGATTCATCAGTACCTCCAAGCATACTTCCAACCATTACAGATGAAGCTCCAGATGCTAATGCTTTTGTAGCATCACCAGAAGTTCTTGTACCACCATCAGAAATTATCGGTACTCCATGATCCAAACCAACTTTTGCACAATCCATTACTGCAGTTAATTGAGGAACACCAGAACCAGTAATTACTCTAGTAATACAAATGGAACCAGATCCTACTCCAACTTTGACTGCATCAACTCCAGCTTTAATCAAATCCTCAGCGCCGTGAGCAGTTGCAATATTTCCTGCAATCAATTCACAATCAGGAAATGCTTTTTTAATATTTTTAATTGTGCTAATTGCATTTTCGCTATGTCCATGTGCAATATCTACAACAAGTACATCTACACCTGCATCTAAAAGAGACTCACTTCGTTCTAAAAAGTCACCCTTTACACCAACTGCAGCTCCAACTAATGGTCTTCCCTTCTTATCTTTAGAGGCATTTGGAAAATCAGTATTGTTTGTAATATCTTTACTAGTGATCAATCCTTTGATTAATCCAGAATCATCAACTATGGGTAATTTCTCAATTCTATGTTGATGTAAGATTTGTTTTGCATCATCTAATGTAACTCCAGGTTTTGCTGTTATAACATCTTTAGTCATGATATCACAAATGTTTCCAGATAAATCTGCAAATAACAAATCACGTTCAGTGACAATTCCTACTAATTTAGAATCAGAATCAACAACGAGTAAACCAGAAATTTCTTTATCCTCAGCATATTCTTGAGCATCTTGAATTGATTTATCTAAAGAAACAGTGTATGGATTTTCTATCATTATACTACCTGAACGCTTCACTTTGAGAACCTCATGTGCTTGTTCTTTAATGGTCAAAAATCTATGAACAATTCCAATGCCACCAGCACGAGCCATGGCCACAGCCATAGAAGATTCAGTTACAGTATCCATATTTGCACTTACAAAAGGAATGTTTAGTGAGATGTTTCGAGATAATTTTGTGCTCAGATTGGTTTGAGTTCTGCTTGTGATATCTGAATATTTAGGTACAAGAAGTACGTCGTCAAAAGTTAATCCTTCTTTAAATTCCAATGAAACCTTGTTAAAAAGGTCAAAGATTGATTATAAGCCTTGTGTTATTTTGATAGTTTTGAGGCAATAGTAATTGCATCTTTAGTAGCACTAACATTGTGAGTACGAATAATATCTGCTCCGTTAATTACAGAAATTGTCTCAGCTGCAATCGATCCAAATAGTCGATCAGTTGTGTTTTTTTTTCCTAAAAGATTTCCTAAAAATGATTTGTTTGAAACAGAAATCAAAATAGGATACTTTTGTTTAATTAATTTTAGATTTTTAATAATAGATAGATCTCGTTTAACCCAATCTGATTTAATTTTTGTAAAAAATGGACCTTGTCCAGTTTTTCTAAAAAATCCAATTGCAGGATCTAATACAATTTTTTCAGATGAGGTATGAGATTTTTTAGCAATATTCAAGCTTTCTCTAAGAAGTTTTTTAGTTAAAACAATATCATTTCCAGAAATTGTTTTAGAACTATATGCGCATAAAATTAGAGATGGTGTAAATTCAGAAATCACATCTTTCATTTTTTTATCAAATTTTAATCCAGAAATATCATTGATAATTTCAACTCCATATTCTAAAACAGTTCTAGCAACATTAGATCTACAAGTATCAATTGAAATTGGTAAATTAGAATTATTTTGTGCTATTTTTATTGCATCAAGAATTCGTCTTGTTTCAACTTTTTCTGATACTATTGTAGACAAATAAGGGGCAGTTGACATTCCTCCAATATCAATAAAATCGGCACCATCGTCTTCCATCTGTTTTATAGAATTTTTAATGTCATTTTTGGTTGTACTGATAGATTTTTTATAAAACGATTCAGGACTGGTGTTAAGAATACCCATAATTCGTACTGGGTTTTTGCCCCCCACACCTACATTTGCAATTCGGGTCACATGGTTTATCAAAAACTAATACAATTTGAGTGATATGATGATTTCAGGTTGGAAAAAGAGGTATTCAGATATTATTAAAGAATTCAACTATAGTGAAAAAAAAGACAAAGAATCAGCTGTCATCTTAAACTCTATTATAAAAAAATCAAATATTAATGAAAAAATTATCAGTCTAGTTAAAAACAAAACAGTTTTTGTTATTGGTTCAGGTCCATCATTATCAACTGCAATTCCAATATTGAAAAATTTTAAGAAAATAATAAAAATTGCAGCAGATAGTTCAGTGAAACTTCTTGTTGAGAATGGAATCATTCCAGATATTGTAATTACTGATTTGGATGGAGATGAAGATACTCTGAAAAAAATTGGAAGAAAATCAATTTTCATTGTACATGCACATGGAGATAATATAGAAAAATTAGAATTTGTAAAAAAATTTAAAAAATGTATTGGGACAACTCAATCAAATCCTTTTAATAAAATACAAAATTTTGGTGGATTCACTGATGGAGATAGAGGAGTTTTTTTAGCAAATCATTTTGGCGCAAAAAAAATTATTTTATTTGGAATGGATTTTGGAGAAAAAATTGGAAAGCATTCAAATACAAAAAAATCAGAAAGGAAAATTAAATTAATGAAATTACAGAAAGGAGAATCACTTTTAGAATGGCTATCAACTATTACAAAATCAGAATTATTTACAACTTCAAAGCCGATAAAAGGATTTAAAAAAATATCATACAAAAATGTGGATATCATAATTACCTAGAATGCATTTAATACACATCATACATTTATCAAATTATGAAATTCTCAGAGGAGCAAGTAAAAGATATCGTTACTTTGAGGGAAAGTTTGATTGAACAAATTGATAGGCATCAAGAATCTATGGAAATGCTTGAAAAAAATGTCATAGTTGTGGATTCATTCTTAAAAGATTCAAGTTTTACAAAAGCTTCACAACTAGGAACAAAAATAGTAGAAAAACAAAAAAATTCTGAAATTGTTAACAAATCTGAAGAGAATTCAATTCCAATTAAAAGAGGAAATGACGGTAAAATAATTGCAAATGCATACATCACTCCAGAACAAGTGTCCATAGTTTTAGATAATGAAATTGAGATCAGTGTAGATACACCACCATTCAAATCATTTTTCATAGATAGAATAATTGGAGAAATGAAAAAGAAAGATATTGCAGCAGTTGAAAATGGAAAAATTCAGAAAGAATCAATCATTGATTATATTATTAACAAAAATGGTTCAGACATTAGAGAGATAATTATTAAAAATTACAGACAAAAAGAAAGAGTCAATGAATTAATCAGTACAGCAGGATGGTCATTAACCCGAATGCTTGAAAATATTAACAAGTGATAGTATGGATAAAATCGCAGTTTTAGATTTTGGATCACAGTATAGCCATTTAATTTGTAGAAGAATAAGGGAATTTTCTGTTTATGCAGAACTTGTTCCTTTTGATATTAGTTTTGAAGAATTAAAAAAAATAAATCCAAAAGGAATAATTTTTTCAGGTGGGCCATCAAGTGTTTATAATTCAGATGCTCCAGTTCCAGATAATAAAATTTTTGAGATGAATTTACCATTGCTAGGAATTTGCTATGGACATCAATTAATTGTAAACAAATACGGCGGTAAAGTAAAAAGAGCAAATAAAGAATATGGCTCATCTTTACTAACAATTGATAGAGATAATGATCTTCTAAGTAATGTAGGGGAATCAATTCGAGCCTGGATGAGTCATGGAGATGAAGCAGAAGAAATTCCACCAGGATTTCAAGTAATTGGACACACAGAAGGTGCAAAAGCTGCTGCAATTGCATCAGAAGAGAAATCAGTATATGGAATCCAATTTCATCCCGAAGTAGTTCACACAGAACAAGGAACTGAAATTCTAAAAAATTTTGTATTAAAAGTATGTCAAGCAAAACAAGATTGGAGTATGAAGGGATTCATAGATACAGCTGTAGAAAAAATTTCAAAAATTGAAGGAAATGTACTATGTGGTGTTAGTGGAGGAATTGATTCAACTGTTGTAGCATTACTTATTCACAAAGCAATAGGAGATAGACTCAAGTGTGTTTTTGTAAATAATGGTTTGCTAAGATTAGATGAAGAAATAGAGGTAGAAGAGATGTTTAAAAATAATTTTGATGTTAATTTTACATTAGTTGATGCATCTGACAAATTTTTAGGAAAACTCAAGGGGGTAGAAGATCCAGAAAAGAAGAGAATGATTGTAGGTGAAGAATTTGTTACTGTTTTTACTGAATTTGCTGAAAAAAATGGGCCTTTCAAATGGTTAGCTCAAGGTACACTATATCCAGATGTAATTGAAAGTGGAGTTTCAAAGGGTCCAGCAGCTGTTATAAAATCACATCATAATGTTGGTGGATTACCTGATTGGTTAAACTTGGAAATTTTAGAACCATTAAGGGAGCTTTACAAAGATGAAGTAAGAAAAATTGCAGCAATTCTTAAAGTCCCAGAAAAACTTTTCATGAGACATCCATTTCCAGGACCAGGTCTAGCAGTCAGAATAATTGGTGAAGTTACACCAACCAAACTACAAATTTCCAAAATAGCAAGTAAAATTGTTGAAGAAGAGTTAATCGAGGCTGGATTGTATGGAAAAGTATGGCAAGCATATGCTGCTGTAGGGGATGATAAAGCAGTAGGTGTAGTTGGAGATGAACGAAGATATGGAAATATAGTCATGATAAGAGTTGTGGATTCAATTGATGCAATGACTGCAGATTGGACTAGATTACCACATGGATTATTAGAAAAAATGAGTAATAGAATTACAAATGAGATTGAGGATGTTACATGGGTAACTTACACCATTTCAAGTAAACCTCCAGCTACAATTGAACCACAATAGTAATGAATTGCTATTTGAAATAATTTGTCATTAGATTTTAAAAAATAAATATTCTCAATGTTTTGTTAATAGTATGAATTTTCATGTATTTGATACATATGTTAAAGCAAAAGATGGACATACCATTCACTTTGATGTAATTACTGATAACAACAATATAGAAAAAGCAATATCTTTTGCAAAAGAATGGTTAAAAAGTATCAATGAGGATTCTGCAAAAATTACAACAGAGGAATGTAGATTCTGTCACACGCAATCAGTTTCAGAAGATGTGGAGATTGAAATAATGACTAATGGTTATTTTATCTCAAAAATGGATGGATGTCCTCAATAGTTATGTAAGAAGTGCTGCACCATATACTCCTGCAGAATCACCAAGTTTGTTTTTAATAATTGGTGTTTCAACTAAATCTGAAAAAACTTTTTCATATACAGATTCTTTACCTTCAGAATACAAAAAATCAATATTTGAAAGTCCTCCACCAAGAACTATCACATCAGGATCTAAAATATCAATTACATTAGCAAGGCCATATCCAAAATTTTCTAGAAATTCATATTTCCATTTTTTACCCATCTCATCATTAATGTTTGAAAGAATTTTAGGAAGAATTTGGGATTTTCCAGTTAATTTCAGCCATTGTTTTTCCAGTGAAGGGCCACTGATATAGGTCTCAACACACCCAGTTTTACCACAATAACAGGGATTTCCATTACGATGTAAAGTGTGATGTCCCCATTCGCCACCAATGTTAGTTCTACCAGAATGGAGTTTTCCATCAATTACAATTCCACCACCCACTCCAGTTCCCATTATCACCCCAAAAACTAATCCAAATTCTTTAGCAGCTCCCATTAATGATTCAGCCATTGTAAAACAATTAGCATCATTTTCTATAGAAATTTTTTTCCCTAATTTTTTTTCTAGATCTTCTTTGAAAGGTTTTCCAATCAGACATTGAGTATTACTATTTTTAATGAATCCAGTTTGTTTAGAAATTGCACCGGGAGTACAAACACCTAAAGAAAAATCATCAATGTCTTTTGAAATTTCTAAAACTAAAGATGAAATTGAATTAATAATTTTACCATAATCAAATTGTGGTGTTTGAATTCTTTTTCTATCTATTACATTTTGATGTTCATCAAGTAGAATAGCTTCTGTTTTAGTTCCACCTAAATCTACACCAAGATTATACAACAATAATTTATGAAAATTTGAATGCTTAAGTTTTAACTATCCCATTGGGGGCATACCACCGCCACCAGGGGCGCCAGATATAGCAATTACATCATCAATTCTCAGAATCATACATGCGGCTTCTGTTGCAGATTTTATAATTTGTTCTTTGACTACAATTGGTTCTACAACATCAATAGCTAACATATCAGCAATCTTTGTGTTTCTAGCATCAATACCAGTCCATTTTAGACCTTGATTTTGTTTTGCTCTTAGAGTAGCCATTGTATCAATTGGATCCATTCCTGCATTTTCTGCAATGGTTAATGGAATAATTTCTAATGCTTCAGCATATTTTTTAATTGCAAGTTGTTCTCGTCCATCAAAATTATCAGCCCAATCTTTTAGTTGTGAGGCTGCAAATGCTTCTGGGGCACCACCGCCTGCAACTATTTCTGGTTTTTCAATTACGTCTTTTACTACCATTAAAGCGTCATGAATAGAGCGGTCAACCTCATCGATTACTCGTTGAGAACCACCACGAATTAACATTGTAACAGATTGTGGATGTTTACAACCTTCAATGAATACCCATTTATCAGATTCAACTTTCTTTTGTTGAGCTAAATCTGCTGCACCAAGATCTTGTTCAGTTAAATCATCCAAGTTACTAATTACACGTCCACCAGTAGCTTTTGCAAGTTTAATCATATCACTTTCTTTTACACGACGTACTGCCATAATTCCATGTTTTGCAAGATAGTGTTGTGAAATGTCATCAATTCCTTTTTGACAAATTAAAACATTAGTTCCTATATCATGTAATTTATCAACCATTGTCTTTAGCATTCTATTTTCTTCTTCTAAGAACATCTGCATTTGAGTAGGATCAGTAATTTTAATTTCTGCACTCATTTCAGTTTTTTCAATTTCTAATGCTGAATTTACTAGTGCAATTTTTGCATTTTCAATTTTTGTAGGCATTCCACTGTGAACAATTTCTTTATCTAAAACAATTCCTTTAATGATTTGTGTATCTTGAATTGAGCCTCCAGTTTTCTTTTCAACTTTAAGGTTTTCAAGATCAACTGTATAATCATCACCTTTCTTTATTGCAATGCCTAAAACTGCATCAACTACAATTTTTGATAAAATACCACTATCTTCAGAAATTAATTTTGATTGCATACTAGTTTTAGCAATTTTAAGAAGTGATTCTCTATCATCAGGCTTGATTTTCTTTGATAATTGTGAATAAATTTCAAGGGTTTTTTCAGCAGCTGCTTGAAAGCCATCAACAATAATTGAAGAATGAACATCTTTTTTGAGAAGATCTTCTGCCCTTGCCAATAATGTTCCACCAAATACAACAGATGAGGTTGTACCATCACCGACTTCATTATCGACAGTTTTAGAAATTTCAACGATCATTTTTGCTGCAGGATGTTGAACATCAATTTCTTTTAGAATTGTTGCACCATCATTTGTTATAGTAACATCACCTAAGGAATCAACTAACATTTTATCAAGACCACGTGGTCCAAGACTACTTTTAACTAAATCAGCAACTAATTTTGCGGCTGCAATATTATTTTGTTGGGCATCTTTACCTTTTTGCTGTAATGCGCTCTCTTTGAGAACTAAAACAGGTCCATTTGGTCCTTGTTGAATTGATGCCATCTAGATTCAGATTGCATTCCATGAATCCCCCTTTTTAACATTACTTAGTTGATCGGTTGGATGTAACATCGTTTTTTCACATCAACAATGCCACCTGAAAGAATTCTAACGGAAGGTAAGGCCAAAAAAGGTAAGAATAAGGGAATCAAATGAGGTCTAGAGAATTTACATCCTGAATCTACAATTACGTTATTTACTTTTTCAAAATTTGAAGAGACCTTCTCAAAAGAATCAGTTGAAACAATTCCTGCAAAAATCAAAGGTAAAGAAGCCAGAATTTTTCCAGATTTTACCACGACAAGTCCACCTTGATTTTTAATTAAATGGTTTGTTGCAATTGCCATATCAGAATCACTAGAACCAATAACTATCAAATCATTTTCATGAAAACTCCAAGTGGATGCAAATGCACCTATATCTGCTCCAAAGTTTTCAAGAAAACCAATAGAGTGTCTATTTGTTCCATGAATTCTATCAAAAGCAGCAACTTTCCATACATCAGAATTTGGAGAAGCAGAAACATGTCCATCTTTTGTTTGAAGTTCAGATGAACCAATCTTGGTAATAATTTCAGATTCCATATAGATTGTATTTGCAACTACATTTTTCTTTTTTGATTTAATTAGAAAATCATTTTTTGAGAAATTTTTTAGTTTAACAGTTTTTTTAATCCAAGAAGGTATTGGTTTTTTCTTTATAGATATTACAAAACGTCCATTTGAGATTACGAGTTTTCCACCAACAAATACTTTGGTTGGTTTAAATGATTTCAAATCATCAAAAATAAGAATATCTGCTAATTTTCCAGGTGCAATTCCACCAAGATCTTTTCCCATATTATAATAATCAAAATTATTTTTTGATGCTATGGTAATAGCATCTATTGGTTCTAAACCACATCTAATTGATTCTCTAATACAGTGATCAATGTGACCAAATTTTGTGATATCTAATGGATCAAGACCATCAGAACAAAACATCAAGCGATTAAGATACGTCCCATGAGATAAAACACGTGGAATTATTTCATTCAAATCACGTCTAATAGAACCTTCTCTAATCATTATCCACATTCCAAGACGTAATCGTTCTAACACTTGATCAAAATTGATAGGCTCATGACATGAGAGAATACCTGATGAAACATAGGCATTAAGTTTTTTTTCACTTGCGCCAGCAGTATGTCCATTAATTATACAATCACATTCCAACATTGATGAAATAGATTTCATTGTTTTAGGCTCACGAAGAGTTACTTTAGTCCAAGAAAAAACTTCACCTAAACCAAGAACATGTGGATGTTTAACTGCAATTTTTTCTTGTGACAGTGTAAGGGATTTACTATTACTAAATTTTGCATCAACTGGAAGACCTCCTGGAACTACTTGAAAAATTCTAATTGGTAAATTTTCTCCAAGTTTAAGAAATTCTTGAAAACCTTTGTTACCTGCTACACTTACAACATCTATTGGATCTGAAAAAAGAGAAGTAACTCCACAAAGAAGTGCCTTTTTAGCAAATTCAGAAGGTAATACAAATTGATCAATATGTAAATGGGGATCAGCAAAACCAGGACTGACATATTTGTTCTTTACATCAATGACTTTAGTTTTTGGACCAATCGTATGATTTGCATCAGGACCAACGTATGCAATTCTATCATTAATTATTGCAATCTGAATTTTTGGAATGATTTCTCGAGTATAGACAGATAATAAATTGCAATTTTTTAAAACTAGATCGGCTTTTTTGTCACCCATTGCTACAGAATTCAAAGAATGAATTGAATTGGCTAGGCTTAAAGTCACGCCCTTGAATTGGGTTTTGCACCTATTATAGATTCAATGCTTAAATTACGGATGAGAAGGTTTTGTTGATATGAACATTCCCAAGATGATGAGAAAGTATTGTGCAAAATGTAAAACACATACTCAACAAAAGGTCTCCATTTACAAAGCTGGGAAAAGACGTGGTTCTGCAATGGGTGAGCGTAGACATGCTGAACGTAAACGTGGATACGGTGGACAAAAATTCCCTAAATTAGCAAAACCAGCAAAAGTTACAAAAAAAGTTACTCCTATAATGACATGTACTGTATGTAAAAAGAAATACAATAAAAAGGGCGTTAGAATTAAGAAATTTGAGTTGATAGCAGCATGAAAAAAGATCATATTGAAATTCCAAAGCCATCAAGCAAATTTCAGAAAGTTAACTGTGACGAATGTGGTGAACTACAAATAATTTATTCACATGCATCAACACAAATTGCATGTAATTCATGTGGAAACACCATTTCTGAACCAACAGGTTCTAAAGCCAAAATAAATGGTAAAATCTTAGGTAGTGCCGAGTAAATCGTAATCTTGTTTTGTATTTAGATTAAATGCTATTCTTTTATCATCAATTATAAAATAATTTTCATCTAAATTTTCAAGTGAAGTTATTTTAGTAGAATTTACTAAAGAAATACCAGAATAATGACATTTTTGATTTAAAAAATTTACAAAATATTCAGACTTGATTCCAACGGATGTTAAAAATTTACTAGTTACAAGAACACTGGTCCAAATTTTTTGAGGATTGTAATGATGCACAATTTTTTTTATGATGTCTTTATCCAATAATGGTAAATCCCCCGAAGTAACTAAAACATCATCATCTATTGTTTTAAGAATTAAATTTAGATCTTCAACATACCCAATTCCAGGAGTATCAAAAATTTCAATATCATTTTCTTGAAGTAATTTTTTTGTTTTAGGAGAATTTGAACTAGTAATTGCAATAATTTTTGAAAAACAATTGGAATTTTTTAATGAGTCAACTACTTGTAAAATTATAGGTTTTTTGTATTCAAGTAATAATTTTTCATCATCCAAATTCATGCGAGTGCCTTTTCCACCAGCCATTACAAGTCCAATCATATCGAAACAAACACCATCAAAGAAGCTAATCTACTAAGTTCATTTGTAGCACCAAGGACATCACCAGTAATACCACCAAAACTGCGAGTAGACAGAGCTAAAAGAAATAGGGTTAAAGTAACAGTTACACCCAACATTACTAATCCAGTAGTTTCACCAATTACAATTACTGGAATTAACATGATTACAAATGCAACACCAAGTTTTTTCTTATCTTTCATAATTTTTACAAAAGGTGAATTTGAGCCTAAAGATGCAGAATTTCCTAAACTTGCCATCAATACCATTGAGAATTTTGCTAAAATTTCACTAATCAAAATTGCTTTAAACAAATCAAATCCATTGATTAAAGAAATTGTGATAATTAGCCCTACAAGATATAAAACAAGTCCTACAATTCCTGCAGAACCAGTAGAAAGATCTTTCATTGCTTTAATTTTTTTATCCTTACTACCCTTCACCATAAGACCATCAGCAAAATCTGCTAGTCCATCTGCATGATGAATTCCAGTAATTATTGCAATAGATGAAACTACTAACAAACTTACTAACAAAGGATCTAAAAAGAAGGATAATCCAAAACCAAATGAACCAATTAAAAGTCCAATTACAATTCCAACTATAGGAAAAATATACATGTATTTTGCAATATTTTCCAAGGTTGAATTTGATGAAGGGAAGATGGTTAGAAAAGAAAAAACAGCACCAATTTCTTTAAACATGAATCCACCATCCAACAAATGATAAAGCAATAATTATTGGAATAGTTACTATTCCAAAGAAAAGGATAGAAGTCAGTTTCATAATTGTAATTGCCGATAACACGTGTTCTTTTGTTAAGGTAGTTTCGACATCACCTAAACTATAATGTTCAAGTTTTTCAAACTTTGTTTCAAGAGCTCCTGCAAGTGCAGCCATAGGATATCCGGCATTTGGACTAGCAGTTTTTTTACCATCACGTATCATGATCTTGTATGATTCTTTCCAATTATTTTGTAAAATGGCAGCTGAGATTATCATAATTAATCCAGTAAGTCTGGATGGAATATAATTTAGAATTGTGTCACAAGTTGCTGCAAACCAACCTATATTTTTGAACATGTTGGATTTGTAACCAATCATCGAATCTGCAGTATTAATTATTCTATACACAAATGCTCCAGGTAAACCAAAAATGGCGTAATAAAATAGAGGTCCAGTAACACCATCAACTGTATTTTCACTGATACTCTCAAGCACGCCTGAAATAACGTGATTTTTATCTAAATTCGAAGTATTTCTCTTAACAATCATTGAAAGATTAGTTCGTGCAGAATCCAAATTTTCATTCTCTAAAGAAGTCATTACGGCTAGAGCATAACGTTCCATGCCTCGAATAGCAATAGTACTTTTGAGTAAGATTATTCCTGCAATTGATGTAACAATTATAGTAATCCAATCAGTTGTAAGGAATGAAATTCCAGAATCTAAAATTAAAAGTAATGTAACTACAACTACTACAGGTATAATAATTAAAAAAATTCCTCCAAGTTTTTCAAGATAAGGATTTTCATTTTTTGTTAGCGGAGTTAATTTTGAGATTATTGTACCAATCCATGCAGTAGGATGATATCTATTCTTAGGATCACCAAATGTAAAATCTAACCCTAACGCAAACCCAATTATCACTAAAGATTCTAAAATCATTTTATCAACATCTCTATTTTTTTTATATCTAAATTATTTTTTACAATTTTAGCTAGTTTATCAAGTTCTTTGTCAATTTTTGAAATATTATTTTTAGTCCAAGCAATTTCTTTAGCTTTTACATTTAGTGAATCCTCTTCGGGTAAATTTAACTTAAACATTGGAATAGTTCCTAAAACAGGAATTTTTGTAAGTTGTTTAATTTTTCTAAATCCTGGCTTTAACACATCAATATCCCCACGAAATTTATTTAATACGAATCCCTTGATGAGTTTTTGATATTTTTTCTCAATTAGAGCCATAGTTCCTGCAAGACTTGCAAAAGATCCACCTTTGTCAATATCAGATACTAACAAAACAGATGCCTTTGCTTTCTGAGCAATTCGCATATTTGCAATATCATATTTTTGTAAATTGATTTCTGCTGGAGACCCTGCTCCTTCTAAAATTACTAAATCATAATTATTTTGTAATCTAAATAAAGAATCAGTAGCAGCTTTGATACCTTTAGTATTTACAAAATTAGAATAGTAATCTTTAGCATGCATTTTCTTGTAACGTTTGCCATTAAGATAGACCGTACTATAGTAATTCCCTAACGGCTTAAGCATAATTGGATTGAGATCTGATTCAATTTTACATCTAGCACCAATTGCCTGAATTACTTGAGCACGGGAGATCTCAAAATTAGGTGTGGCATAACCAAAATTAGACATATTTTGCGACTTGAATGGTGCAACGTTGTATCCTTTATCAGAAAAAATTCTACATAATGCTGCAACTAATGTAGTCTTTCCTACACCAGAAGCAGTTCCCTGAATCATTAAAGATTTCATATTATTGCCCTCAATGCATGAACTAGTTTAAGATTATCTTTATGAGATTTAATTGCAACTCGGATGTAATGATTATTCAAACCACGAAAATTTTTGCAATCTCTAATCAAAATTTTGTGTTTCAATAATTTCTTTTGGAGTTTTGTAGAATCTTGTTTTGTTTTAATTAGAATGAAATTGGTTGATGAATCATAACATTCAAAACCGGGTATAATAGAAATTTCATTTTTTAGAAAATTGAATTCTTTTTTAATAATAGATTTTGATTTAATAAGATGTGATTTATTTTTAATTGCAATTATCCCAGCTTCTTGAGCAATAACATTAACACTCCATGGAATTTTTAGTTTTTGCAGAATATCTATGAATTGTTTTGATGCTACTGCATATCCAATTCTTATTCCAGCTAAACCAAATGATTTAGTAAGAGATCTTAAAACAAAAAGATTATCATAATTTTTTATTAAATTTATTACAGATTGATTTGATTGTGGAACCAATTCAATAAAACATTCATCAACAAATACAATACAAGATTTTTGTTTGGCAGAAGAAATAATTTTTATTAATTGTTTTTTTGATAAAATAGTTCCAGTGGGGTTATTTGGATTACAAATAAAAATACAACCATTTACTGGAATTTTGGAAATAAACGAATCTAGATTTTTAGATAAATTCATTGTTTTAAAAAAAGAAATTTTACAATTAGAAAGTTTTGCTGCAGTTTCATATTCTTCAAAAGTTGGAACAGTAATCAAAACAGATTTTTTTGATAAAAATGCACTACAGAAATTGTAGATGATTTCAATTGCTCCATTTCCAACAACTAAATTTGATTTGGGTAATCCGATAAATTTTTTGAGAGCAGAACTCAAAGTGGAGGAATGTAAATCAGGATAAGTTGTCATTTGTATTAGTCTTTTTTTCAATATTGATTTAACAGAGACAGGCATGCCAATAGGCCCAACATTTGAGCTAAAATCTAAAATATCAGGATCTTGATTATTTACAGAGAATCTGCCACCATGTACAACAGGATTATGTGTTTCAATAGCACGGGTTGTCCTTATTTTCACAGATCCAAGTAGAATTGGTGGATTTAGTATGTTGTGGTGATTCAGAAAACGATTATTAATTGAAGGCGATCAATTATCAAATTATGGATAAAAAAAGAGTTGCAATCATAGGAGTTACTGGTGCAGTAGGCCAAGAATTTGTCATATCTTTACATAATCATCCATGGTTTGAAGTAACTCAAATTGCAGCCTCTGAACGATCTGCCGGTAAAAAGTATGTAGATGCAATAAAAGATCCAAGTGGAATTATTGCATGGGATGTAGGTGGGGAAATTCCTGATTATATCAAATCAATGACTGTGAAAAAAGTTGATGACCTTGATGTATCTAATTTAGATTTAGTTTTTTCAGCAGTAGAATCTATTGCTGCAAGAGATATTGAGACTAAAATGGCAGCTGATCTGCCAGTCATTTCTACTAGTTCAGCCTATAGATATGAAGATGATGTACCAATTCTGATTCCAGGAATAAATGATGAGCAAATAGAATTACTTGAAGTTCAAAAGAAAAATAGGAATTGGAAAGGATGGGTTGCACCATTACCTAACTGTACTACTACAGGATTAGCAATAACATTAAAACCATTATTAGAAAAATATGGTGTAAAAAAAGTTTTGATGACATCTATGCAAGCAATTTCAGGAGGAGGAAAATCAGGAGTATCTGCAATGGGAATTACTGACAATATTATCCCATACATTCCAAAAGAGGAAGGAAAAGTAAAATTAGAAACAAGGAAAATTTTAGGGAAATTACAAGATGGTAAAATTATAGATGCAGATATTAAAATTAGTTGTACATGTACTAGAGTTCCAGTAATAGATGGACACACTGAATCTGTTTTTGTTGAAACTACAAAAGAAATAGATCCTGCTAAAGCAAAAGAGACTTACGATCAATGCAATAAAGAAATATCTGTACAAGGATTACCATCTGCTCCAGAGAAATACTATGCATTTCATGAAGATCCAACAAGACCCCAACCAAGAATGGAAAGGTCAGTTGGAGGAGGAATGACTACAACTATTGGGAGAGTAGAAAAAGAAGAACTGTTTGATCACGGACTCAAATACATGTTATTTTCACACAATAAGAAAATGGGATCAGCAAAAGGTGCAGTGTTATTAGCAGAAATGTTATACAAAAAAGGCAAGATTTAGATTATTTTTTGCAATTTTTACAATAATAACTTTATAAGATCCAGAAATATACAACGTCTCAGGTGTTTTAAATGGCAAAAGTAGACGATTTGGACTTACAAATTTTATCAGAATTATCTAATGATGCATCAATTTCTGTCCCACGTTTGTCGAAAAAAATCGATGTTAATTCATCAGTAGTATATTCTAGAATTAAGAGATTAGTCAAAAGGAAGTTAATTGAGAGGTTCACAATTGATGTAAATGATGCTGAGCTTGGATACGATGTTAAGGCTCTAACTGGCATAAACATGGATACAAAAAAACGCGATCATGTTATTGATGAATTATTTAAAATAAATGGTGTAAGAAAAATTGCAGAGGTTACAGGTAGATTTGATATTTTGGTAACAATGTATTCAAAATCATTAGATCAAATGCATAAAATGGTTTCTGAAAAAATTGGCAGGATTGAAGGAATTCAATCTTCAGAGTCATTCATTGAAATGAAATCACGAACAAAAGCAATGCCATATATGCCATCAAAAGGTAACGACTAGAATTGCAGAAACAAAAATCAGAATCACGAGTTGCAGTATATTATGAGTTAACAAAACCAAAGATTTGGTATTTACTCGTGTTTACTGCTTTTGGGGCAGCGTTAACAGCAGCTCAGATTTACAATATTGAAATTTCTCCAATAACTTGGATGTTAATGTTATTTTCAGTTGCTTCGGGTTCTGCAGCAGCTAATACTTTGACAAATTATCATGATAGAGATATTGATGCAATAATGGAGAGAACAAAGGGAAGACCCATACCTTCAAAAAGAATTTTTCCTGCAGTTAAAGCAAGAAATTTTGGATTAGTATTAGCAGCAATTTCATTAGTATTAGCATTTGGAATTTCGTTAACTACAACTGTAGAACAAGGCTTATGGGCAACAGCATTCATTGCATTTGGATTAGTAAACAATATTCTTGTTTACTCTTATGGATTAAAACGAAGATCAAGAACCAATATAATTTTAGGAGGAATATGTGGAGGTTCACCCCCAATGATTGGGTGGGTAGCTGTTACAATGACAGATTTATGGACTATGGGACTTGCAATGGCAGGACTAGTGTTCATATGGATTCCAATGCACATTTGGGCATTAACATTACATTTCAAAGAAGATTACAAAAAAGTTAATGTCCCAATGTTAACTGTAGTGCAATCTGAAAAAACATCTTCTAGGATTATTGCAGTCTCAACTGTTGTAATGGTATTATTTTCAATTGCTCCATTTTTCATTTTAACAGAAACAGGAGAAAAAATGGTTGGTGATGTATATCTATGGACTGCAATTGCATCAGGAGCATTAATGATTGGAATATCAATTTGGGTCATATTCAAACCTGTAGAAAAAGCAGCATGGACTTTGTTTAAATTTTCTAGTCCATATTTGGCAGTATTATTTATTGCATTAATGGTAGACTCGGGATTATAAAGTACTACTATCAACATCAAGACTGTTCAATTCTTTAGTAATTTTGAAATGTTTTTCAACTAGAGATTCAAGCTCTGTTTTTAATTCAACAGAATTCCATTTTGAATCAATCAAGGCGGATAATTTAGCAACAATACTCCATTGATAATTATTTTGATCATCAATTAATTTCAAAAATTGTTTTCCTTTTTCATCATCATCCATATTTTTCGGACATGATGCAATGATAAAAATCTAAAGGAGGTAATTATATAATTTCAAAGTTTTATTAACAAATATGGGCTATTTGTCATATTGCAATGCAGTATTTCTGAATGTAAGTTGAAATCTGTAAAGACAGTGAAAATTAGTTTTCGAGAAACTAGAAATTTGTGCAAAAAACATTTTGAATTATTTTTAAATAAGAACGAAAAACATTTTCCCAAGTTTACTAAAGCATCAGAATTTTAATTAAAATTAATTAAATTTTTCAATCTTTAGAATTGTTGAAAGCTTTAACATCTACTATTTTTAATTTACCACATGGCTGCTAAGAAAAAGGGTATTGTAAAAAAGAAAAACATCAAAAAAACAAAATCTAAGCCTAAAAAATCAACAAAATCATCATCAAAAAAACCAGAATTTGAAAAAGCATGGAAAGAATACAATTCTGCATTAACTGGATGGAAAGAATCGCTTACACAATGGCAAAAAGCTACAAACAAAACTCTAATGACATATCATGATGCATGCGAAAAAGCAATGGAATCAGATGCTGGATTATTAAAAAAAGTTAGTTCAAGTTGGGAAAGTACATGGGAAGAAATTGGTCCTGAATATATTAAACAACAAACAAATATGATTGAAAATATATTCAAAGAAACTAATATTGATTCAGTAAAACAATTCAATACTCAATGGGATAAATTTCTCAAAACATCAGGAAGTGATTCAATTACAGCATATCAAGAAGCTATCAAAAAATTTAATCAAGCATGGCAATCAGGATAAATGTAAGCCTCTAAGATTATAAATTATTAATAAATTTCTTATTTTTTCCAATTCTGAAAACTTTACAGTTACAAATAGAGTAAGATCCTTTTACAACATCTAGCCCATTTTTCATAATAGTTGCTTCAGGATTTTCGATTTTCTTTTAGTTTTACACTTTACACAGTAACCATCAAGAGAATTAGGTTGATTTTTTAGCTGTTGATTTTTTAGCTGTTGATTTTTTAGCTGTTGATTTTTTAGCTGTTGATTTTTTAGCTGTTGATTTTTTAGCTGTTGATTTTTTAGCTGTTGATTTTTTAGCTGTTGATTTTTTAGCTGTTGATTTTTTAGCTGTTGAACTGCGTAATTTTTTCTCAATATTATCAAGTTTTTTATTTTGATTTTGTAAAGTTTGTATTATTTCATGTTCAAGATCAATGGTTTCAAGTTTTTCAATTTCTTTTTCTAATTCCTTAATTTTAGATAATTGTTCAGGGGTTCCTTCTGAGGTATGATCTAATTGAGAAAATAATACATCTTCTAGTTCGTCTATTTGGTGCTCTAGATCATTTACCTGTGATAATTGCTCAGGGGTGACTTCATCATCAAGTTCTGATAAAGTCTGATCAGATAACATTTTTTCTAGTTCGTCTATTTGGTGCTCTAGATCATTTACCTGTGATAATTGCTCAGGAGTAACTTCGTCATCCTCTTGTGTTTCTACTTTAGGTTTAGGTGGTGATTCTAATTCTTGTGTAGGTTTAGCTGTGAATCCTTTTGGTAGTGAACCTTTGGAACTGGAAGGTGTTTCTACTTTAGGTTTAGGTGG
>Ga0208748_1000345_pt1 | contig 24391 bp, 27 predicted proteins | sample Knorr_S7_td_Bott_FD_185599 | JGI IMG/M metagenome (GOLD analysis project Ga0208748, IMG submission 185599) | Marine microbial communities from Southern Atlantic Ocean transect - Knorr_S7_td_Bottom_ad_4513_LV_A (SPAdes) (version 2) | ecosystem: Environmental > Aquatic > Marine > Oceanic | place... | reverse complement strand
TTTTTGTATTCAATTTTATTGCATTAATTTGTAGAAGATAATTAATAGTTTTTTTTGCTATAATTTTGTCAAACACCATACTCAACAAATGTATAAAGTTTTTTTTAATCAAAAGCCATTAATTCTTACTTCAAAAATCCTAAAGTCATCTGATTATAATCCGTTTATACATATTAAATTTTCTAGTAAAAATCAGATTTTAAAAGCAATTAAATCTAAGAAAACAGAATCTGTATATATATATCATAAGAATATTAAAAAACTTTGGGAAATTTTCACAAAAAAGTTTCCAATTATAGATGCTGCTGGAGGATTAGTTGAGAGAAGTGATGGCAAATTTTTGTTTATATACAGAAATAATAAATGGGATCTTCCCAAAGGTGGTATTGAAAAAAAGGAACTTATTATTGAAGCTGCTCAAAGAGAAGTTAAGGAGGAGACTGGGTTAGCAGATTTAATTGTCATTAATAAGATTGGTGAAACATATCATATTTTTAAGAAGGGAAAGAATTTTAGATTAAAAAGAACTTACTGGTTTAAAATGAAATCAGATTATCAGGGAGAGTTATTTCCTCAAGAAGAAGAGGGTATAACATCTGTAGAATGGATCAACAAAAAAAGAATTCGAGAAATCTTTAAAAATGCACATGAGAATATTAAAGAAATAGTTAATGAAGTTATTTAAGATTTATTCCTTTAGGGATTAATAATCTATAATCTCCATTATTATTAATTAGTTCCCTTACAATACCACTGCTTATAAAAGAATTCTCAATTGAAGTTAAAAAAAATACAGTTTCAATACCACTTAACTTTCTATTTGTAAGAGCTATATTTTTTTCAAACTCGAAGTCTGAAACATTCCGTAATCCTCTAATAATAAAATCAACATTATTTTTTCTACAAAAATCAATTGTCAACCCTTCATATATCTTTACCTCAATATTGTCTATAGAATTAAAAGTTTGTTCAACAAATTGTTTTCTTTTTTTAGCGGAAAACATATATTTTTTTTCACTGTTTTGACCAATGCCAATTATTACAACATCAAAAAGATTTAAGCTTTTTTCAATTATATCTTGATGTCCTAGGGTAATTGGATCAAATGAACCAGGAAAAATTGCTGTTTTCATGTTTAAATTTAATTATAATTTTTAAAGTAGAGATTTAATTTGATTTTCAATGATTTCTTTAATTGAAAACCCAGCAGCTTTAATTTGTTGAGGTACTATACTTTGTTTTGTGAAACCTGGAATTGTATTTGTCTCTATAATGTGTGGAATTCCATCAACCAAAATTATCTCAGATCTAGTAATTCCAGAGAGATTAATGTTATCGTAAATAGTATTAATCATTTTGTGAATATCAGTTACCTCATTAGTTGATAGCTCCCCTGGAGTTATTTCATCAGATTCACCATTATATTTAGCATTGAAATCAAAGAATTCATTATTACTTCTTATTTCAGTAATAGGTAAAATAGTTCTCTCTCCATCTATATTTATTACTCCAACAGATACTTCCTTTCCTTCTAAAAATGATTCTACTAGAACTTCATCGCCCTCTCGAAATGCATAATCTATCTTTTCATTTAGCAAAGCTTTATCTGAAACCTTAGATATACCAAAACTACTTCCCGATTTATTAGGTTTAACAAAGCATGGAATACCAGTCTTTTTTATTATATCATCAACATTGTATTCTTTCCCCTTTTTGATAAAGAATTGTTTTGCAGTTTTTAAATTAAGTGAATTAATGAATTTAATATATTCATGCTTGTCAAAAGTAAGGTTACATATTTTAGAACTACATGAAGTTTGAGGAATACCAATTTTTTCTAATAATAAGGAAAACTCTCCAGTTTCTCCTGGCGAGCCATGAATTATATTGTATATCGCATCAAATTTTACCTTATTATTATGATAATTAAAACTAAAGTCTTTTATATTAATTTCTTCAATTTTATCATCTAATAATAGAACTGATGCCTTTTCTTTTGTTATTAGAACCTTGTATACATTCCAATTTGGATTTTTGTCTAATATCTCAAAAATAAATTCACCACTTTTTATAGAAATTTCGTATTCTGATGAATATCCACCGTATGCTATTCCGATATTCTTCTTCATATTTCGCAAATGTAATTCATTATAGTAAAAGAAAATTAATGTGTTTAGTATATTTACTCTAATATATTGAATTAGTTATCTTAAAAACAGCTATTTAAATGAAAGAAAAAATTATAAAAATTATTAAAGCAATACTAAGAGTATTTTTAAAACTTTTGAAAAGCGATTCTATAATTAAACATTTTTTTGCTTCTAGTATAATTGTATTTATAATATTTTACTTTGCCTTCATCTCAGTTAAGATTTATACTAAACATAATAGATATATTGAAGTGCCTATCCTAAGTGGTCTTAATATAGAAGATGCAAATAAAATTTTAAAAAAGAAAAAATTAAAATTTGAAGTTTTGGATTCCTCTAAATACTTCTCTGAAACACCTGCTAATTCTATATTATCTCAAATGCCAGATGCTGGAGAATTTGTCAAGAAAAATAGGAAGATATATTTAAATGTTAATCCTTCTGACTATCAAAAAGTGTCAATCCCAAATATTATTCAAATAACAAAAAGAAATGCAGAATCAATTCTTAATGCTCTTGGTTTTGAAGTCTCTGGTTTTCAGTATGTAGATAATATTGGTAAGAATATGGTTTTAGAAGTTTTATATAATGGAGAGAAAATGAATATTGGTGATGCTATTGCAAGAGGGTCTAAACTTGAATTAATCCTTGGTAATGGAAAAAAATAAAATTAATGAAAATGAAATTGATCAGGAACTTCATGAACACTTTTCATTTAATGTAGATAAAGGACAAGAACCATTAAGAATTGATAAGTTCTTAATGAATAGAATTGAAAATGCAACAAGAAATAAAATTCAGAATGCTGCAAAGGATGGATATATTAGAGTCAATCAAAATCCAGTTAAATCCAGTTATAAGGTAAAAAAGGGAGATAAAATAAAAATTTTATTTACTCATCCACCTTATGAAAACCTTTTAACTCCTGAAAATATTGATTTAGATATAGTTTTTGAAGATGACTCAATTATAATAATTAATAAACCTCCAGGCCTTGTTGTTCATCCAGGTCATGGAAATTACTCAGGAACTTTAATTAATGGTCTTTTATATCACTTTAAAAATCTTCCTAAAAACTCATCTGATAGACCTGGTCTAGTTCATAGGATTGACAAAGACACTTCTGGTTTGATTGTAATTGCAAAAACAGAAAAAGCAATGACATTTCTTGCTAAGCAATTTTTTAATAAAACAGTTGAAAGAGAGTATTATGCATTAGTTTGGGGAGATGTTAAGAATGATTCAGGGGAAATTAATGAACCGATTGGAAGAAACCCAAAAAATAGATTACAAATGATTGTTTATAAGGACAGAGATGGTGGGAAAGAGGCTATAACCACTTATAAGGTCATAAAAAGGTTTGGATATGTGACTTTAATTAGCTGTAGGTTAAAAACTGGAAGAACTCATCAAATTAGAGTTCATATGAAATACTTAGGACATGTTTTGTTTAGCGATGGAAGGTATGGTGGAGACAAGATTTTAAAAGGAACAGTTTTTTCAAAATACAAACAGTTTGTTGAAAACTGTTTTGAGATTCTTCCTAGACAAGCCCTTCATGCTAAAACTATTGGCTTTATTCATCCAGAAACTAAAGAAAGTATTTCATTTGATTCTAAGATTCCAAATGATATAAGTCAAGTAATAGATAAATGGAAACTTTATTCTAAACATAAAAAATTATAAATTTGAATAAAATATGAAAATTCTAATATCACCAGCTAAGTCATTGAACTTTGAAGATAAAGTTCAAACATCAATTAATTCAAAGCCATTATTTCATAATGATGCAATTAAAATAAATAGTGAGCTAAAGAAAGAATCAATTGAGTCATTATGTGATTTAATGAGAATTTCTTCTAAACTTGGAGAATTAAACTGGACTAGAAATCAAGATTTTATTAAGGACTCTAATTATTCTAAACAAGCAATTTTTGCTTTTAATGGAGATGTGTATGATGGACTTGATATTAATAGTTTAGATAATGAGAAACATCAGCTAGTTAATAATATAATTAGAATTTTATCTGGACTTTATGGGATTTTAAAGCCTTTTGATCATATAAAGCCTTATAGATTAGAGATGGGATCAAAATTCTCAATAAATGGTAATAAAAATCTTTACGATTTTTGGAAATCTAAAGTTACCAATCAACTTAAAAGTGAACTTGCAGAAGATGAATTAATTGTTAATCTAGCAAGTAATGAATATTTCTCTGTTATTAACTCTAAAGAGGTTTCGAATAAAATTATTTCCCCTCAGTTTAAAGATTTTAAAAATGGCACTCTTAAAATTATTTCTTTCTATGCAAAAAAGGCAAGAGGTTTAATGTCAAGATTTATAATCGATAATAATGTTAAATCTGTTAATGAGATTCTAAGTTTTGACTCTGGCGGTTATTCTTATAGTAAGAGAGATACTGCTGATGAATTGAAACCTGTATTTATTAGGTAATTATTATAATTAATGATGACAAAAAAAATTCTATTTCTTTTCTTTTTATTTCAATTTGGATATAGTCAAGATCGACAATTAATTCAAGGAAAAGTAATATATAGAAATATAAATGTTGTAGCTGCAAATGTTATAAATAACACATCTCAAAGTACTACGATCACAGATGATCTAGGAGAATTTCAAATTTATGCAAAAGAAGGCGATGAAATTATTTTTTCTTCAGTTCAATATATCATTAGAACCGTGAGAGTAACTAATGAGATTATAAAAAATAAAAGATTAACTATACAAATAAATGAAAGGATACGAGAGTTAGATGAGGTTGTCATAACACCTGATAATACAGAAAAGTTTCTTGATCTTAAAGAAGAAGAATTCAAAGGTTTTGACTATGTAGCTGATAAATCAACCAAAGTTGAAAATACTTTAACTGAAACTAGGCAATTAAAATATGGTGTAGATTTTGTAAATATTATTAAGCTTTTAAAAACAATTATTGACTCAAAATCAGAAGAAGAAAAACAAAATCTTATAGCTAGTGAAGTTATTCCTTATTTATTTGAAGATGATTTTTTTACAGAGAGTTTACTCCTTGCTTCATCTCAAATCAATGAATTTTTAAACTATATAGATACAAGGCCTGGTGCAGTAGATGTTCTTCTTGAAAAAAACCAATTTTTATTAATTGACTTCCTTTTAAATGAAAGTGTTAGATATAAAGAAATTAATGAATGAAACTTCATCTTACATTAATTTTACTTTTATTAGGTGGATTCTTATTTTCTCAAGATAATCAAGAAAAAAAAGTTGTTGGATACATCCTTAATGATAACAACTTTTCTATTGAAGGGATTCATGTTTTAAATAATTCAAATGGTGAAGCAACAATTACAAATACTGATGGTAGGTTTGAGATAAAAGCAAGCCTTAATGATGAGATTATATTTTCAGGAATCCAGTTTACTAGAAAGAAGATATTATTAAACAAAGAATTATTTGATTCAATATTGTTAAATATTTATCTAGATGAATATGTAAATGAGTTAGATGAAGTTATTGTTAACTCAAGTGGTCTTTCAGGCAATATTTTAGATGATTTAAGAAATTCAGGTATTTCTAGAGAATATAATTTTGATGATTTTGGAATTCCTGGATTTAAAGGAATAAAGAAAGAAAGGATATTATCAACTAAAGAAGTAGCAACAAGGTTTTTATTAATGCCTTTAACTGGAGGAATGGATATAGAATTACTATACAATGCTATTTCAGGATATTATGATTTAAAAAGAAAGGAGATTGAATATAAAAATCAGCTATATATAACAGATCAAATAATTATCTTTTATGGAAAGAAATATTTTATTGATGAATTTAATTTATATGAAAATAAAATTCATGAATTTGTTAGTTCTGCTGTTCAAAATTATCCCTTAAATCAGAACTTTAAAGCTGGAAATCATTCATTAGTTTTAGAATATTTAAAAAAAAAATTTCAAGAGGTTGAATAATTAATTAGATTTGATATTAATATGATACTATTTATAAGTGGTGCAGAACTAGTTTTTGTTTTTTTTATAGTTCTTCTTGTTTTTGGAGCTGATAAAATTCCTTCTATTGCTAGAGGTCTAGCTAAGGGAATGACTCAGGTTAGGCAAGCTACTAATGAAATAAAATCTGAAATTCAAAAAAACACAAAATTTAAAGATCCATCAAAGAATATATCTAAAGAACTTAATGATAGTGTTGGGGATATTAAAAAAGACTTTGATGATATTACTGACTCAATAAAAAGAAATTTAAATTAATCTTGAAATAGAAACACCATCTCTGATAGGAATAATTATTGTTTCAAACCTCGTATCATTTTTTAATAACTGATTAAACCTATTTAAGATATCAGTTTCTAAATCATCTGTTTTAGATGGTTCTAGAACTTTTCCACTCCAAAGAACATTGTCTGAGATTAGAATACCTCCATTAACCATTTTTTTTGAAACAGATCTATAATACTCAATATAATTTTCTTTATCTGCATCAAGAAATACAATATCAAATTTTTCGTCTAATGTTTCAATTAGATCCAAGCCCTCACCATGTAGTTGAATAATTTTATCTCTATAACCGCTTTTTTCAAAATATTTATTCTGAAAATCAATTATCTCTTCATTTTTGTCTATTGTAATAATTTTCCCATCATCTGCTAATCCTTCTGCAAGGCATATTGTCCCGTAACCAGTATATGTTCCAATCTCTAAAACTCTTTTTGGTTTAATCATTTTTGATAAAAGACTTAAAATCCTTCCTTGTGGATGACCACTAAGCATTCTAGGCTGAAGGATTTTTTGATAAGTTTCTTTGGTTAATTCTTTAAGTAATTCTGGTTCATCTTCAGAATTTTTAATTACATAATCCATTATTTTTTTATCTACAAAATCCATTTTAAAGTCATTTTTTGTAAGGTGTCTTATGTTTATAAATATAAAGATTTTATTACTTTAGCCAAAGATTGGGTGATTAGCTCAGTTGGTTTAGAGCATTATCTTGACAGGGTAGGGGTCGGCAGTTCGAATCTGCCATCACCCACAAGACTTCACAGAGGATTGTGTAATTATTAATTCTTATATCGGAACTTTATAGGAACTTATTGAAGTTTTAAGTATGCTTTTTTTTTACTTATATTAGAGAATTGAAGGCTCTTTTATTGGACTCATTTTGAAACATTCGTGAAAATGAAACTAATTTAAGGGCTTTCTTTATTTTTACTTATATTAGAGAATAGAAAGCTCTTTTATTAGAATCCTTTCCAAATTAATCACTCCAATCTAGAAACTAATTAAAGGGCTTTTTCTTTGTTTATAGAATGTCAATATAAATCAGTTTAATTTAGTTAATTGATAATTCAAAAAATATCCTTCGTAAACCCTATAAATAGGGTAGTGTTCTTTCTTGACAGGGTAGGGGTCGGCAGTTAGAATCTGCCATCACCCACAAGACTTCACAGAGGATTGTACAATTAGGAAAATAACTAATCTGAAGTTTATCTGAAGTTAATAAGTGATAAATTTTTGACTAAATTTATAGTTATGAAAAAAATATTTCTTCTGAAAATCAATTATCTCTTCATTTTTTGTCTATTGTAATAATTTTCTAAAGAAGTTCGAAATTAGGACCGTAATGCCCACTTAAAAAACTATAAATTCTCCTCTCATTAGTTGATAATGTCCTGGGAATGTACATATAAAAATATATTTTCCTGGTTCCGGTGCATCAAAGACTATTGTATCACTTTCTCCTCCACCTAACATTTTTGTTGTAACAATAATTTCATCACCTTCAGGGATATACTCATTATCTCTAGCAAGTATTGCTTTTTGTGCAAAGTCATCAACATCAACACCTTTCTTTAGTAAAACAAAATTATGCCCCATAAAATCCTTTCCGATTTTTCCTACATGATTTAAAGTAAGTGTAATTTTTTCACCATAATTAACTTTTATTACTTTTTTGTCGAAGAGCATTGCATCATTAGAATTTAAAATGATTGTATTCTGGCTATCATTATTTTGAATAACTTCAGATGAATTTTCTTGAACACGTTCATATTGAAAATTTTCTTTTTTTTGTTTTTGGTTACATCCAGCAAGAACAATTGCAATAATTAAATAAATGTTTATTGGCTTCATAGTCATAATTTATTTATACAAATTTATCATACAAAACTATTAAAACATAATTATTTAACTTTATCTTTAAGACATAATTAAAATTAATATTATGAAAAAACTTATACTAATGCTTGCTCTACTTACTATGGGATGTAATGCACCAGTTGAAGGATCTGGATTTTGGATCGGTGATGAAAATGAAACTTTTGTTAATGCTTCAGATGATATTACTGAAACATACAAAAAGTGGCTTCAAGCTCACAACGATGAAGATATTGAAACAATTTTATCTCTTGAAACAGATGATGTTAGGCTTGAGTTATCTAGTGGAAAGGTAATTTCTGGAGCAGAGGCACATGCTGAGGCGTTATCAAATTATTTTGAATCTGGTGATCCAGAATGGAATCTCTACTGGGCAATGCCATACAAAGGTCTTGTTAATGGTGAAGTTTGGATTATAGCTGGCCAAGTAGTAAGAAATAATGAGAGTACGGTTCAAAGAATGATTGATGCTCAATTTAAAGAAGGAAAAATATCTAGAGTAATTGTCTATGATAAAACTCCTCCTCCTCCTCCTCCTCCTCCGGCTGAAGAAGGATCTGATGAGGAAGCTCCGACTGAAGAAGGATCTGATGAGGAAGCTCCGGCTGAAGAATAATTATTTGTGCAATTATAAAAAACCCTTCATTTGAAGGGTTTTTTTATTTTTGTCTTGTATGAATAAGTTTATTTATCTATTTGCTCTTTTGTTCCTTTTAAGTTGCTCTAAAAATAATTCTGATACTGAATTAGAAAGTTCATATAAAGGAAAGCTTGTTGTTAAGGGGATATGTATGAATTATGTCATTCAAGTTTTAGATTCAAATTTTGATTCTTCTTTAATTGAATTAAATTGGACAAATGAATTCTCAGACATTTCGTACACTAATGTTTTTGCTCTTGGAAGTGTATGTGATTTTCCTGAGGATATAGATGAAGGAGACGAGTTTAACTTTATTATAGATAACTTCAAAAACAATAATTGCGCTGTATGTTTAGCTTATAGCCCAACACCTAATAAATACCTTAGTATAACTGTTTTAGATTAACCTCTGTTTATAACTGTTGAAGATGCCTGAGATTTTGCAAGGACAGTAATATCACTTATGTTAACATTTTCTGGGCTTGATATAACATAGTCAATAACATTAGCTATGTCTTCAGAAACTAGAGGGTTAACATCCTTATAAACAGCTTTTGATCTTTCCTTATCATCTTTAAACCTAACCATTGAAAAGTTAGTTTCTACTAAACCAGGATTTATTTGAGATACTTTTATATTATGCTTATTTAAATCAATTCTCATTCCCTGAGATATAGCATCAACAGCAAATTTTGAAGCACAATAGATATTTCCTTTTGGATATACTTCTTTTCCAGCAATTGAACCAATATTAATAATATGCCCTCTATTATTTTTTACCATTATTTTTAAAACTTCTTTAGATACATATAGTAATCCTTTTACATTAGTATCTATCATCATATCCCAGTCTTCAATATCTCCTTCATGAATGAAATCCATTCCATGAGCATTACCAGCATTATTAATAAGAATATCAATATTTTTCCATTCCCCTTCTAGTTCATTAAGTTTGGTAGACACATCATCTTTATCTCTTACGTCAAAAGTTAGCGTTTTAATAGTTGTTAAATTAGACAAAGATTTAGAAAGAGTAGTTAGCTTTTCTTGTCTTCTTCCACATAGAATTAAAGAAAACTTACTAGCTAACTTTTTTGCAGTTGCTTCTCCTATCCCAGATGTCGCTCCAGTTATTAGAGCAATTTTTTTTGACTTGATGTTTTCCAATTAATAATTATTGAAGATATGCAAATAATAATCCAGCAAGAACACCTCCACATAAAGGACCTAAAATAGGAACCCAACTATAAGCCCAGTCAGAGATTTTGTTTTTTCTAGGAATAAGTTGATATGTAATTCTTGGACCAAGATCTCTGGCAGGGTTTATTGCATATCCAGTAGTTCCTCCCAGACTTAAACCTATTACCCAAACTAATATTCCAACAGGAAGAGCCTCTAAAGAACCAATTCCAAAATTTATTTTTGTGCCTTCAATAGTTATATTTGGTTCAACTAAATATAAAACACCAAAAACAAGGATGAATGTTCCCATTAACTCACTAAAGAAATTATTCTTGTAGTTTCTTATTGCGGGAGAAGTACAAAATGTTCCCATTACAGAACTTTCATCAGAAGTTTCTCTATAATGATCTATATAAATAATATAAACTAGCCAACTACCAAAAATTGCTCCAAGTATCTGTGATATAATATACCCACAAATAAGCTCAGTAGAAAACTTTCCTGCAAATGCTAGACCTACAGTTACTGCTGGATTAAGGTGAGCTCCACTGAATTGTCCAGTTATAAAGGCTGCGGTAAAAACAGCGAGACCCCATGCTGTAGTGATTAAAATCCAAGGTGTCATCTGTTTAGATGCTTTAGTTTTGTTTAAACTAACATTGGCAACAATACCGTTTCCAAGAAATAATAGAATAGCTGTACCAATGAACTCTGCGATATAAGGATTGTTCATCATGCTTTATAATTTTCACATAATGTATTAAATTTTTTTAATTCTTTATCTATCCATGTCTTATCTTTTTTCATAATTTCTGCCATTTTTTTTGCTACCTGAGGGGCGATTCTAATAGATTCACCAGAGTCTAAAAATAAACATCTTGTTCTTCTAGCTAAAACATCTTCAACTGTTATCGCCATTTCTTTGGTTATTGACCAATGAATTATACTATTTGAAATAAAAAATTTCTTTGATAGTGAGATATTGTCTATTGAACTTCCATAAGACTTTAATCTTCTTGCTTTTGATCCATAAACGTGAAATGGATTATCCCATTTTACTCTTCTTTTAAAACCGTGAAGACGTAAATTTTTTGTTTTGCATTTTCTTTTTCTTAATCCCCCTAATAGTATTGAAGCATCTACTGCATCCTCAGCAATTTTTCTATAAGTAGTCCATTTACCACCTAAGATGCTAATTAAACCAGTAGTTGAAACATTAATTTTGTGACTTCTGGATACCTCTTTAGTCGATTTTTCATTACTTGTAGAAGCAAGGGGTCTTAGGCCAGCAAAAACACTTTTAATATCTTTTTTAAATGGTTTGATAGACATATACTTAGATGCATTATTAAGAATAAAATCAATTTCTTCTTTTAAAGGTTTAGGCTCATCCAATGTGTCTTTAATTTGAGTGTCTGTTGTTCCGACAACTACATGATTTTTCCATGGAACCGCAAATAGAACCCTTCCATCAGTTGTATGAGGTATCATTATAGCATGAGGACTATCTAAAAATTTCTTTTCTAAAACAATATGAACTCCTTGACTTGGTTTAATCATTTTTTTTGAATTAGGTTGATCCATTTTAATTATTTTATCAGCAAATACACCTGTAGCATTAATTACTACTTTGCTTTTAACTTCAAAAGTTTCACCTTTTATTGTGTCTTTAAATTTTATACCAGTAACGAGGTTGTCTTTTTTTATAAGATTGATTACCTCGCAATAATTAATTAAACAAGCATTTTGGTCATTTGCTGTTAAAGCAAGACTAATAGCCATTCTAGTATCATCAAACTGTCCATCATGGTATATAACACCCCCTCTTAAACCCTTTTTATTTACATTAGGAATTAATTTAATTGTCTCTTCCTTGGAAAGTATAAGAGATTTACCAAGACCTAATGATCCAGCCATCATATCATATATTTTAAGACCTATTCCGTAAAAGGGACTACTCCACCAGTCATATGTTGGAATAACAAAACTTAAATCTCTAACTAGATGAGGTGCATTTTTTTTTAAAATCCCTCTTTCCCTTAGAGACTCAATAACTAAAGAGATATCTCCACTTTGGAGATATCTAACACCTCCATGAATTAGTTTTGTACTTCTAGAAGATGTTCCTTTTGCAAAATCATATTTTTCAAGAAGTAAAGTTTTATAACCTCTTTTTGAAGCATCTACTGCAATTCCAAGACCAGAAGCGCCACCACCAATAATTACAATATCCCACTGGCTATCAAAACTTTTAATTTTATCTAAATTAGTATCTCTATTCATTAATCTGAAAGTATCTTTCCTATTCTTTTATCCCACAGATCAATTATTGATTTTGAGTCAAAATCTTCATTAGGATTAAATATTTTATCCATCTCCCAAAGGTTGCTTAGCTCAGAAATATCTGACCAAAATCCTGTTGCAAGACCAGCCATGAAAGCGGCACCTATTGCCGTAGTTTCAGTTGTTTTAGGTCGAATAACTTTGTTGCCCAATAGGTTAGATTGAATTTGCATTAATAAATCGTTATTACTTGCTCCTCCATCAACTTTAAGATTTTTAAATTCAATACCAGCATCTTTTTGCATCTCAATGATTATATCTCTTGTTCTAAGTGCAATAGATTCTAGAGCTGCTCGAGCAATATGGCCTTTTTCAGTTCCCCTGTTTAATCCAAAAATTGCACCTTGAGCAAATGGATCCCAATACGGAGCACCTAAACCAGATAATGCTGGTATAAATGTAATTCCACCATTTGTATCAACGGTTTTTGCTAATTCTTCAATTTCAGATGATTCTGAAATAATTTCAAGCTTATCTCTTAACCATTGGACTAGAGCTCCAGCAACAAAAACACTTCCTTCAAGAGCATATGTTAGTTTTCCATTTATTCTCCATCCAATAGTACTAAGCATTTTATTTTTTGATCTAACTACTTTATCTCCAGTATTCATAACACAAAAACATCCAGTACCATAAGTATTTTTTACATCGCCAGGATTAAGACATAGTTGTCCAAAAAGAGAAGCTTGTTGATCACCTACTATTCCACTAATAGGAATGCTTTCTCCAAAAATGCTTTTATCTGTTTTTACAATTAATGAAGATGAATCAATAACTTTAGGTAAGATATTTTTTGGAACATTAAAAATAGATAATAGTTCATCATCCCAATCATCATCATGAATATTATATAATAAAGTTCTGCTAGCATTACTTGGGTCAGTAACATGATATTCTCCTTTGGTTAGATTCCATATTAGCCAAGTGTCAATTGTTCCAAAAATTAATTCACCTTGATTAGCTTTAGATCTAAATTCTTCTTTTTTATCAAGAATCCATTTTATTTTAGTTCCCGAAAAATATGCATCAATAACTAATCCTGTTTTATCAAGTATAACTTTATCTTTCCCTTTTTTAATAAGTTCTTTACAGAAATCAGCAGTCCTTCTATCTTGCCATACAATTGCATTAAAAACAGGTTTTCCAGTTTTTTTATCCCATATAACAGTAGTCTCTCTTTGATTTGTTATACCTATAGAATCAATTTGAGTGATATCTACATTTGAGTTATTTAATACATCATTTATTGCTTTTAATTGAGTATTCCAAATTTCTTCTGCATCATGCTCTACCCAACCTTCTTTTGGAAAAAGTTGATTAAACTCATATTGAGCTACACCATTTATTTTTCCATTTTTATCAAACAGAATTGCTCTTGAACTTGTAGTCCCTGCGTCAATTGCTAATACAAATTTTTTATTCATAATTAAGCCTTTTTGCAATTTAGTGAAAAAGAGAACTGCCAACAAAGGGCTATTAAATTATATATGTAAAAAATATTAACTTGTAGATTCAACAAATCATTATGAAAAGGATTTTTTTTCTAATTCTATTTTATATTCTCAATTTGATGATTAAATAATTCATGATGGATATTATTTTATTTATTCTTGGGTTGGTTCTATGTTTAATTGGTATCACAGGAAGTTTTGTCCCTATGATACCTGGTCCATTTGTTTCATGGTTAGCTATTTTAATCTTAAACTTAACCGATGCAGTAGAATTTAATTTAAATTTTGTTTTAATAACTCTTTCTGTCGCAGTAGCAGTAGGGTTAATAGATTATATAATACCAATTATTGGAGTTAAGAAACTTGGTGGATCAAAGTCTGGACAAGTTGGAACATTTATAGGACTAGTTTTAGCCATTATAGTGATAGGTCCATTTGGAATACTAGTTGGTCCCTTTGTAGGAGCTTTAATTGGTGAGATGGTAAATAAAAAAAGTTTTTCAGAATCATTAAAACCTGCATTTGGGTCATTAGTAGGTGTGGTTGCAGGAAGTTTAATAAAATTTTGTGTAACCTTGAGTTATCTTTTTTTCTATTTAAATATTTTCTGGACATACAAAGAAAATTTTTTCTAAAAAATAAGTAAATTGTCGAATGTTTAAAAAGGATTATGAGGCTTCTTGGACTGATTTAGACCCAAATTGGCATGTTGCAAACTATGCTTATAATAAATATTCTACTGATGCTAGGGTTTCTTTTTTTAATTCATTAGAGTTAAATAAAACTAAGTTTGACAAACTGAACATAGGCCCTGTTCTTTTCTACGAACATATGTACTATTACAAAGAGATTAAAATAGGTGTTAAATTTTCTGTAACTGTTGAAATAGATGGTTATAGTGAAGATGGAAAGTTTTTTAAACTTTTTCAAAATTTTTATAATCAAAAAGGAGAACATTTAGCTCATTTAGACCTTGCCTTTGGAATAATGGATACAGTCAAAAGAAAGCTAACTTTAATGCCAGAGGATTCATTTAATCTTTTTAAGGAATTATCTAGATCAAAATCTTTTCAAATTTTATCAAAAGAGAATATGAGAATTGAAGGTAAATCTCCACTTAATATTTGATGTGATATGAAAAAGAAATATGCTACTGAAACAAAACAAATTTCCAATATAGAAAGAAAAGAAATTGAAGAGATTAAAAATACTATATTAAAAAAGAAATATTGGAAACAGAATTTAATTTATTTAAGAATACTATTAACAGTTTGGTTTATATGTTCATTTGGTTTTGGAATTTTAATGGCAGAATATCTTAATAATTTTTATCTAGGAGGTTTTCCTCTTGGATTTTGGTTTGCCCAGCAAGGTTCAATATACATTTTTGTAATATTAATTTTTATCTATGTATATCTTATGAATAAACTAGATGAGAAATATAATTTAAAAGAATAGTATGGATTCTCAATTTTGGACATATCTTTTAGTTGGCATAACTTTTACTATATATATAGTAATAGCTATATGGTCTAGAGCTCAAAGCACAAAAGAGTTTTATATAGCGGGAGCTGGAATAAACCCTATTATTAATGGAATGGCGACTGCTGCTGATTGGATGTCAGCTGCATCATTTCTTTCAATGGCAGGACTTATTTCTGTTTTAGGTTATGGAGGTTCTCAATATTTAATGGGGTGGACAGGTGGATATGTTCTTTTAGCATTATGTTTAGCCCCATATTTAAGAAAATTTGGAAAATTTACTGTTCCAGATTTTATAGGAGAAAGGTACTACTCTAGTAATGCAAGGCTTATAGCATTAATTTGTGCAATCTTTATTTCATTTACATATGTAGTTGGTCAAATGAAAGGAGTTGGAGTTGCATTTTCAAGATTTCTTGAAATACCATTTGAGAATGGAGTTATTATTGGTATTGGTATTGTATTCTTTTATGCTGTCCTTGGAGGTATGAAAGGAATAACTTACACTCAAGTAGCACAATATTGTGTTTTAATATTTGCTTTTACTGTTCCAGCAATTTATCTTTCACTTCAAGCTACTGGTAACCCTATACCTCAATTAGGATTTGGAAGTAAGACTATGGATGGAGTCTATTTACTAGAAAAGTTAAATCAATTATCTGTTGATTTGGGATTTGAAAAATATACTGATGTAAATAGGACAACATTGATAAATGTCTTTTTTATTACAGCTGCCTTAATGTTTGGAACAGCAGGATTGCCCCATGTAATTGTTAGATTTTTTACTGTCCCTAAAGTTAGAGATGCTAGAATCTCCGCTGGTTGGGCGCTTTTATTTATTTCAATTTTATATACAACTGCACCTGCAGTTGCAGCTTTTGCAAAAGTTAATTTAATAAATACAGTTTCAAATGCTAGATATGCAGATGTTCCAGATTGGTTTAAAAACTGGGAAAATACAGGCTTACTTCAATTTGATGATAAAAATCAAGATGGTGTAATTCAATATGTTGCAGATTCTCAAATTAATGAACTGACTGTTGATCCTGACATAATGGTTCTTGCAAATCCTGAAATTGCTAATCTTCCTGCATGGGTAGTTGGATTAATAGTTGCAGGTGGGTTAGCTGCTGCTCTTTCAACTGCAGCTGGACTATTACTTGTAATCTCAACTTCAATATCTCATGATTTATTAAAGAAGAATCTTAATCCTAAAATCTCTGAAAAAGGGGAGCTTCGGGCTGCTAGAATTGCTATTGCTGTAGCAGTTGTTGCAGCAGGACTGGCAGGGCTTAACCCCCCTGGTTTTGTTGCAGAAGTTGTAGCTCTTGCTTTTGGATTAGCAGCATCCTCTTTCTTTCCAGCAATTATTCTTGGAATATTTGATAAAAGAATGAATAAAGAAGGAGCAATTTCTGGAATGATTGTAGGTATTTTGTTTACAGCAATTTATATTTTTTACTTTAAGCCACAATTAGGAGGTCCAGGAACTCCTGATAACTATTTGTTTGGTATTTCACCTGAAGGTATTGGTACTATTGGAATGTTTATTAATTTTATTATAGCTATTATTGTATCTAGATTTACTAAACCAACTCCTGAAAGAATTAAACAGCTTGTAGAAAACATTAGATATCCAAAATAATTATGCAAAGAATTAAATCTTTATCAGAATACTTTAATCAATATGAAAAAAGTCAAAGTGATCCAGAAGGATTCTGGGCTGAAATTGCTAAATCATTTAGTTGGATTGAACCATGGAAAAAAGTTTTAGAATCTGATTTTGAAAAAGCAGATGTTAAATGGTTTATTGATGGTAAGCTTAATATTACAGAAAATATTTTTGAAAGAAACCTAATTGAAAATAAAGATAAGACAGCAATTATATGGGAGCCTAATAATCCAGATGAAGACACGAAAAAAATTTCTTATCAAGAACTTTATGAGGAAACCTGTAAGTTTTCAAATGCTTTAAAAGATCTCGGAATAAAAAAAGGGGATAGGATTATAATATATATGCCTATGGTTCCAGAGGCAGCAATTGCAATGTTAGCTTGTGCAAGAGTTGGAGCAGTTCATTCTGTTGTTTTTGCAGGATTTTCATCTACTTCATTAGCTGATAGAATTGATGATTGTGAGTCAAAAATGGTAATAACTTCTGATGGAAATTTTAGAGGAAACAAAGTTATACCAGTTAAATCGGTTGTTGATGAGGCTCTTGAAAAATCTAACTCAATAGAAAAAGTAATTGTTCTGAAAAGAACTAATCAAGAAGTAAACTTTGTTTCAGGTAGAGATTTTTGGTGGCATGAATTAGTTAAAGATAAGTCATCAGAATGTAAAGCAGAAGTTATGGATTCAGAGGATATGTTGTTTGTCTTATATACTTCTGGATCAACTGGTAAGCCTAAAGGAGTTGTTCATACAACAGGGGGTTATATGGTATATTCAGCCTATACTTTTTTAAATGTTTTTCAGTATGATAAAGATGATATATACTGGTGTACTGCAGATGTAGGATGGATTACAGGACACTCATATATAGTATACGGACCTCTTTTGTGCGGAGCTACAAGTTTAATGTTTGAAGGTGTTCCCACATATCCAAATGTTAGTAGATTTTGGGACATAGTAGATAAGCACAAAGTAAATCAATTTTATACTGCACCAACTGCAATAAGAGCTCTTCAAGCCCATGGATTAGAACCTTTAGAGAATAATTCACTAGACTCATTAAAAGTAATTGGATCAGTTGGAGAGCCAATAAATGAAGAAGCTTGGCACTGGTATCATGATAATATAGGTAAAGGTAATTGCCCACTTGTTGATACTTGGTGGCAAACAGAAACTGGTGGAATAATGATTTCCGCATTAGCGGGAATTACCCCTAATAAACCAGCCCATGCATCACTTCCACTCCCGGGTATAATCCCTGTCATAGTTGATGCTGAAGGAAATGAACTAAGTGGAAATAATGTTCAAGGAAATTTATGTATAAAATCACCTTGGCCTTCCATATTAAGAACTACTTATGGAGATCATGAAAGGTGTATTAAGACTTATTTCTCTAGTTATAAAGGAATGTATTTTACAGGTGATGGTGTTAAGAGGGACCATGATGGCTACCTCAGAATTCTAGGTAGAGTTGACGATGTAATGAATGTATCTGGACATAGAATGGGTACAGCTGAGGTTGAAAGTGCAATTAATGAACATAGTGAAGTTATTGAATCTGCTGTGGTAGGTTATCCTCATGATATAAAAGGAGAGGGGATATATGCTTTTGTTATTATAAATCCTGGATCTGAAAATGATAATATAAAAAATCAAATTACAGATGTTGTAAGAAATGTTATAGGTCCAATAGCAAAACCAGATAAAATCCAGATTGTAAGTGGACTACCAAAAACTAGATCTGGTAAAATTATGAGAAGGATTTTGAGAAAAGTTGCAAGTAATGATTTGTCAAATATGGGAGATACATCAACCTTATTGAATCCTGATATTGTGGAAGAAATAATTCAAGGAGCAATCAATTAATTAATTTTTCCAATCCTATACCTCTAGACCCTTTAATCAAAATACTTTTGTCTTTTATTTGAGTTAAATCCAATTCCTTAATTAGCTCTTCTATATCATTAAACTTTTTGAATCTTGAGTCAGAAGTATTCAGAGAAGAAAAGATTTCACCAATCAAATAGACAGATTCAAAATCCATTTTATCTAAATGGTTAATAATTTTCAGGTGCTCATCTTTAGAGAAACTCCCTAACTCAAGCATATCACCTAATATAATTATCTTATTGTTCGGGCTTTCTCTATTAAAATTATCTAGAGCAGCAATCATGCTTGAAGGATTTGCATTATATGCATCTAGATAAATTTTATTTCCATGGTATTCAAGTACTTCAGATCTATTCGCTTCTGTTTGGAACTTATTTAAACCATTCTGAATTTCATCATTATCTAAATCCAAAATTTTTCCAATGCTAATTGCAGAAGCAATATTTGGAAAATTATAATCGCCATAAATTTTACAGCTAAATTCATGGTCATTAATTAAAAGAACTAGCTTGTCATCTTCTTTCTTATATTTAAAAATAAAATCTGATGAATTATCCTTACCATATGATGTATATAAATCACTTTTACATTCTTCTTTCTGAAGACTATCATCATTATTTAACAATATATGTCCATAGTTTTTTATTAAATACTTATAAAGCTCTTTTTTCCCTTTAATTACACCTTTTAAACTTCCAAACCCTTCCAAATGAGCACTTCCGAAGTTTGTTATTAGCCCAATATCAGGCATAGATATTTCACATAGATTTTGAATTTCTCCAATATGATTTGCACCCATTTCTATAACAGCAACTTCAGTTTCAGGTTTTATATTTAGTAAAGTGAGAGGAACTCCAATATGATTATTTAAATTTCTATGAGTACATAATGTCTTATATTTTTCAGAAAGAATACTGCAAATCAACTTCTTAGTAGTTGTTTTACCATTACTTCCTGTTAAACCAATAACTTTTACATCAAACTTTGATCTATTGAATTTTGATAAATTTTGTAACTCTTTTAGGGAGTTTTCAACAAATATTATTCTCTCATTTTTATTTTTCAATTGAGGATCATCAACTATTGAAAATTTTGCGCCTTTATCTATTGCATCAAGTGCAAATCTATTCCCATCAAAATTTTCACCCTTTATTGAAAAAAATATTTCATCTTTTTCTATAGATCTTGAATCAATGGACACACCATTAGAGGATTGAAAAAGTGAATATAAATTTTGAATGTCCATTCTAATTTTATTGCAATATACTAAAGAAATGAGTAATTTAGCATGGGCTCAAAATTACAGTTGTCAACTATAAAACATGAAGCAAATAACAGGTAAAACTTATATAAATTGGTATGAAGGGATGCTTTTTTGGAGGAGGTTTGAAGATAAACTTGCAGCTGCCTATATACAACAAAAAATAAGAGGTTTTCTCCATTTATACAATGGTCAAGAGGCTATCTTAGCTGGTTGTCTTCATGCTATAGAAATTGGTAAAGATAGAATGATAAGTTCTTATAGAAGTCATGTTCATTCTATTGGACTAGGAGAGGACCCTAAATATGTAATGGCTGAACTTTATGGAAAGGCAACTGGAACATCAGGTGGTTTAGGAGGTTCGATGCATATTTTTTCAAAAAAACATAATTTTTTTGGTGGACATGGAATAGTTGGAGGTCAGATTCCATTAGGAACTGGTATTTCCTTTGGCGATAAATATTTTAAAAGAGATAATGTTACTCTTTGTTTTATGGGAGAAGGGGCAGTTCGCCAAGGTACATTTCATGAATCTATTAACTTGGCAGCATTATGGAAATTGCCAGTGATTTATGTAATTGAAAATAATGGTTATGCTATGGGTACATCAGTATCTAGATCAACTGCACAAAGTGAACTATGGAAGCATGGTGATTCATATGGTATTCATTCCCTATCTGTTGATGGAATGAATATTGTTAAAGTTGCTGAATCAATAGATAAATGTATTAGTCATGCAAGAAAAGGAAATGGGCCTTCTCTTGTTGAAGCAAAGACATATAGATATAGAGGGCATTCAATGTCCGATGCACAAAAGTATAGAACAAAAGAAGAGGTTGAAGAGTATAAGAAAATTGATCCAATAACTCAAGTTAAAAGCACTATATTAAAAAAGAAATACGCTACTGAAGCAAAGCTTAAAAAAATTGATGATAAAGTAAAAAAGAAAATTAAAGAATGTGAAGAGTTTGCCGAGTCTTCTCCATTTCCTGATTTATCTTTGATGTATGACTCTGTTTATGAACAAAAAGATTATCCATTCATTAAGCATAAAATAGATTAGTATGGCTGAGGTAATTAACATGCCAAGATTAAGTGATACCATGGAGGAAGGAACTCTTGCAAAATGGTTCAAGAAAGTAGGTGATTCAATTAATGAAGGAGATATATTAGCTGAAATAGAAACAGATAAAGCTACTATGGAGTTTGAATCATTTCATGAAGGAGAACTTCTATATATTGGTATTAAAGAAGGTGAAACAGCACCTGTAGATAGCATAATCGCAATTATTGGTAAGAAAGGAGAGAATATTTCAAGTTTGATAAATGTCTCAGAATCTAAATCTAAGAAAGAGCCAGAGCCAGTGAAAGAGCCAGAGCCAGTGAAAGTAACCGAAACATTAAACACACCTAATTTACAAAAAGAAGAAACTAAGAGTGCAAATGATTTAAAGGGCTCTGGTAGCAAAGTTTTAATTTCCCCTTTAGCTAATAAACTTGCAATTGAGAGGGGTGTTGATCTTAGCCAAGTTAAAGGAACGGGTGATAATGGAAGAATTGTCAAAAGAGATATTGAAAATTATAAACCTGCAACTTTTGTAAACACAAATAATATGATCATTGCTACAGAAGAATCATCATATGATCTTCCAAATAGCACAATGAGAAAATCGATTGCTAAGAGACTATCAGAATCAAAATTCACGGCTCCTCACTATTATTTAACCGTTGAATTTGAAATGGACAATATGATTTCTTTTAGAGAGCAATATATAAATACTCAAAATATAAAGATTTCTTATAATGATATTATAGCTAAAGCTGTAGCTCTCTCATTAGTCAAAAACCCTAAAGTTAATTCAAGATGGCATGATAACAAGATTGAAATAAGTGAGCATGTTCATCTTGGAGTTGCTGTTGCTGTTGAAGATGGATTAGTAGTTCCAGTTATTCAATTCGCAAGTTCAAAGGATATGTCTCAGATAAATACTCAAGTTAAAGACTTTGCGGAAAGAGCTAAAAATAAAAAATTAACCCCTGCTGAAATAGAAGGAAGTACCTTTACTATTTCTAATCTTGGTATGTTTGGAATTGAAAGTTTTACCTCTATAATAAATCAACCAAACTCTGCTATTTTATCAATTGGATCAATTATTGAAAAACCAATTGTCAGAGATGGTGAGGTAGTAGTTGGAAATACAATGAAATTAACTTTGGCTTGTGATCATAGAGCAGTTGATGGTGCTACTGGATCATCGTTTCTTAAAACATTAAAAGAATATATTGAAAATCCTGTTTCTATTTTAATTTAGGTTTTTATGAAAACTATTTTGGTCTCAGGTTCAAGTTCTGGTATAGGTTTTGAAATTTGTTCTCAAGCCTCAGATTTAGGTCTAAATGTCATAGCTATTTCAAGAAATGTTGAACCTCTTAAAGGAATATTAAATCTAAAATCATATTCTGTAGATGTGACTAATCAAGAACAAATTGAAAAGTTTGTCAAAAAATTAATTTCAGAAGATATCAAAATAGATATCTTAATTAATAATGCCGGTTTTTTAGTTAAGGATAGATTTAGAAATACTACATACGAAATTTTTAAGAAGATTTATGATGTTAATGTTTTTGGATTAGCCACCCTCACAAGATCAGTTTTGCCTATTATTAATAGAGATGGACAGGTAATAAATATTACTAGTGTTGGAGGGTTAAATGCTAGTAAAAAGTTTCCTGGTTTATCAGCTTATGCTAGTAGTAAGGGGGCAGTAATTACATTAACTGAAGTCCTAGCCGAAGAATATAAATCTCGTCCTAGATTTAATTGTCTGGCTCTGGGATCTGTACAAACAGAAATGCTAAAGAAAGCTTTTCCAGGTTATGAAGCTAAAATTATGCCTGCTGAGATGGCTAAACAAATCCTTGACTTTGCTTTAGATGAGTCCAGCTTAGTTAATGGAGAGATAATAAAATTAGATAAAGGAAATCTTGAATAAAAGAACAAGATAATTATTTACCTTTTATTTGAATATCTCGGACCTTTTTAAATAATTCAGAGGAGTACACAAAATTATTTACAGACTCATTATCTGTATCAAATATTTCTTGTTTTGAACCTTCCCAAATTTTCCTTCCATTAACTAAGAAAATTATCTTTTCTCCAATCTCCATAACTGAATTCATATCATGAGTATTTATAACTGTTGTAATATTATATTCTTCCGTAATTTCCTTTATTAAGTTATCTATTATTATAGCAGTTTTTGGATCGAGACCGGAGTTTGGTTCATCACAAAAAAGATATTTGGGGTTTAGTACAATTGCTCTTGCAATAGCAACTCTTTTTTTCATTCCTCCAGAAATTTCAGAAGGCAATTTATTATTAGCATCTTTTAAATCTACTCTTTTTATTACCTCATTTCCTCTGTAAATCATCTCATCATTTGATTTATTTGTAAACATCCTCAAGGGAAATATTATATTCTCAAGAACGGACATTGAATCAAAAAGAGCAGTTCCTTGGAAGACCATACCTATTTCTTTCCTTAGGTCAGAAAGATTTGAAAAACTCAATTCATCAAATCGCTTGTCATCAAAGAAAATTTTTCCTTGATCACTATTTAATAAACCTACTAAACATTTCATTAGTACTGTCTTTCCTGAACCACTTTGTCCAATTATCAGGTTTGTTTTGCCTTTTTCAAATTCTGTTGAAATATTATCAACAACCTTTATTTGATCAAATGATTTCGAAATGTTTTCTATTTTAATCATTATGCTAAGAGTAATTGAGTTACTATATAGTTTACAATTATTATAACTACACTTGTCCAAACAAAAGAAAGAGTAGAAGCTTTACCTACGTCTAGTGCACCACCTTTCATATAATACCCGTGATAGGATGGCACAGTAGCTAAAATGAATGCAAAAAGTGTAGTTTTTACATAGGCATAAAATAGATGGTATACTCTAAAATCAAGCTGTATTCCTTGAATAAAATCATAGCTTGTGGAGAAACCTCCATATATGCTAACAATGTATCCTCCTATTATTCCTAGAAACATTGCAAAAGTGATAAGGAAAGGATATAGTAATAAAGCTACTATTTTTGGAAATATAAGGTAATTATGTGTGTTAATCCCCATTACCTCAAGAG
>Ga0208748_1000340_pt1 | contig 24473 bp, 17 predicted proteins | sample Knorr_S7_td_Bott_FD_185599 | JGI IMG/M metagenome (GOLD analysis project Ga0208748, IMG submission 185599) | Marine microbial communities from Southern Atlantic Ocean transect - Knorr_S7_td_Bottom_ad_4513_LV_A (SPAdes) (version 2) | ecosystem: Environmental > Aquatic > Marine > Oceanic | place... | reverse complement strand
AGCATCCATGCTGGATTGTTATTATCATTCATATACAAAGTTTGAAATTGTGGTGAGGATTGATCATGATATTCACTGGCAATAACTACTCCACCCTCTTGGTATACTAGCCCGTTTTCTGTTACAACTTGTACATAAATATCCAATCCACCTGACAAAACAGGATCGCCATTATCCACGCCACGTTCATCTTCCCAGGCTACGAGAAAACGACCATCACCATCATAAGCCAAAGCTGGAGACCCTTGGTAAAGGTCTTCATGACAAATGTTGATATTTTCTCCAATAAAATCCAGCTCACTGCTTACAATCTGTCCTGTAATATTGAAGTCGACACCGTTTTCAAAATCTTCCCAAACGATTAGTGCACGATTTGACGCTCCACTTATAATTTTGATTTTAGACTGATCATTATCTGCAGAAGTAATAGCAACATTTGATGATGATGCTAAACTTCCGTCTTCATTGATTTTGTTAGCATAAACGTCTTTCGAAAAATTATGTAATTCTTCCCAGGCAACTATCGCTGATTCTCCAAACGAAAATTCAGCTAAAACCAGGTTTTCCGGATCTCCCGAATTTGAGAGAGTATATCCTCCGGTTATGCCATTTGTTCCTACTGTCCCGCTACTCGTAATAAAATTATATTTTAACGTCCCGTCACCCCATAGATCTTCTACCCAGAATATCATGATTTCGCCTGATGGTGTAGCCACAACAGCTTCTACATAATTATCAACTTCATAACCATCTACGATACGTACACCGCCATCTTGTAAAAATGACTCACCATTTTGATTAAAAACTTGCATGAAAATATCGTATTCAAATTCATCTCTTATTTCAGACCAGAATACGCAAAAATTATTCCCGTTTAGAAGGGGAAGAATGTGAATTCTCCGTTGTTCCGCAATACTTTCATATACATAAATACCCGAATCACCCCAAGTGGTATTAAAAGCTGTATCATAGCGGTTTAATCGTATCAACTTTGCTCCTGTGGAACCATCAAAATTAGCTGTAATGAAATGAGTTCCATTTTGAAAAAAACTCACAGGTTCGTTTTCGAGTTCCTCTATAAGAATTTCATATCCAGCTAATTGCACACCATCCTGCCATGAATCATTGACTCCATCAGCATCAACTATACTACCATACAATTTTTTCTTATTCCGATTATCTATCCAGTTTAAAATGACTTCCTCATCTAATCCGCCTGTATAAAACGAAGAAACATAATTCACATCACCATCAAGACCCTCCATGGCCAATATACCATTATCCTCAAATATTGTTTGACCACCAGCAATTCTTTGTGTGCGAATGTCAATACTGCCGTTTTCCTGGTCTGCAAAGATCACATAAGCTCCATAAGAATAGTCATAAACTGCAATCGGCATGGATTGATACCCAATTGCATCGGAAACATAAATCGGAGTTGTTTGCCCTAATGAACCATCACTTTGAATATTTTGATAAATGATATCCACATCAGGGTATGTCCCCCGTTCCCAGAAGATATGAGCACCACCAGAGGCATTACCCACAAAACGAGCATGGTGATCATCTCCATCACTATCTAATTGGACCCCATCATCACTCCATGCGCGAACACCACCATTGGTGATTTTTTGATAATAATGATTACCGTTGGTCGTATCAGCGCGATAATCTATCCACTGCACAAATACATCACCGGCGTCATTGCGTTTTACTCGGGGACCTTTTTTATTTGAATTGAAAGTGGATACAACTTGAGGATCAGAGAAAACCAATCCATTACTGGTGAGAAAATTGAAATATATATCTGATGATTCTGTTCCGGATTGCCAAATAACAAACGATGTATCGTTGGACATATACGTTGTGCGCGGTTTAGTCTCCAGTTCAGATGTAACAGCAATGGGTAACCCTTCTTCTGCAAAAACCTTGGACATATCCATATTTATCTTCTGTCCATAAATATCATTCCCTGCGCCACTGCGTGTATCAGTCCAAAGCAATGTTGCTTGACCATTACCGGCATATTCCAAACTTTTGGCGCCTTGATTTCCATTCATTTCTATTATGGCTACTCCCGTTCCAGGAGAAACAATATCATGACTTTCAGAAACGTGTGTTCCGTAAATATCATCATCCAAAAGATTGCGTTTATCCTGCCATGTAACAAATACACCACCAGAACTGTCTGTACACATATTGATGGTTAAATGTCGTCCATCAACACGTGCAAGTGATTCGCCACCATCATCCATGAGACGGTTGCCGTTATTATCTACATGTTGAATAAAAATATCTCCTTCTTCTTCAAAACGATAATCCACCCAAGCAACAAATGCTCCACCACTGCCATCAGCAATTGCAACAGGATCTTCCTGCCGTCCAGGAAGATCAATTACAGCTGCGCCATCCGTCCCCCACAGAAAATTCCCGTTGGAATTCACTTTTTGGGCAAAAACATTCCTAGACCCATTGCGGGTATCTGACCAGACAAATATGGCTGATCCATTATCACCGGGGCAAACAGTTCGCTGCCATTCAATATGAACACCCTGGCGAATAGGCACACCATTGGCTTCCCACAGTGTCTCCTGGGCATTGGCTCGGATTGGGATTAAAATAAGGATAAGGATTAGGATTAAGATCGGGAGTGAACTAATTAAAATATGTTTTTTCATTATTCGCCTTTATTCATCAATTTCAAATATTTGCAATCCTTCTCTCGAGGCGGAAAAAAGGTAGCCATTAGAAAATTCGCTGTGGTACACATAACCAATATCATGAATTCCCCGTTCCTCCACAGCGCTGGGTTGCATTGCTTCGTATAAACCAAGCCCATTACTGGCACATGAAACAGCTATTTGATTATTATTTGACGTTACATGTGTCACAAAAAGATCTTTGGCAAATTGAACCTTATATTCCCATTGCGAAGAAAAACCTGTGGCTAACCTGAATGCTCCGGCTTCTTCGCTGGCCACAAATAATTCCCCGCCATTAATCATGCTTACAGCACGAGAATTCCCTTCTAAATCTATATGATATGAGCTGGTAATGAGCCCGTTTTCATTATGAAACGCTTCAATCCCCAATTGATCCAATGTTAACACAATTTCATTTTCATACAAATCAATACCGTTTGGATTGCCCACACTTGCAATTTCCTCTCCGGATGTATTAAACCATAAGCCAAAACTCGAGTCGAATTCAAAGGTGCTTGTTTTTAGTCCATCATCAAAATCAGCCGCATAGCACGTGAAAGAATTTACGTTATTGGTTATCACACGGAATTCCTTGGTCTTTTCGCTGGAAAACTGACCCACGACTGAAACTGTATCACCTTTGGATAAATCCAAATGAATAGGACGTTCATTGCTTTCCAAAGCGAACAATTGCTGTATGGAAGGTTCATATTCCACTTGGGAGATCTCTTTGCTCACACCCAGTTCTGATAGGGATTTTTTCCAAACCAATGTAGGCGCTGTGATGGTGGAAATATCCCAGAGCTGTATGCCGGCCTGACCGGCTGCTACAAACACAGAATCACCGGAAATGAACACATCACGGCAGTAGCCTTCCGTTTCCACGTGGGCTAATTTATTCAATGTCCACAAGTCTTCAGTATCCGGCTCCATACAACTGAAAACAGAGGCAATTATTAAGAGTAAAATCAGGTGCTTCATACTATTATTAATAACGGTCATAAATCATATCCCACTCAAGAATGACCCAGGCCTGGACCTGGTCAAATGTTTTTAATTCAGATACCCATTCAAATTGGGAATTCGTAGTTCGTATGCGATAGCGCAAGGACCCTTTTAATGTCAAATTTTCAGATAGATTCTTTTCTCCCCACACATCCCATTTGACCTCTTCGTGGCTACGGCCACTATGGAGAGGATCAGCCAACGTTTCCGCTCCATAAATACGAATATCCCTTCGCATCGAAAACCCAACGTTATCAAATCCAAAAAAGTTTTGATTGTAACTGATAGGCACAAACCATTCAACATGTGTATACGAACGATCCAAATCACTTGCTTTGGCTGTTTTGCCGAATGTGATATTGTCAGCAATGCCGTATTTTCCTTCGATTGCTATCGTTCCAAAACCACGAAATTTCTTGCTGATTTTCAAGGCAGTTGTTACAATATTCAGATCGAATTCTGTAAATGGTTTATCAAAATAGCGCTGAGTATAACTCACAAATCCTGATGTCCACAAACGCCTTTTAATAGGATAAGAAACGAGAATACGCTGGTCCCGATCCGTAAAGCTGCAGGATGCTAATTCGTTAGTCGAAACATCGCGATCGATGTAATGACGGATATAATAGCTGTCCAAATGGCGAATGGAGTATTCAAGTTTGCGATACGATCCCCAGTGGTAGGTTGCCTTCAGATTTCCGCTCCAGTAACGGCGATTTTCGTTCTGTGTATAGTTGGATATATTTCCTTTGGCATAAAACTGAATTTGCTTTTTTCTTTCGGCAAGTTGGATCTTTTTTAGTCCACTCATCGAAAAACGGGTATAATGGGAATCGAATGTATCAGCTCCTCCTAGAATATCCCCTTCCAGTGCTGCATCTTTTTTTTCGACTGATGATAACTTTAAAACATTATTATCATAACCGTTGGTTAATCCCACTGTCCACTTGATGGGCGAATGCAAGTAATCAATCCATGACTGACCACAAAGGATGGAAAACGATAATATGACAATCAATCTCATTTATACTCCTGGAAACGGGTTAAAACGCCCCTATCCTTTTCAATAAGTTCAACTGATATAATATGTTTTCCATCAGGTACAGACACATCGCAAGAGCGCCATTTTCCAGGAACTTTATCAGGCAATTCCAGAATAACCGCTTCAGATGATTGTTCGGTAGACATAAAATACGTTCCCAATACCTTATTACCGCTTTTCACCCGCAATCGGTAACTCTCTTCTGCTCCCATTTGGGGTGCAAACATTAATCGAGATAGAATGCGTAATGTTTTGGGGCCTTTTACTTCCACTTTCAGCGGTCGACCATAATTCAATTCGTAATACGATATTTCCTTCTCTCCTGTCTGCACAGTCCTATCGGATTGAAACACCATGGGCTGCAGCTCACGTTTGCCTTTTTTTGCTGTCTCAAAATCTTTTTTAATAACGCGCAGTAAAACAGGATAATTTTGCTTTTCATAAGCAGTAAACGTGAGTGTATGGTCACCGGCTTCAACATTGATGAAATAATTTCCGGAATAGGTATAATAATGACTGGGATGCTGAACGGAACGGATAGACTTCTGGATCTTGTATTTGTGGTTAATGCTAATTGGATCTTCATCGTCAATGGTAACATGATATGAAAATACCTGGCTCTTTTTTGATTTTTTCGGTGATGGATAACGTGCAATGAGTTCTATCCTGACAGGGCCATGAACCTGATACACGACCGCTGCTTCTTTCACGATCGTATATAAACGACGTTTCCCTGCGATCTTCAAAATTTCCTTTTCTTCTCCGCCGGCAGTAGGTCTAAGCAGTTCTGCGGACAAAATGGAGAAACAGAATAAAAATAAAAATGTAATTCTATAATACACTGTCCGGCTCGTGCTCCATTATGCGTTGTTTTATTTGCTGGTGACTTTTCCAGCCCACGCCAAACACCATCCCGGCCACTACAAACAAACATAAAAATGTAACGGTTAAATTGTATTTATGTATAGCATATAATGAACCTAAACCAATCTTCAAATTTGGAATTGGTGCAAAAGGCATGCCCAGATTTTCAGTTAATTTTTGGATATTTAAAACGTGAATCAGAGGCATATTCTGCTTTACAAATTTAACGACAGTCCCTTCGATTCCTCCTTTTCGCGAGATGGCTTCAATATCGTTTCGATAAACAACTCCCGGTGGAAGTAAACGTAAATTAAAGCTCGTTCCTAAACTGGCTACACCACCACCCACATTCACCACTGCTTTGTAATTATTATTCCCAAAATGTACCATGCGCTTTTGAATATTATCCCGGAGGCTTTCCCCTTTGATTAAAGGCATTTCATGCTCGGCAATATTGTCAGTAATCAATGCACGACCTTTTGGACTCAATAATCTGCCTTGATCATTTCGTCCGCCAATGGATGCAGCTATAGATCGCGTTGGAATAAGACCATTATCAAATAATATTTTTTCCATATCCAGCCAGGTCATGTCGGGATCATTGGCTCCCCATTGAGACGCTCCAATGGATGTAATCACAACAGGATGAATATTCATAGCATCACAGGCAATGAGCATGGCCATATTGGCTCCCGGCATGGAACCGGTGAGCATAACTGCTATTGTATCTCCCGACTGTAATCCGGCTTGATCCAATAATTCCACCATAGCAGCAGCAAAATTGGGATCCAATGTGGTTAATTTTGCATCAAGGTCACCTTCATCTGTGGTGGTTAAACTGAATTGTGAACCAACTAATCCTGTTTCGTTGGGATCGTTTTCTACATCCACAAATACACCTTTTTCCAGACGAACTTCTTTTAGCATCTCCATGGCTTTTGCCATTTGACCAGCTGCATTTACTTTGGTTTCGTACGTTTCAGAAATGATTTCTACGCGGGAAAAGAATGCGACGGCAAAAACAACTACAGCCATCACAGCCATCCTCACCAATGTGGAGGTTTTTTGAATAACCGGGATAAATGGTTTAGAATATTGATCAGACATCCAACTGCCCTCCCGATAACAGCATAACCAGTAGTTTAACTAAAACAGCGGTTATCAATATGACAGATATTGTCCGGGTCACACCTTGCCTGTCCATCCAACTGGCAATAAGCCCAGGAATAATATTCCCAATCACAGCATACGAAAACGTATCCAGCGGAGAAAAAATAAGATTACGCGAAATATAACCGGCAATAAATCCCAAAAGTAAGGTCAAGACTAAACGACGCTTGCCGTAAATAAACATGTAATTGCTCAAAAACTTTACGATTCCAATAACAATAATCGCTGCTAGAAATGTCATGAAAATTTGGTCCGGTTGATGCAAATACAAAGCAATATAACCAGGCACAATGACTCCACCAGCTGTAACACCCAATGTTTCAGATAAAATCAGGCTGAAGGCAATTCCCAGTCCTATGGTAATTTCAATCATTTTTAAACTTTATATTCCATTAATTTATCGACTAATTCCTGTCCAAACCCCACTTGGTTACCCATGGCAAATAAAAGCGAATCTTTGGGCAGCGATTCGAATTGCTTAATCGTCTTACTCATTAATTCTGTTTCTTCAATTAGGACTGAATTCGTTTGTGGCGAATGATATTCCATATGCTTTACCATTGAATCCACTTTTTGACCGCGCACGATGGATTGATCCGGTTTAATATCCTCATAAATCAATTGCAATAATTGTCGTGTGCGGCTGCGTCGATCTTTTCGGCTGTTCAAATAAATGCACGTTTCACCTTCTACAGGATAACGCCGTTCTACAAAATTCCAAATTTGTAATGTGGAAACCGGATCATTTGCTGCCATGGAATTCACAAATAAAATAGGACCGTTACCAAAATCCAGTTTATGGACCACCAAAGCACCCAAATCCGGTTTAACTTTTTTCATGCCATCCAACGCTGTCTTTTTATCAACTCCTGCTTCTACACATACTTCCAATGCTACAGCGACATTTTGAGGGTGTTCGAGATAAGAAAAATCTTTCAAATCATCTTCCTGTACTGTTGATTCATCTGCTGCAGTTAAAACAGTATTTCGAGATTTTGCAACAGGCGCAATGGTTTCAAGAATATCGTTTTCACCCAAAATCATTTTACCGTTAAATGGAATCGTGTTTGCTAAAGAAAGTCGTACATCATCTAAGGTTGGTCCCATTTCTTCCAAATGATCCGGGCGAGCATTGGTAATGACACCAATATGTGATTTAACCATTTGCTGTTCGGAAATCCATTGATATTGAGGTTGTACGGCCATGCATTCCATGACGACAGCATCCGGTTTTTCTTGTGCAAAAAAGCGCATTAGGCGCACTTGCTCTCCGATGGATGCGGAGCGTAATCGATGGATAATGCGATCGTTTCCTTGCGAGTCAATAATTCGAGGAGCCGTACCGGTTGTTTTGGCGAATGTCCGTACTCCCCCGGCACGAAGACCGGCTGCAATTAAACGTGTAACGCTAGATTTACCTCGAGTACCGTTAACATGGATACGGAGTGGAATTGCATCCAAACTCCGCTGGTGCTGCCAAAATTCGATTGCTCCAATTAATAGGAGAATGAGTATAAGAACACCCAGAATGTATATTGGTGTCAACGGCATATAACATCATCCAGAATAATCAGTAATCCATTATGATCAAAATAATACCAATCATATCCAAAATATTAATGATTTCATCCTGGTTCATATCTGCTAGATACGGATTAAGGTTAGAAGTGTTCTGATCGATAATATAGTCGACTAATATTAAAACATCCGTCACATCTAATAAACCATCTTGATTTACATCACCACGCATACGGATATCAGATCCACGGGTTGTAATTAGAATAGCTGTTTCATCATCCAATTGCATAGCAGCCGTCGGATATTGATTATTAAACGTATACTGCAGGCCTTTTGTCGCAGTTGCATCTTCGATACCAACTGTACAGTATGCACCATGAACTTGGCCCCATCCATAATTTCCTGTAGTCGTATTATTAAATGTTTTATACTGAATTAGAATTTCACCATCACCCGTCGGGGTAAAGTAATAAGCTGGATCCCTCAATATTACTTGAAACGTTTCCAGACTGTTATTATCGTACGTCCTTAAACGAGACCATTCAATAATAAATTGATGATTTGCAGCATCATAATATTTGTATACACGGCCATTTGAAGATGTAATCATATCATCCCAGAATGCTGCAATCATAGGTGATGGACCACCTGCTCCCGGAAGAGGATAATTCCTGAATGACTGCATAGATGTATGTCCCATGGCAATCCAGCCATTGGAACACACAGTAATCTGTCCATAAGCCTGTCCATACATCCGGAACATGAATGGTAATGTCACATGAGTAACATCATCTCCATTATTACCATTATCTATGACGGCTATCTGGGAACCGTTACCGCCGTAACGATCATCAATTTCGATCCAGTTATAAAATGGTGCATTGGAATAAATTTGATCACCGCTATCATAGATATAATAACCATATTCATCAGGACCTAAAGGATCTGTTACAGTAACAGTTCCAATTTGCAATGTAAACGGACGCGTAATTTCAAATCCATCACCGCCGGTAATGGTTAAGAATAAATGAGCCATCGTTCCCGGGAGTAATGATTCGTCAGCAGTCACAGTAAAATGATCTGTACTGTTCGACATTTGACCGGCTAATATCGTACCCCAAACGCTGCTTTCATCCGTTATTTCCAAAGCAGGTAAATTGGTATTCAAAAATGCCATTACATTCGTAGCATTAACAGATCCTGAATTGGATAATGAAAATTGAAGTTGAGCTGTTTCTCCAGGATCTAAAACACCATCTCCACCATCAATTACCGTTACACTTACAACATCTAGATATGATCCGGCTGTATTGTATGTCAAAATACCTTCCCAAGAATTGTTATTATCATCCGCCAGTATTAACCTAAACTCTACATCCTGACCTTCAACAACACTATTATCTAACTCAACAACAAATTGATCCGTTGGATAATACGTTTCATTGGAATCGAGTCCGCCGTAAGTAATAGTACTAACTGTTACTGTTACATTGTCACTGTTTGCAGATAGCGTTCCGGTGATGCCACTTGCAGATGATGTACCATAATTATGAATCGGGATTGTAAGCTCTACAACTTCACTACTGTTTAACACGCCATCACCATTTCCGTTTGACGGGGCATTCCCATCATCATCAATTATAACCAGGTTTGCAAGGATATTTACATTTGCTTCTGGATTGCTAATTTGAACCATCCCTTGATGGGGAATATAATTTTTTGCTGTAACAGTTACGGACATATTGCCTACCGCAAATGAGTTGATCGGTAATGTAATATTACCGGCAGCATCCGTATAGCCCGATTCAAATACTTCGTCACTGCCTTTTAAAATAGTTACTAATGCGCCCTGCATGTCATCGCCATCACTAGCGTTAACATGTATATCAATAAAGTTTGTACCGCGATTTAAACTATTATCATATGTTACTGAAAAACTTTGAGGCACTGCTGTCCACATATGTAGTGCCGGATCACCCATTAAATTATTCCAATGAGTAAACGTACTTACAAAACTATTGGGGTTGGATGGATAGGTTTGATACATGTGTAATGTACCTCTTACCAAGGCAGCTGATGGTGTTTCCAAACCATCCGCGAATACGCCATAATAGAAGCCCATATCTACAGCATTGTTGAACATTGTATGCGTACCCAGTGTTGCCGTACCGATAGCAACAACGGCTCCCTTAGGTTGTGATGGAGTTCCAGCGCGAATAAATGCTTCGCTCATCGATGTTTCAGATGAAAAGGAACCTGTGCCACAGGTAATGACTGTTGCGACACATAGCTTAAAACCGTTATTTAAACCACTAATATTTCCATTTGTAAAACCACTTACTCCCCAATAACCACGATAATTAAAAAAGGTTAAACCATCGTTCAGATTATTAACCATTTGGCTTGGGAATGGTGAGTTATACACTGTGCGAACATCATCATATCCGCCCAATTCTTCTAAATTGTGTTTAGTCGCTTCTTTCGTAATAATACAGGAAATCCCAGATGTTGAAGGATCGCCAACCACACAAGCACGGGTAAACCAATTTTCACCCATATAAGGATTTGTTTCATACTGAATGGTCTTATTAATAATAGTTGCCAATTCAGTTGTACTGCTAAATGAAATACGACCGATTAAAACTTCCGGGAAAAGATCAGTCCCATCCAATTGACTATATGGAAAATCGCCTTCACCATTATAGCCACTCCAATTTTCGAAATAAGTTGGAATTGAATATGAACCGGATGCATCCCCAACCAATGCAACATATTCTGGTGGATCTGTCCAAGTTTCATATGCATTTTGAATATAATATTTTATGGCTGATACAGAAGAACCAGTCGTACTTATCGAAACAGTATTAACGACATATCCTGCTTTATGACGCCAGTTAAATAATGAGTTAAGTGTCGACATTATATTAGAAGAATTACTTGGAAGTATGTAAAGAATTGATGGCTTTTGATATTCTTCGGCACTTATGTACCGATCATAATTCACAACAATAGATCTGTAAAGTTTTTCAAAAACTCTGGATCGTTTTGCCGGTCGGAGTGAATTATCTTCAACAGAACCTATTTCGACTAATTCAATTTCTGCAGATGTAATTACTTCTAGTCTTTTCTGAAGAGGTTTGTATTGAAAAGGAGTAAATGAAACAGTCACAATTTCTAAATCACGAAATGTTTGAGTTTCAGACACAACTCCCAGGTTTTCAGGGTAAGCAGTTAAGTTTGTATATGTGTTTACATTACGTTTAAAACTGACAATCTCATCTGTCGTCACATTTTCCCATGTTTGCAAAGGAAGTAAATCAACATTTTCAACAAATTCAGAGGAAATAATATTCACCTGTGCTCTATATGTTTTTCCTGGATCAACCGCATAAAACGTAGTTAATACTGGCAATTCAGGATTTCCTACCAGAGACATTTGGCCAGCACCATTTATAAAAGGGCGCTTGAAAGTTTGACCATTCAACGTGATATCTTCCATATCATATTCAGGTATACTGAATTGTAATACATGATCACCTTTCACGGTTGATTTCAATGAAAATCCTTGCATCGTTTCATTCCCTGCTGCACTATGCAACATACTGAAAAGACCCATAGCTAGAGTTAGCATTAAACGTAAATACGATTGTTTCATTCTTATTCCGTGTTTATTTATAGTAATAGAAAGTTATCAAACCAAAACCCAATATTGGATTCCAGAAAAAATATTGTCACTGCGCTGATGACTAGATATGGCGCAAATGGTAAAGGACGATTACGATCAAATCCTTTTTTCATAGAAATACCCAGCCAGGCAATAATACCCAAAAGGGCTGCTAGAAATAATGTAAGTGCCATATTCCATGGTCCAAGCCATGCTCCGAGTATCAGACCCAATTGAATATCTCCCCAGCCCATGCCTTGCCGACGTGTCATAAAGTATGTTATTCCCATCATTGCTAATGGTATAAAAACACCTGCAAAAGCACCCCATAAAACGAATTTCCATTTAAGAGTTCCCATAATAACGCTCATTACAATCACGACAATTCCTGAAATTATTAATGACAACGGTATCATCATAGTTTTCATGTCAATCCACGCTAATGCAATCAAAACAGATGAGAACAAAGCAGTCATTGTTGCATGCATTGGGACAAAAATCAAAAAACAAATGACCCAAATACTTCCAGTAATAAATTCCACAACTGGATATTGCCAGGAAATAGATTCATTACACGCTGCGCATTTGCCTTGCTGAATAACAAATGACACAAGTGGAATATTTCGGAACCATGGAATCGTTTTTTTACACATTGGACAATGCGACCTTGGTTTCCATATAGATTCATCTATAGGCAAGCGATAAATAAGCATATTTAGAAAACTGCCCACGATAGCACCTATAAAAAATATTAATAGAACAGGAAGCCACGTCATTATAAACCCTCCTGCAGGGCTGATCCTAAATAGAATACTGGTAAATATGTTACAATAACCATGACGGCGATGACTAAACCGACCATTAAGATAAGCAATGGTTCAATAAGCGTTGTCATACGCTCTACAAGGGCATTAACCTGTTTATAATAATAGTCTGCAGCATTATCCAAAAGTGAAGCTAATTCACCAGTTTCCTCACCTGTAGCTGTCAATTGCAATAAAATAGATGGAAACCGCTCTGTACGCCGTAAAGCAGTGCTAATATTAAAACCATCACGAATATATTCTGTCGCTTCCATAACAGCCACTTCATACACACGATTCTCTACAATTTTTTTCATTAGTTTCATTGAATCAATAACCGGTACGCCGGCAGCAATTAAAATGCCTGCAGTCTTTGAAAACTTGTTCAAAATAGACTGTTCTACCAAGGGACCAAAAACAGGACTGTTTAACTTAATCGTGTCAATAATAAGCCCACCCCGCTGTGTTTTGGACAGCAACCAAATACTAAACGTAAAGCCAAATACGGATAAAAGAATCGTACCAAAATGAAAACTCACCCACTCACTAATCGCAACCATTGTTTGCGTTGCTGCAGGCAAGTCTGCTCCGAGTTGTGCATAGACATCTGTAAACTGTGGAATAATCCAAATAAACATTCCTGCCATCATTGCAAAAAGGAATACAACCATAAAGATTGGGTAGGTCATGGCTGAACGAACTTTTCGTCGAACATCATCCAGATTTTCTAAATAAATAGCTAACTGGATCATAATTTCATTCAAATTACCGCTCACTTCTCCAGCTTTGGTCAGTGCAATATATAAATTATTGAAAACACCAGGATGTTTTTTCATGGATTCAGATAAAGATAATCCTTTCCGGATATTTTCACTCACATTGAGTAAGACTTTTTTGAACCGACGATGCTTTTCTTCAACAGCCAGTCCACTAATAGATCTCTCTAGTGTTAAACCAGCAGAATACATCGTGGCTAGTTGCCGGGTGAAAAATACAAGACTGCTTAATGGAATTCGATTTTTTAACCGTTCTAATGAAAGATTTAGTTCATCTATGAATGGGCCTATAAAGTCCCAACTTGTATCTACTTCTTGAAGATTGACTATAATTTGATTATTAGCCGCTAACTTTTGCATGGCTGAATCAAGACTGTTTGCACGCAATTCACCTTCGCGACGTGAGCCGGCATTATCTTTAATTAAGTAGGAAAAAACCGGCACTAAAAATCCTCAAAAGTTGAACGTAATATTTCGGCAATCGATGTTTCACCTGCAAAAATTTTTCGGATACCATTATCTCGGAGAGAGACCATACCTTCTTCCAATGCTTTTTGACGAATGACATCTTCATTCGCATTTTCAAATACCAATCCACGTATGACTCTTGACATTAGAATCAACTCAAAAATTCCCGTTCGTCCATGGTAACCCGTATTTCTGCAATGACTACACCCTTTTCCTTTGAAAATCTCTTTACCTTTTACTTTGGAGGGATCCAAGCCGATCATTTCCAATTCTTCTTTTGTAGGTGTATACGATTCCTTACAATTTTTACAAATAGTCCGTACTAAACGTTGAGCCATTACAAGATTTAAACAGGAACCAACCAAAAATGGTTTTACACCAATGTCGAGTAAACGCGTTATTGTTGAAGCAGCATCATTTGCATGGACTGTAGAAAAGACCAAGTGCCCTGTGAGTGAAAATTTCACCGCAATATCTGCCGTTTCTTCATCGCGGATTTCACCAATAAGCAATACATCCGGATCTTGACGCAATATTGAACGTAAAGAAGCAGAAAAAGATAAGCCTATTTTTTCATGTGTTTGCACCTGATTAACGCCATCCATTTGATATTCAACAGGATCTTCCACAGTTGTAATATTTATACCTTCGCTTTTAATTTCTTGTAGAGAAGCATATAAACTTGTTGTTTTACCACTACCTGTCGGACCGGAAACCACAACCATGCCATACGGTTGAGCAATGACACGTTTAAAAATGGAATACATATCTTGCTCAAAGCCAAGGCGTCTTAGATTAAACGAGAATGCGGACTTATCTAGAAGCCGCATAACAACTTTTTCCCCATGCACCGTAGGTAAAATAGATACACGAACATCAATTTCACGATTTGTTGCTTTAATGGTAAAACGGCCATCCTGCGGCAAGCGACGTTCGGCTATATTCAATTTAGATAGAATTTTAATTCGTGTCACCAATCCACTTAAAGACGTGCTAGGGGGAGTCATAATCGTTTGTAATACACCATCAATTCTGATGCGTACATTCACAATTTTACTTTGTGGTTCTATATGAACGTCAGTAGCTCTTTCTTTAATGGCTTCTTGCAAAATCAGATTTACCAATTTTACAATTGGAGCATCTTCAGCTGAAACTTTATCGGGAGAAAGATCTACTTCTTCTGCATCATCTTCATCTCCGGAAATGACTTTGATGTCTTCAAACACATCTTCCACTTCACCCGATTGACGAATTTTATCATATAACTCATCCATTGCACGCTGAAGCGCTGTAGAACCAGCAACCACAACATCCGGAGACAGTTTCGTTAGACGCTTCAGATTATCAATAGCAACCAAGTCTTCAGGGTCTTCCATAGCTACTTGAATTGTGGAATTGGATTTAGCTAAAGCCAATAGGCTATGTTCCCGTGCAAAATCTTCAGGGATCAGCTTTACTACATCCAAATCTGCTTTGAATAAGTTATCTTCTTCGATTGCTTGATAACCTAACTGCATCGCATAAACAGTTACCAAATCATTTTCTGTAATCGCACCGCTGTGCATCAATGCAGCACCTAATTTTTCACCGGACTTTTGCTGATCAGCCAACGCTCGGTTGAGTTGCAATTCATCGATTTTTTCTAGATGAATCAGGATTTCGCCAATCTTAGAAAATTGAGGATTGAATTCAGCCATCATCAAGGACCTATAGGCGTTCTGACTAGCAAAATATCTATCGGATCGCTGGTGATTGATTGTGCAATTAACAACGTCGCCGTGAGACTGGATGTGAAATCTTCGTACTGAGTTGGGTCATCTGTACCTACTATCCACGCACATATTCCAATATCATATTCAACAACCCACGTTACTTGACCATTTTCATCCGTTGTACCTACATTGTTAGCAATGGGTACTATAGGCCAATAAATGTTTGCAGCACCCGGAGCATTCATAGCAATGGGTGCACCATTAACGGGATTACCATAATAGTCCTGGAGAGTACCGGTAATGTTGAGTTGGACAGTAGAAGCTCCTAAAGCAGTGAAGTCAACATAAGTCGATGCCGCACTTAACACCAATGTTCCAGGCACGAATGTCATATTTGTTTCACCTTCATTTTCATTGATACGCACAGAAACTGTATCACCATTGACACCAAAGGTTAGTGCAGTAACAAAACCAATATCACCAATTGCATCTGTAGAATAAATAATAGTAGTGAATGCAAGACCGGAGTAAGAATCACCATTTAGATTCGGATTGCCAGTATAGCTAACACCTTCCACAAATGCTTCAATAAGCGTATTGGGCGGTTCAGGCTCCATTGACCAATAAACATAGGTACTATCTGCTACTGGATTATACCATAGGTCATACACCATTGCTGATGCCTCCGTCTGGTAATATCCTCCCCCAGTTGGAATGGTATTCAACGGATCGTATTCAGCTTCTATATTGGCTGGTGGACCGGTTGCGATGATAACAGATATAGCTGTCGCTGAAATTTCTTCACCTTCATACATGAGTACAGCTGTTACCCTAATAGGGCCGGGAGCTACACCGCTATTCAATGAAACACAGGCTTCTCCATTTGCAGAATAAGCAGAATCGATAATACCGGCGTTATTTAGGTTTGCACCTTCTGGAATATTCGGGCCAAGTGTGAAGGTTACGAGATAGGGTGTCTGTACCAGCACACCATTTTCATCATACACACGGGCACAGATATCGGTGGATTCGGATCCACCGCCGCCCACAACCATAATTTCACCCGGGTGTGAAGAAGGTATTTGAATATATGCAGGAATACCTGATGATGTATCCCTGATGGTGATTTGCACAGAATCCATGACCAATCCAAAGACCGGGTGCTGATAGCGTGCAGACACAGTGGAAACACCAATTTCATTCGGGTCGCCAGTATCAGAAAAATCAACTTCAGCCGTACCTGTCGAATCTGTCAATTTGTTCAATTCACTTAAACGGCCATTTGTGCTTTCAAAATATAATTCAACATTCGATATAGGATTACCATATTGACGTGAATTGATGCGGGCAGAAAGATCAGCCTTAGTAATACCGTCATCGAGCTTAATGGCATTCGTATTCGTAGAAAGATTCAATTGATAAGGCCACAATTCTACAGCGCTGGTATCGAAAACACCAAAACGAACTGAGGCTTCGAAGTCAGTTCCGCCTTTCGTATACAGAGCAGTCACTTCTACTCCTTCATATGTCGGCGTAGTTGCATTGTCATAAGCCGCCAAATTCCCATCTGAAAATTGTACAACAGCATACCCATCATTATTTGTTTTAGGTGTATTCGTATCAAAGGTACCCATTTCTGCACCTGACACTTTTGCTGAAAAAGTAACCAATTGATCTTTTTGTGGTTGATCAAGAGAATCCAATAATTGTGCCGTTAAGTATGTTGTAACCAATGGACCTTTTAGATCTTCACCAACAGCAACTGCATTACTATTGCTGTCAAAACCAAAGGATTGTGCTATAACTTCTATTTTAAATGCACCCGAAGTTATTAATGCAGATTCATTAGCATTTACCGGATCTCTTTCATCACAACTGACTATCAAGAACCCAGCTACAATCAGAATTAAATTAAAATATTTTGTTATGTTATTCCTCATCACTTGATTCTCCTTCTGAATTTTCAGAATTTTCATTTTCCAATGTTATTTCTTCTTCATCTTCTGAAGACTCAATTATAGATTTTTCAAATTCAACCATTGCAGCTGTTTTTAAAATGCCATCCATTCCTGGCTTCAAAACCCAAGGTGTAATTTGAATAATAAGATCCGTTTTCTTTTCAATTAAATTACTACTGGTAAATAGTTTCTTACCTATCAGTGGGATTTTGTTTAAAAAAGGTACTTTATACTCTGTATTCTTCATTTCTCGATTAATTAAACCACCAATAATGATTGTTTCACCATCTTTGACTCTAATCGTTGTAAAAGATGTTCGCTTTTTTATTCGTGGAATATTTTTATCAGGACCAATAAATTCAACAATGGAAGAGACTTCCGGATTAACTTGCACAGTAATATCTCCATCAACATTTACCTTAGGCAGAACATGAAGCTTGATTCCTACTTCTTCCTTCTGAACCTGAACCTGCCCGCCTACACCGCCTGCACTCAAGATATAAGGAACAACATCTACCATTTCGATATATGCTTTACGCCCATTTAATGTTACTAATTTTGAATCAGCCAAAATTTCAGCTTTATTATGTTTAATAAGAAAATCCAGAGTTACATCAAATGCTGTCATTTGTCTGCTAAACTGTGTAGGGAGTAAATTTTGGTCATCTTTATTATTCCAAAACAATCGATTAAAAACCATATTCTCGGGTAATTCTTCAAAGGGTAAACCACCATAATCTTCAACAACGCCTGTTCCGGCTTCATTCTGTTGTTGGGCGAGTCCAGGGACAACACTACCTGCACCCTTTACACCTCCGGGAGGAATTGCATTTTCAGCATAAATATTTGTAAAATGAGCCAGTTTTGACCAGTCAATACCTAAATTTTCATCCACATCAACTGCCACTTCGATCAGCCTGACTTCTAGCATAATTTGTGTAGATGGTTGATCAATCTTGCGAATGACTTCCTCTATTTCAGCAATTTTTTTCGGCGACGCATTTACGAGGATTTTATTGGCAGAAGTATCCACTTGAATTTGATCTGTCAAATCTTGCAAAAACAATTTCACAGCCGCTGCATCAGCATATTTTAAATCTATAACATGAGAAGTGATTCCCACTTCTTCCCTAAGTTTTTTATGTTCTGCAATGAGAAAAGAATTACCGACAATCTCATAACTCAATCCAACTGCACGCACGACCAAGTTAATAGCTTGTTCGATGGGAACCTCATTCATGTGAATGGAAATTTTATCCTGTCGATTCACACTGGGACCCATTACAATATTATAACCGCTTTCTTTTGCCAGAATAGAAAGAATCCCAGGTAAGTATGCATCTTCCGCATTAATAGTTACCAATGTAGGTTTAATAGATTCCATTGCAGAAATTGTGCTTGGATTTTTCTGAGCAAACAGTCCTGCAGTGAAAATAAATATGGTTAGTAAAAATTTAATTTTCTTCATTTTAATACTCATTTCTTGTTTTGTTTTCCATGGTCATATTTTCTTCTTCAGCTAATCCAGCAACAGAATAATGATATTCGGTTTCGCCTTTAATTATAACAACTTCATCCGCATCTATCCATACGACTTCACCTCCGGCTATTGAATCACCCATCACCACAGTATAATTTTCCCCACGATATTGAATACCGGCATATTGGGTTGAAGCACCATCTATAATATAGGTTACACGGAGTTTCTTTTTATTTCTATAGCGGAGCATCCGTCCTTGGGCATCGGTCAGATATAAAACATTGGTTAACCGTAGCGGTTCTTTCTCCAACGTAAAATTGAAGGCATTTCGATCCTGCAAGCGTTTTTCAAGAAAATCAATTACGCCTTCCAATTCTTTGTCAGCGCCAAACTGTAAATTGTCTGCACGTTTTTTAGCTGATTCCCATTTAGAATTCAATGGATATAGCTTAATTCCAGCTGTGCCGATAGAAATCACACTCATTATGATTAAAATCACCCAGATAGTTTTATTTCTATTATTCATTATATAGCCTTTGTTTTGGATTTAACGAGTGTCAATGTGGCCAAGTGAATTTCAACAACCTGTTCTAATAAATCTTCTTCAGTGGCTGTTCTTTTAACACGTTCAATCCCATTTTTAACATGAAATTCATTAATGGATATCAACCTGGGAGACCGTTCAATTTCAGCCATGAATTTCCCCAATTGGTCATAAGTACATTTTATGATTAATTCATATGGAGTTCTTAAAAAATTTCCCTGTTCTTCTATTGGTCGGGGTTTCACATTTAATAGTGAAATATCCAAGTTATTCATTGTTTCAGCCAAATTTTTCAAAAATGGAATTGATGCATCTTCAGCCAATGAATCCTTTTTAGATAATGCCAGATTTTCATCAAATAGCGTATAAACTTGATCTAATTTGTTTGCTAAAATCTGGGCACTGATTAATTGTTCATTCAATTCCTGTTGTTCCATTTCCAATACTTTTAATTCTAATGGTTTGTCACCAATTTGCCAATCTTGATTCATCCAAAAAAGAATGGATAAACCAAACAGAACCAGGGTCATTATGTTATTACGACTTTTCATAAAATATCCCCTTTTGTATTGGCTGAAATCCTCAATGCAGCTTCAATTTCAAACTCGACTATTTCCTGCTCACGAATTGTTTTTAAAGAACCTTGGTTGAATTTTATTTTAGAAAAATTTTCTCCAAGTTGTTTATTACTTTTTAATCTGTTGATATAATTATGAATAATGTCAAAGTCTTTTCTATCTTCATAAATGACTGCTACACCACTAATTATTATTTTATTCTTTTTGTATTTCATGGATGTAATTGCCATATCATCCGGGGTCATTTCTCCAATTAGTTGCATATTTCTGGCCCAAAGGATTCGATTATTTTCCATTTCAGCTAAAGACATGATATCTGCTTTGGACAGGTTTTTTCCTTCTTTACGGAGAGCACTAATCTGATTTTTTACATCTTTGATTTCAGATTCTTTGCGTTCAATCAATTTTGAATAACCTCGCCCTATCCACCATGTTTCTACATTGACAAACACTAATAGAACTATGATTAATCCAAACGTGAACCAACGGCTGCGTTCTCTCCATTGTTCACGAATAGTTTCTCGGCTTTCAGATTGGTTTAAGTTTATTGAGATAAATTTATTCATGCGTCAAATCCACCTCCACGTAAGGCCAATCCAGCAGCGACTGCATATTGAGCAGGATTAACTATTTCATCATCATTATATCCTTCAAATGATTTCATTGGATTGTAAACACTCACTTCTAAACTCAACTTGTTTTGAATTAATTCAGCCAATCCTTCTGTGGCGGATCCTCCACCAGTTAAATATAAATGGGTGAAAAAACTCTGGTTAGTTGTTTTTGCATAATATCGCAATGAACGACGAATATCTTCTATAAAATTGTCAAATACATTTCGTTCAGCAATTCCAATTCTACCGGTTGAATCACTCGCATCTTCTGTATTAAAACTCTTAATTCCCTCTTTTAACAACTCATCGTTAGAACTGACATAATCTTTTTCTAATTTAGTCGCAAGTGCTTTCACAAATTCATGGATGCCAACAGGAAGATCACGAGTAAAAAATGCATCCTTCCTGCCCCAAACTGTCAATGCACTCGACACAGTACCAATATCCAGCAAAACAACTGCTCCGTCTTCCGGAAGATCATTGGCATAGGAATAAGAATTCATTACAGCTATAGGATCCACATCAATAATGCCCGGTTTAAAACCGATTTCTTTAAGTATTTCGATGTGAGCAGAGGATGTTTTTTTGGTACAGGCAACTAATGCTACATCTATCTTATCTACTTCCTTTGGGTTTGAACCTAAAATCTGGAAATCGATTACAGCATCGGATCCATCCATAGGGATATGTTTCCTGGCTTCAAAGGTCATGGATGAATGCAATTCTTCTATTGGCATATCCAACGTCGTAATCTGTTTCACACTCACGTAGGATCCGTTTAGGGATGTTACGAGGTGTTTTACCCTTTTTGGATTGATTTTCATTTCTTTCATTAGTTCACGAACTGCCATCACCCAATGAGGTTGAGATATTTTTTCAGGATCATAAGTCTGGTTAGGCTCCGGCACCAATCGTAAACCATGATTAACCAGTTTATGACCTCCTTTTGTTTTATCAAGCACTACTGCCTTGATGTATTGTCTGCCTATATCGAGGCCGAGTATCATTCTATTGTTCCTTTTTTTGAATTGGTTGAAATTTCTCCATATGCTATTATGATTAAAGCCATTGATCCATCTGCCCGGGAAGCGGGCGGAAAATATGGAGGAATTGAAAAATCTGTAAAATTATAATCATAATGGTAATCTTTATCGTAACCAATTCCGGGAGAAATATTATAGGGTCCCGGAGCGTTACGCTTCATATATCCTCTTTTCTTTTGAGACATGGAGCCCCAAAAACGAAAATAACCTCTTAAATCACTGTTTCCTGTATATGTGGGTAAAAATGATGTTGGATTTCTACGCGGACCACGGCCATCACCTAATGAAACTTGAGGAACAGCAGAATTGGGACCATTGTATGCTGAACTTGAAATTGTATTTTGCCAGTACTGAACAACAACAGATCCTTCCATAGACAGCATTGCTGCATTAACAATTAAATCTACTCCATTCTCACTATTTCGGGCGCCATTGGCTTCTGTATTGGCTAATATTATATTTGCTCCAGAAAATAAGCCCATTCTATTGGGAGTCCCATAAACGACCTCACCTGTGCTTGTATTTGAGTCCTCATAAATAAGATCATCAATTATCCAAATATTGTTCCAAACTCGATCCCAGATGGTAAAATCATCACTCCGTCGATAATACGTATTTTTATCTGTAACAATAGTATATTGACCATCCACAAATCCCTTGACACGAACTTGACCATTGCGAACATATATGACTGTCTGATCGCCGGCATAATACAAGGTTGGTGCCATAATATCCGGTCCTCCAGGTGGTGGCTCAAAATCGAAATGATGAAAACCACTTGTATCGCATAAACTCCAGCCATCATCGGGATGGCTGTGATAATTAGCAAAGTTGGGAAAATCAATTGAATTGTCCTGAAATGTAACATAATTCAATATGACTTCCTCATCATCTACAAACTGATTATCAAAAGACTGAAAAATTGGACCCATTGTAAAAATAGCTCCACCTGTATTTACATTGATTGCCAATATTTCACCCATCCAAAATTTATTGGAATCCGGATCCGCAGAAAATACGGATACAGTATCACCCACTTCATATTCATCTAAAACACTCGTTATATCATTCCCTTCTACGTCATTATTATCAATAAACAACGAATCCGTAAAATAAAATCCAGTCGCTTCGTCCCATGTTGCATCAAATGCAATCCGTCTATCGTTTAACAAACCGGGAGATGTGTCTAAATCCCAATTGAATGTCGTAGGCGGTGGGCCTGCATTTCCAATGGGAGGAATTTGATATGTCCATTGTGATATCATAAACCCATTATCTACAAATTCTATTTCAGTCATAATAAGTGTATCTCTACCAGAACTTTGAAAAAGCAAATCATCTGCTGTAAATACAAACGTTGCATTTTCGATAGCTCGGTCAAGAGCATTATTGGGTGGAAATTTTATTTCTTCCGCTTCATCATTTGCAGATATCCATTCTTCAGGATTACAATTATTATATGCAATACCTTCAACTGCTGAAACTTTGGCTTTTGTAAAATCCGGGCAACCCCAGTTACTCATTTGCATTTGTCCATTGGTGTGGATTTTTCCTTCTAAATAATCAGACTGCCCAAATGATACATATGATCCTAATCCGGGGCCTCCGCCCGGTTCTTCTGATTCAGTGAAATACATAAAGTGGGCAAAACTTTCCGGAATCATTTGCAAGTTTGCTTCTCGGGTGATACTTACTTGCTTACCCATGGTATTGTTGAAATAGCTCGTCCCTTTACCTTTCGCTAAAAATATAGTTTGACCCATTTTATCTGTATACGTAGAACAATACACATCGCTGTATGTACCCATATCCATGAATTCTACACCGTTCGTAATGACTCGGACTGCACCAGTAATTTTTGGCAACACAGGTAATGCCTCTACATTGATTCCCGTTTCAGCAAGATAAAGTGCTTTGGATTCTTCAAATCGATATTTATGCATAACAGCTGCAGACATGGCATATTTCAAATAACCGGTTGTCATCAGCAAACTCACAAAAATAAAAATAATCGCTGTAATCGTAATGGATCCTTTTGAAAATATCTTCAAGATGTAGGCCTCATTGATCCAGTTGACGATGCTAAACTAATATATTTATTGGGCATAAATATTTTACGTTCAAAACGAATTATCTCAACTTGTTTTCCGCCTGGCGCATTTATTGTTTCTACTTCCAGTTCCAAACGTAACGTAATTGTAGATTGAGCAAACCGCTGTAATCTTGTACTTATGACTTTTGATTCCCATGCATCAAATTCACGCAAAGAAATATTACGCTGATTATTATTCCGGAATCTTCCTTTCTTCGGTAATGCCAGTGCACCATTCAAAGGAAGTTTATAGTTAAACAAAACTCCATCTATGGCATTCGCTGTAATTGTTGTGTTTGTTGGGTTACCATATTCATCATACTTGGTTAAAAAAATTCGTTCAAAATTATTTATAGGTGAAAAATCAATAAATCGGGACAGACTGATTTCTTTCATGATTTCTCTCATAACTGTATTTCCATATTGCCGAACATCCTGGA
>Ga0208748_1000330_pt1 | contig 24857 bp, 16 predicted proteins | sample Knorr_S7_td_Bott_FD_185599 | JGI IMG/M metagenome (GOLD analysis project Ga0208748, IMG submission 185599) | Marine microbial communities from Southern Atlantic Ocean transect - Knorr_S7_td_Bottom_ad_4513_LV_A (SPAdes) (version 2) | ecosystem: Environmental > Aquatic > Marine > Oceanic | place... | reverse complement strand
TTCTAATCTAACGTAGGAATGCAAATAAAAAACTGCAATCCTGAGTCTGGTCAACCATCAATCAAAGATTGAGTCTCGAAATTAAGGCTTTTACAAGCCTCGTCTTTCAAGGCGAGGTTGTTGACATTATCTCCGATTTTCTTGTTTTGATATTATATACGACTTATTTTTTTTTTTCAATATTTTTAATAAAATATATTATTATACTTTTTTTGTTTTTTTATAAATTTTTCATTTACTTATAATTGTTTTTATATAATTATGATATATATATATATATAAAAAGGAATTTTCATGATTAAAATTAATAAAATACTTATATTAAGTTTGTTTTTTATACAAACTTCACAAGCTCAAATGTATTTCAATATAAAAATAAATTCAAACAGCAACAATGTTATTGTTAATAATACCAATAACAACAGTAATAACGAAAATGGGAATGGTAATTTAATAGAGCCTTCGAATCCTCAAGAATGGGTAGAGTTTTTAAATAACAATTGTGCTTATAATTTTGCTTCTATAAATGAAATGCAAACAGATATGTCAAATAATATCGCCCAATGTAGTTCGCTAAATATTTCTCAGCTTCCTTCTTCTACAGGATTACCTGATCATGCTTATGGATTGAATTTGTCTAATAATAATTTAACTAATATTACTGGCATCAGCAATGTTAAAAGTTTTCAAGAATTACATCTTTCATATAATTCTGGCATAACTAATTTAAATGGTTTAAGAAATATTAATAATATAGATATATTTTTAAGGTTAGAAGGAACAAATATTCCAAACCTTAATGGACTTGAGAATTTAACTTCTTTGCCAATTTTGGTTTTAGATGATAATCCAAGCTTAACTTCATTAAATGGAATAGAAAATGTAACGTCTATTGATGCTATTCAACTAGTAAACACACCTAATCTTGAAGATATATCTGCATTGTCAAATATAACTTCAGCTTATTATGGAGTTTATGTTGATAAAGGAGTCTATACAACTAAAATTAATGGTGAAAGTTGGCTTTGTAATGAGGGATTTAATAATATTAGATACTTTTCTCCTTTTGAAGATGCTGGTAGTCCTAATAGAGAAGATGTTTGTGATGTAGAGCCATTTGAAGGTAGTGGTGATCCGCAATGGGTTGAATGGTATAATTACTTAAATCCTTGTCAAAGTGAGTTGGGTGGTAATAATACATTATACACTGATCCAGCACAGACAGAATATAATATAAAATCTAAAGGTATTGTTTGTTATAGAGAAACAGGCGATACTCCACCTACCAATCTATTAGGTCTTAATAGTATTAGTACTATCAATTTAGTAGAAGCAAATATTACAACGCTTCCAAATTTTGAAGGATTAAAAAGTGTAAATGGAAATTTAAATTTAATAGGAAATAATATTAACGATATTAGTCAATTATCCTCGATTACTAATGTAGATGGTGATTTTGATTTATCTTATAATAATATTTCTGATTTTAGTTCTTTAAATTCAGAATTAAAAGTAGGTGGTGTTTTATATATTATGGCTAATCCAATTACAACAACAAACTCTCTTTTACATATTGATTTCAATAATGGTGGATTGGCAGTTGATGGAATTCCTACACTTAGAGATATAAATGCTTTAGCTGGTGTAACAACATTAAAATATTTTTCGGCTTCTAATACTGGAATAAGTAATGTTGACGCACTATCAAGTTTAACAAAAATTGATCATTTAGGATTATCTACAACTTTTAATTTAGAGAACATTAATGGTTTATCTAATTTAAGAGAAATAACAACATTTGGTTATATTAGTGGCAGTAAGATAACAAACTTAGATGGACTAAATAATTTAAGTGTTGTTGAAACATTAACTATAAGAGATAACTCAAATTTATCTGATATATCTGGTTTATCTGGTTTATCTGGTCATGTTGAATATTTGACTATTATATATAATGGCAATATAACAACATTAGAAGGACTAAAAAATATAACAAGTTTTAGATCTGCAAATATTAGAGGCACTAATATTTCTTCATTAAATGGATTAGAAAATATAACTTCTGTACGTAATCTTATAATGATTGATAATGATAATCTAACTGATATTTCTGCTTTAAATAACTTAACTTCTATTCAAAGCACCTTACGATTGCCTAATAATAACTATACTGTTAAAATTAATGGAGGCAGTTATGTTTGTAATGAAGGACTTAGTAAAGTTAGACTTGGCTGGACAACCTCTGCACCAAATAGAACCGATATTTGTACTTATTAAAATAATAATTAAGCATATCATTTGATATGCTTTTTTGTATTGACTTGATTATAAATTTATATACAATATCTCTATATTTTAAGGAAAATAATACGATGCCAGAATTACCAGAAGTTGAAACAGCCACATTAGGTATTAAACCTTATGCTTTAAATAAAAAAATAAAAGATGTTGTTGTAAGAGAATATAAATTAAGAGAACCTATTCCTAAAGAAATCTTAAATTTAAAAGATGTCAAAATAATTAAAGCATTTAGAAGAGCAAAGTATATCATTATTCAATTATCAAATAATAAAGATTTAATTATTCACTTAGGAATGAGCGGTTCTTTAACAGTACAAAAAAAAGAAAATCCTATAAAAAAACATTCTCATGTTGATATTGTTTTAGAGGATGAAACAATATTGCGTTTTAATGATCCAAGAAAATTTGGGATGGTATTATTAGTTGATAATTATCTTAAAAATAAATATATTCAAAAGTGTGGTATAGAACCATTAACTGAGGATTTTTTAGAAGATTATTTATTTAAAAATTCAAGAAATAGAAAAATGCCTATTAAAACATTTTTAATGAAAAATGATATAGTTGTAGGTGTAGGTAACATTTATGCAAGTGAATGTTTATTTAAAGCAGGTATTAAACCTGATAGAGAAGCAAAATCACTTTCTAAAAAAGAATTTTTTAATTTATCTAAAATTATACAAAAAACATTAAGAGATTCAATAATTAAAGGTGGAACTACTTTAAAAGATCATCAGAGTGGACTTGGTGAATCAGGAAATTTTCAAAATGAATTATTTGTATATGGACAACAAAAATGTAAAGTTTGTAATACTGATATAGATCAAATTAAACAAAATGGAAGAACTTCATTTTTTTGTAAAATTTGTCAAAAATAAACATTTTATTAACTTTTTTGTTGATTTTTTAATTATATATGTATAATCTATTATTTAGTAGAAAGAGATTCAAAATTTTGTTTTTTTATCCTAAATTTCAAGAAGCCTTTTTTTGTTTCTCTTTTTATTTTTTCTCTTTGTATTGAATTATTTTTTTTATATGTTTCTAATATAAATATAGAAATAAAAAATAAGGCAATATGAATCCACACGAAGTTGTTATTAATGTTCAAAATAATTTTATTAATAACGCAACATTTCAATATTATTATGAATATATTAAAAGTTATATTTTTGACTTATATGAATTTAACGATAAAAGAATAAATAAATTTTCATTTAATGATTTAGAAGATATATGTTTTAACTTATCAAAACAATTAATAGATACAGGTCATGTTTGGGATTATTTTGAGTTAAAAGATAGCTGCTTTACCAGCGGTAAAACAGCCAATATTATTGAAGAGAAATTTAATATTGAATTTGAAATTGTATTAAAGAAACTTAATCTATCTTAATTTAATTTTATTTTGTTTTTGATTATCTAATTTATTTTCAATCTCTCTTGTTTCTACCATTTTCTTAAAACTATCCAAATTTTCTTTTTCAACAAACATAGGAATAAAGTCAGCACCAAGTTGATAGGCAGCTAATGTTCTATGTCTACCATCTGTAAAACCAATAGCGGTTCCTGAATCATTACAGCCTACTTCTGGTAAATCCATAGGATTTCCTTGTGAAAAGTGTTCTTTAGCTTTTTCTATTCTTTCAGGTTTAGCATTTTCACCACCATTTGGATTATTTAAATCTAATTTTTGATTATTAAATGTATGCTTCATCAAATCTTCTATTTTTACTTCAAGCATTACCAGATTATTACTTTTATAGTTATAATTTCTTTTAGCATTATCTTCATTAGCCCAATTTAATTCTGGTTGAATTCTTACTTCAAATAATTCTTTATTTTCCTCTGACAATGTTTTTTGAATTTCTAAATCAGCTTGTAATATTTTTTTCTTAAATTCTCTTATTTCCATAGTAGAAGCTGGATTATTATTTTTATAATGGGCTGCTTTATGACCACCATTTGGGGTTATTGTAATTCCTATTCTAGATTCTCTGGCTTTGGAATTTTTACTGAAATCATAAACAAAATATTGATGATTATTTTGATTTTTTACATATGTATTAAAAAAAGATCTATTTCTAATAATACACCATGCTGATCCCTCGCCTAAACTCTTAGAGGCTTCATAATCTCTTATTTTTAATATTAACAAATCTTCTTCTTCTAGCAATATTTCTGCATTATTGTTTTGGACTTTTAATTTTATATCTTCTTTTTCAAATTTATTGATTGAATTGACATAACCCATTAATCCTTTTTCAAATTGCTCTACTGTATGATAAGCGGCAAGCTTTTTTCCTATGTTATCTTGTACATGAGATTTAGGTATATTTAGTTCCACTATTTCTTTAAATAATTTCATTGATTTTTCTGTAATAAAATGTTTATATTTATTACTTAATAAGCTTTTAGCAAATTTTTCTATTTTATGTTCTTTTTCTATTTCCATCAATTGGTCATATATAAATTCAGATTTTTTATTTTTAAATTTATTTAAATCAAAATTTTTATTTTTTAATACACTTTCTAATTTAAAAAAGAAATCAATAGTATCCAATGTGGTTTCTATATTATTATCTTTAAAAAATGCCTTTAAAAACATTTCTTTATACTTAGGCTTTTTTCTACATTTATGACTTATTATTGACTTTGATAAATCCATAGATGCTCTAAAATAGCTATAAGTGCCTTCTATTACAGATTCCCAACCTTCTTTTGTTTTGATTGCTATACTTTTATCTTGAAAAATTTTAGCTTCTTGTATTTCTTCATTTTTTGATAAAACAATATGATCTAATAAATTTTCTTCTTCTTTACTTTTAAGAAAAGATTCTATACTATTATTAGACTCTACAAATCTTTTTGATTGATTTTTTAATAATTCTGGATTCTTCTCTTTTAATTTATCTGTTAATTCTTCATAAATATTTACTTCATATTCTTCAATTATTTCAATAATTTTTTCTACATATTGGTTTTTATCAATAACACGTTTTATTTCGTCAAGTTGTCTATCTACATCAAAATAGGAATTTTTTAAGTCGTTTTTTAAGCTTTCTACTTCTTCTTCAACTTCTTCATATTCTTTGTTTGCTTCTTCTAATGTATCCTCATAACAATCTTCATACTCGTCTTCATTTTCTTCTATATATTCTATATTTTCTTCAGCTTTTTCTAATTCTTCTATTTTACCTTCTAATCTATCTTTTTCTTTTAAAGCTTCATCTATTGAGTTATTTATATTTTGTAATTGTTGATGAATATCATAATATTCTCTTGATATTTCTTTTAACTCTAAATTACAAAACAAAGATTGTTCTAATCTTTTTTTTTCTTCAATATACTCTTCTGGTATTTCAATACCCTGTTCTTCTAATAAACTTTCTAATAATTCAAAATTGTTAGCAATAACTTCATAAGCATAATTAGCGAAATCTTCGCTTAGAATCATTTCTATTTCTTCTATTTCTATTCTCTCTATATCGTTGTAGGTATCTTCTGTATAAGCTGATTCATTAATCTCAATTTCATAAGTACCATTAATAACAGTTTCACTTTCTTTTTGAATGATATCTATTTTACTTGTAGTATTTTCATCTGAATTAAAACCTAAAAAATATTGCGCGTTAATAGGTTCTTCTTCTTTTAATAATTTCTGAATATAGCTTAATGTATGAGGATTCATTTAATTTTCCTTTATTTATAATTTAAATTATATCATATTATTTATTCATTTAAAATAAATGTTATAATAAAAATAAAAAAGGAAATAAAATGAAAAGAATTCAGATAGGTAAATTAGACAGAGCAATTAGAGAAGATTTATATAATATGCATGCTATGTATACAAATCCAGATGCTAATGAAAATCTTTTTTATCAAAAATTTGTTGATATTGTAGAATTAGATTTAAACTCTATACCAGATAATCAATTATATCAACATATGAATAAAGAAGAATGTCAAGAATATGTCGATATTTTAAAAAATGAAGAAACACGCTTTGCAGTAGTATCAAATGGAAAGCTATTAGATGGCATGCATAGAATTACAGGATTAAAAAGTATCGGTGAAAAGAAAATGTTAGCAGTTGACTTATCAGGTTTAATTGATCCACATCCACATATGGCTGGTCATATTTGTGAAGTTGAATATAAATCAAATAAATTAAAAAGAACAAACAAATTACGTTAATTTTATTATAGAATTAAATGAATGATTAAGTTAAATGAAAAAGAAAAAGAACTATTTAAAAAATTAAAAAAATCAAGATTCTTTCGCCTTATTATATTTTTTTTATTTTTTTGTGCCATTGTTGATATATATAGGTTTATTTTGCAACCTTATGTATTCTCTATATATAGAACTGATTTGGAAATTGCTCAAAAATATGAGCCAAATCATGAAAGTTTATTGTTTCCAGATCTAAAAAAAGGTAAACGAAGTGGAAAACAACGAGTAAGAGGACTTCATGAAATATCTGAAATTTGTACTAAAAGAACTTGGCAAGTAGAAAAAATAGCAGAAAAAGAATCAAAAATATATTATATTTGTAATACAAAAGGAAGATATATTATAGATAACTTTAAAAATATTTATCCAATGAATGATAGATATATTATAGAAAAGTTTACGGATATTTATGTTAATGAATACAATAATAAAGATTTAGAATTTTTAGATTTTATTGAAGATAAAATAATAGTAGAATTTCATATAAAAAATAAAAAAATAATAGATATAGAAAATAAAAACATAACCACTTGGAAAGAGGGTTTTTCAACTTTTAATATTCCTAATGATTATTATAATTATAACTATATTCATATTTTTAATGAAGAATCTTATAATCCTGATTATATAGGATTTGAGCGCTTTCGAAAAAATATGAAAAAATTTTATACTCATTATGAAAATTTATATAAAAGAAGAAAATAATAAGTTATTTATTTTTTTGTTTTTTAATGTATTATAAATTTTATATTTAGGAAATTAAAAATTATGATTGAATTGACAGAAATAGATAAAAAAATTATTGAAAAATCTAAACAATATGAATTAGTATGTGGCGTAGACGAATCCGGGGCTGGCTGTCTTAGTGGTAACTTGGTTGTAGCGGCTGTTATTTTAGATCCTGATAATCCAATTGAGGGACTTAATGATTCAAAGAAATTAACTGAGAAAAAAAGAGAAGAACTATTTCCACAAATTATTGAAAAAGCATTAGAATATTCAATTGTTACTATTACACCCAAAGAAATTGATGATAGCAATATCCTTGCTATGCGTATGGAAGGTATGAAAAGAGCAGTTAATTCTTTAAGTAAAGTAGAATATGCCTTAATTGACGGTAATAGATTACCAGAAGGGTTAAATGTTCCTGCTGATTATATAATAAAAGGTGATGCCAAATCAGAAGGCATTGCAGCAGCTTCTATATTGGCAAAAGTAACAAGAGATAGGCAAATAGTAGAATCAGCTAAATTATATCCACAATACGGTTTTGAAAAACACAAAGGTTATGGAACTAAGGCTCATAAAGAAGCATTAGAAAAATATGGACCTTGCGAGATCCATAGATTTTCATATAAGCCAGTGAAAGAAAGTATTAAATAAGGAGTCTAATATGTTTTCAATGAATATAAGAAATTCAATAGAGAAGAAAAATTTTAAAGATTTTAAAAAATTAATGAGCACTAAATCAAATAAAGACGAAGTTAATATTCATATAGAACAAATAATATATGATATAGAAAGAAATGAATTTATAGAAGGAATACAGTATTTAATTAAAAATAACCTTTATACCTATACAGAAAATATAGAATTATATGAATATCAAAATATAGATTTTCTTAAAATTATTTTGAATTATAATGGTAATAATTTTAAATATAATTCATCTATTTTTAGAAACTTATTTAAAAATGAAGATTATGATAAATTTTCATTAATATTTAAGAAAATATTATTAGATGAAGAATCAAAAGAAATAATTGTTAATAACTTTATATTTTTTTACAAAAAAAATAATAAATCGAAAAACTTAAACAATATTTTTAAATTAATCTCAAAAAAAATTAAAAATACTAATAATGAAGAATATCAACAACTATTAAATATTAATAATTTTTAATTAATTTTAATAATAATTTATTTTAGTATAAAAAAAACATTGATATTTTTTTTCCAATATGATAGAATCCACTTAACGGAGAATATATAAGTATGATTAATAAACAAGAACAATACAAAATTAGCGATTTAGAACAAAATTTATATAGAGCAGCAAATACATTTCACGGTGGCGGTGATCTAAACAACTTAGAAATCCTTAATGTAGCCATTCCAACCATTTTCTTAAAACGAGTATTAGATCTTAGACAAGACTATATTGAAAAAGAACTTATAAAAGTTCCCGAATATGTTTTTGGAGATCATGTTAAAGCTTTGAAAGCAGTTAATAATGAAATAAATCAAGTTTTTAGAGTAATTAACCAAGATGAATGGTTTTTTGTAACTTATCAAGATATACTTGATTATCAAGATAATGATAAAGAAGAAGAAATTGAAATTACATTAAGTATTAATGAAAATATCAAATTAAAAACAACAGCACGTAATCGTGTTGCTTTTGTAAAAGAACTTCAAAATAATTTAAATCATAAAATTATCGGTGATATATTTAAAAATTCAAGATATTTTAGTTTATACCTTGAAGATAAACTAACTCATGATGAAACAGAAATCTTATTTAATAAGTTTGCAAATTATTATTTTGGTGAAAATGTTTCTACTGATATATTTTCACAAGCTTATATTTATTTAATCAGTGAGTTTGCTAAATCAGCAGGTAAAAATGGTGGTGAATTCTTTACACCTGATCCTATATGTAAGGCAGTTATTGCATGTTTACAACCAAAACTAAAAAATTCAGGTATGATTAATGTAGCTGATTTAACTTCTGGTTCTGCTACATTCCTTATCGAATTTGGTAGATATATTGCTGATAAATATTCAAAGCAAGAAGCAACTTCAAAAATTGAATTTTTCTTACAAGAAAAAGTAGGTCAAACACTTATTCTTGGTGAAGCTGGTCTTTTATTAGCAGGGTTTCAATATATTCAGGCTTATCATGGTAATACATTATTAAATTATGCTGAAAATATTGGTCAATATCGAACAAAAATGGATTATGTTGTAGGTAATCCTCCATACGGTACAAGTATATTAGAAGATAAAAGTTATACAGAAATTAAACGATTAATGAATGAAGAACAAGAACCACGTTGGGATTATGGTATTCCACCAAAAGCTGAATTAGAATGGTTTTTTGTTTCAAGTGCATTAGATATGGTTCATGAACAAGGTAAAGTTGGGTTGGTGCTTCCACTTGGTACATTATTTAAGAAAAATAATCGTCAAAAAATGCGTGAATTAGGATGGATTGAAGGTATTATAGTTCTTCCTTCTCACATGTTTCAAACAACAGGTATTCCTACTTGTATTTGGATATTTAATAAAGAAAGAAGTCAAGAAGATAAAGAAAAAGGTATATTCTTTATAAACGCAGCTAACCAAGCTTGGAAAGAAGACAAATATAATACAATTAATTATGATAAGCTTACAGAGCATTATACAAATCGTATTGAAGAAAAAGGCTATTCTGGTTATGTTAGTGACGAAGTTTTAGAATCTAATGGCGATAACTACACAATTGATAAGTATATTTATACTGATGAAGAAAAAGATGTTATTGATATTGCTGGATTAAATCTTAAATCAAAAGAACTTTCTAAAAAAATTCAAGATCAGGAAAATGATTTGAATATTATTTTTGATATGATTGAAAGGATTAAGTAATGTTTAAAAAGAATATTCAAGAAAAATTAATATTTAATGGATCTATGGTTAATATAAGTAAAAATATGAAAATTGATAAGTTAAATAATATTACTAAAAGAGATATTACAAAAGGAACAACTCCAACAACATTAGGATTTGAAATTTTAAATTCTCCAACAAAAGATAATATAAAATTTATAAAGATAGAAGATATAAAAAATGGTGTTTTTAAAGAAAATAATTATATAGATTTAAATTGTCATAATAAATTAAAAAGATCTCAATTAGAAGAAGATGATATTTTATTTTCTATTGCAGGTACTATTGGAAAAACATACAAAATAAAAAAAGAAGATTTACCAGCAAATACAAACCAAGCATTTGCAATTATAAGATTAAAAGATAAAAGTAAAGTTGATTTTTATAAGTATTATCTTGATTACATAATGGAAAGCATAAGTAAAAATACACAAGGTGGAGTAATTAAAAACTTTAATTTAACAGATTTAAAAAATGTAGATATTTTAATATTTGAAGATAAGGATATTGAAAAAAACCAAACCTTATTAAATAAACAAAAATCACTAATTGATTCATACAAAGAAAAACTTTCTTTACTTGAAGAACAAGAATCATATTATCAAGATGAACTCTTATCTGGAAGAATACGAATTAAATTGAATTCTGAAAATGAAAAGGTTGCTATTGATAAAGGATTTATTGTTAATGGTGAATTAGTTGAAGGTAAAGAAAAAGAATTTGAAAAGTGGTTGAGTGTTGATTTTAAGAGCAAAGTTGATTTCTATAAGGGTAATAATAAAAATTGGAATCATATCAGTAATAAAAAATTATTTATAAAGGAAAAAAAATCAAAAATAAAAGTAAAAGAGGTAACTAACACTGGTGAATATCCTTTTTTTAACTGTAGTGAAACATTAAGTAAAACTCATAATGAATATATCAATGATGGTGAGTTTTTATTATTTAGTACAGGCGGAAAAGCGGCTGTGCATTATTATAATGGCAAGTTATCATATAGTTCTGATATTTATTGTGTTTCTATTAATAATAAAATTTTACCTTATTATGCATATTTATACTGGAATAAAAATACTGATATAATATGGAAATATTTTGAAGGAACTGGATTAAAGCATTTAAAAAAGACTTTATTTGAAAAAGAAGAAGTTTTTTATCCTGAAAATAAAATTGAGCAAATTTTTATTATAAGTGTGTTTGAGACAGTTTTTAAACAAAAAAAACTAATAGAAGAAAAAATTAAAATTGAAGAAGAAAAAATGGATTACTTAATGGATGAACTATTAAGTGGTCGAATTAGAGTAGAATAAAAAATAGAATATAATCAAGGAATATTAAAACTATGAATAATAAATTATTAACTGAAAATATACTTAGAGAAATAACAAGCCCTATTTATAATAATGGCAAAAATTTTAAATTAAATGGTTTTGATATTCCTTTTAATCGTTCTAATGTCTATTCTAATATTCAAGAAGAAAAAAGACTTCAATGGTTAACTCATATCCAAATGGAAATGATAACTAATACTTTTATTGAGGAAGAAAATCTTAAAACAGTTCCAAAGTATGATGGTTTTTTAATTGAAGAAGTATTACTTGATAAAATAAAAAAAATAAATAAAAATGTTATTAACAACTTCATTAATAAAAACAAAAATTACTCTTTCAATGTTATTGCAAATAAAATATTAAAAAACTTTATTAGTAAAGCTCAAGAAATATTTAATAGCGAAGAATACAATAAAAATATTCAACTTCATAATTTGTTTTTTAATGATGATAAACAATTAAAATTTAAAATTGATAACAATTTAATAGAATATAATGTTATTGATAAAGATGATTCAAGTAATAATGAAATCACAATAATAAAAGAAAGAAAATTAATAATCAATAAAAAATCAGAACATCCTGATTTTGCTGTTTTTTACAATGGTCTACCATTTATTGTAATAGAAATGAAATCAACCGTTGTAAACGGTGAAAATGGAATGAAAGAAGCAGCTAATGATTACTACAAAAAGAAATCATATCATAACTTCCTTTCTTGTATTGGAACAAATGGTAAAGATACATTTATTTCTTCTTCACCAAAACTATTAGATCCTTATATTTGGCAAAACTATAAAGATTTAAATAGTTATGTTAATTACTATGATGAAAATGATAATAATGGCTTATTTGATATTATTAATGAGTTACTATCTTCAAAAAGAAATCTATTATTTTATTTTGAAAACTGTACAATGATATCTGAATGTGGTAACTATCTTAAAAATGCAAGAATACAACAATATTTTACTGCTAAACAAGTTTATGAAAAAATGTTAAAATCTGATAATGGTTTTAAAACACATTTTCAACACCATACAAGAACAGGTAAATCATTTACATTTAAAATAATTGCTAAAATGGCATATAAAAAATTAAATCATAAATATAAAAAATGTATATTCTTCACCCATGACGTTTCTTCCGTTATGCCTTCTGTTATGAAAGAATTTAATAATTTAGAATTCCCTACTGGAAAAATAACTGAAATTAAAGATAAAAAAGATTATAAAAAAACATTATCTTCAAATAACATTTTTGGTATGTATATTACTAATATGCAAAAGATAGCTAAAGAAAATAAAGTGTACGATGATAGTAATAATGTTTTAATATTTATTGATGAAGTACATACACACCAAAACAGTGCAAGTGGAACATTGAAACAAAATACAATGGCTGATTTTAGAAAGTTACATTTCCCAAATGCAACTGTTATCTCAGCAACAGCTTCGCCACTTGTAAAAGAAGTAAGAAATAAAAAAGGTGAAGCAACTTATAGAAACATTACAGAAGAATTACATGGTAAATGTATTAACAAAGTAACACCTTCTGACGCTTTAAAGCTTAATCTTGTTACTCGTTTAATGTATACAAAAGTTAACTTTAAAAGCAATAAATTGCTAACCTATAAAAAACAATTTGAAGAACAAGAAAAAGAAGAAGCTGAAATTATTAAAACAAAAATAATGGATGAAATTGAAAATAATTTAATTGAAAAAACTCTTCAAGAATATCAATTAAAAAAAGTTTTACCACAATCTATTGTTGATAATTATAATGAAATAGAAATTAATGAGAAAAATTATGAAAAAGTAATAGAACTTAATTCTTTTGATAAAGAAAAAGAACAAGAAGAACATGATTTAATGCATGATTTACTACAATATCTTCAAAATACTATTGCAGAAGCAATAGGTGTATTAAAATCAAATATTAAGTCTAAATTTAGACAAAACTTTTGGGAAGGAACAATTAAAGAAAAAATAAAAAGTTTTGTTATTCCTGATGTTTTGAGAGAACGTGAAGAAGCTAATGGCATTTTTACTCCTAAGTTCTTCTATGTTGTAGATAAACGTGATACAAGACATGAATTAACTAACGGTGAAAAAATGTTAAATGCTGTTAAGGAATTAATAGAAGAGCATATATTAGAAAATCCAGATTATGATCCTTTAGAATTTAATATTGAAAATAATGTTTATTGTGGAGTTAGATTTGGATTCGACAATAGTGAAGAAGATAGCAATTCTAATTTTAATGGTGACTTAGAAGGTAAATCTGATATTACTAAATTGTTTGAAGTTGATAAATTAGAAAAGAATAATCAAGGCATATTAAAAAACAGAAATGTAAAAAATCCAGTAGATGTATTAATTTTAGTTAGAAAGAAACTAATGGGCTATGATAATAAAAACTTGGTTACTGTTTATTTAGATAAAGACATTGATGAAGATAATATAAAAGAAATGCTACAATTAGCTACTCGTGGTACAACCAAACGAGAAGGCAAAAAAATAGGTAATTTAAAAGATTTAACATATAGTGGACGTAATACTGTAACATATCAAAAAGCATTCTCAATTTATGATCAAAAAGACGGTGTAAAAGATTTCTTATTTGATCAAGAAGAGATTATAAAAATTATTTCTAAAATTGAAGAAAACAAAAAAGAATTTGTTGAATTATTTGTTGAAGAAAAAATTAAGGGCGTTAACGAATCTAATATATTTGATAAAATAGGTGACTTAACTGATTATGTTAAATTAAAATATTGGCAATGGAAAGACAAAAAAGATAAATCTGATAATCCTTTTATTGGAAAATATATTGCCTTAATATCTAAATTAGATACTAACTTTAAATCTTTAATATCTCCAAGTTTTATATTAGAAAAAGAAGATAAACATGACTTATTAAAAGAAATATTAAAAATCTTTATTATTAATTCAGAATTATTAAGTGATATTAAAAATAAAAATGCAAATATATTTAAAAAACGCTATACAAGTGAAGAAATAATTGAAGTATTAGAAAAGACTTTTTCAACGTTTGGTGGTGTTAAATCATTTATTGATAAAATTAATATTAAATATAAAGATTTAGACGAAGTTTTAATTCCTGAAACTTATAAGAAAGAAAATCGTCAAACAAAAATTACAAGTGCTATTGGTAAATTAAAAAATGATGTTTTAAAAATCAATAATTCATTTACAAGCAGGATAAGTGAAGAACTTGACCATTTAAGTTTAAGTATAGATACCAAATCCATTGAAATTGAAGAACAAGAAAGAAAACTTAAAGAGCTTCAAGATAAAGTAAAATCAATGGAAGAACAAGAAGAGAAAGAAATAAAAGAAAAATATAATGGTTCAAGAGAATTATATGCAATACATCAAACCTTAAAAGATTTATTTGCAGAAGATAGTCAAGATTTACTTTCTATTTATGCTGAAAACTTAAATAAAAAAATATTAGAACAACGAAATTTAATTACAGAAGGTTCTTATATAGAAATTATTAAAGAATTATTAGATAAGTTATCTATACATAGATTACCAGTAGGTATAGATTTTACAGATAAAAGATGGCTAAACATTTATAATGAAATATTCGAGGCTGATTCAGGTATTTTTTATTTAAGTGCAAAAGAACTTGAAGATAAAATAAAACAAGGTTTTACTTTTGATGATATTGATAATGAAAATTCAAATATAGTATTTAGAATACTCAAGGAATATGTTTAATTATGAATGATTGTTTAATTAAGGAATCAAAATATAATTATGCTATCAAATATAATGAAGTTTCTGATATTGTTGATTTACGTTTAATTAAAAATAAATTCGATACAGATTTTAAAGAAGATAATTTTTCATTTGCAAATAAAAATGGTTTTTATTTAGCAAAGAAAAATATTAATTACAATATTTTAAATCTATTAATGGACAATATCAGTTTATTTTCAGAAGAGTTATCATATTTTACAGATAACTTTACTTCAAAAAGTATAGACAATATTATTATTTATTATTTAATTGATTTAACTTGTTTAATAGAGTTAAAAAACAATAATATTATTAATGACAAAGAATTTTATAAATATTTAACTGAAATAGATTATATTTCAAAAGAGTATTTAGAATCATTAAAGCAAATTATATTTTTTAAAAAGACGATTATAAAAACAAGTTTTGATAAAAATAAAAATTTATTAACAACAAATAAAAGTAGTTATGAATTTCCTAAAAATTTAGATAACTTAAAAAATAGAGAACTAAAAACGTTGATTAAGAGTTTAGACTTACCATTATTAGAAATACCTAACAATAAAGATGTAAAAAATACAGCTAATTTTTTAAGATATGTTTTAAAATTAAAAAGAGAATTAAATTTAAAAAGATTTAATTTTTCTTTAAGAATTAAAAAAACTAAAAAAGAAAATCAAGGAATGTTTATTGTTAATAGCAATACAATAATTATAGATCCAAGAAATCCAGAAGTTTTTATTCACGAGCTTGGACACTATATATATGAGAACAAATTAGCTTTTACTTTTGATGGTAAAAGATATTATCCTTCTCAATTTAAAAATTACGTGAATAAATATAAAAAACAACATAAAATCACAATAAAAAGAGAAGATTTAGAAAAGTATTCAGATGATTCCGAAGTGTTTGCTTTGTGGTTTGAAAACAATAATACAATAAAGGAAAAAAATGAGTAATTTTAAGTATCATAATAAAATTTTAAATTATTTACAAAAAGATAAAACAAGAGCTTTATATATTAAAGGAAAAAGAGGTTCAGGAAAAACTTTTATTATTAAAGATTTTTTTTCAAATTCTAATTTTGAAGATGAAAAATTCGAAAATCTTCATAATAGTTTAAAGAAAAAGTATTCAGGTTATAAAATAATAAATGCTTATAAATTAAATTCAAAAACTGATTTGAAAGACGAATTTTCTAAAAATTATAAATTATTGGGAACAAATGAAGAAATATCAGATTTTCAAAATATATCAAATAATTTTTTAGATAGAATAATACCTATTGAAAACCCTGATAATGAAAACTTAAAAAAGTTTTTAAATGAAGCAGAAAAGCATTTTCAGAAACTTGGTTTCCTTGGAAATATAACTTCTAAGATTACAGATAGATTTATTAATGGTTATTTTGAAGGTTTAAAAATAGATACAAAAAAAGATATAACAACTCCCTTTTTTAAAGGCTTTAAAAATTTATTAGCAAAATCTTATTATGATAATATTTTAGAAGATAAAATATTAATAATTGATGAAGTAGACAGAATACAAAAAGAGGATGAAAATAGAGATAGTGACGTAAGACTTATTGATATTTTTAATTGTATAATAGATATACAGGAAAAATATCAAAATATAAAAATTATTTTTATACTCGCTGACGAACATAACCCTAATGATATGATTTTTGAATCTTGGAAGAGTAAAATATTTTCTCATGAAATAGAAATCATTTCAGAAGAAATATATAAAGATTTTGATTTTTTAGAAAAAGATATAAAAATTTTAAAACAAATATTTAAAAATATAGAAGATAGAAGAGTTTTTGAAAAATTTTTAGAATTTGATAAATTTATTAATAATTATTTAAAAGAAGAAGAAAAAAATGAAAACTTAAAAATAAATGAATTAAAATCTAGTATATTATATGAAATTTTAAAATTTTATAATGAATACAAAGAAAAAAATGAAGATAAAAAAGCTAATCAAAAAATTGAAGATTACGTTAAAGAATTTATAAATTTAGAAGACGATTTATTAAAAAAAGAAATAGATAAATGTTTTAATAAAGAAAACGAAAAAATAACAAAACTTGAAGAAGAAGTTGAATTATTTTTTAATGAAATTTATCATTCTAATATTTCAAGAAGTAATAGTTATATAATAAAATTTATTAAAAAATTTATTGAAAATAATAGTGAATATATGAATATTTATAATTATAATTCTCATAACTCATTAAGTGAATATACAATTTTACATTATTTAGAATATTTAATAGATAAAAAAATATCAAACAATGAAATCTTTAATGTTTTCTCAAATGCTATTAATAAAAATATAGAAAATTTATATGAAAAATTGGAAAATAATAATGATATTTATTTATTTATCCAATATTTAAAAGAATTAAAAAATATAATAGAAAAAAAAGAATTTAATAAATATTTAAATGATATTAATATTGAAGATTATATATCCAAATCAAGAAATGATTATATTTTGAATTTTAAAGATAAAGATAATAAGAACTATATAGATTTAAAAAATAAAAACAAATTAGAAGAAATTTTTAATTATAATCCTGATATTTTTATTATAGAATTATTTAAACAAATTGGAACAAATTACAAAAAACTTATTGAAATATTGAGAGAAATAAATGCTTTTAATAATTTTGAAGATAGATTTTTATATTTCTTAGAAAATAATAGAGAAAAAGGAAATTATAAAATAAAAGATAATTATAATGATTTATTGATATACTTTAAAGATTTAAGCGTTATAAAATAAAATTTTGAATTATATTTAATTTAAAAGTTTTATTATAATAAAAAAATATTATATAAATAATTTTTTTAAAATATTATAAATATATTCCTTGATTTTTTTTTAATATGATATAATGTTATTATATAGGATAAGGCAGAACGTATTTTTTACGTATATCCCACAACCTTTTAAAAGGTCAGCCAAAGTGCGAGAATGGTGAATCTGAAATGTAATATTAATATTACACGAAAGCCGTAAAAGCGGCTTTTGTTACTTTAGTATTTTATTTTTTTATTTTTTAATGTGTTATATAAGATAATGAAAAAATCTATTTTTTTTAATGATTTAATATTTTTTATAGGGTATCCTACTTCTTCTGGATAAGCACTGTGTATATGTAATTTTAGCTTTTTCTTCTCTCTAAATACACTGAAACTTAATATATATTTTTCATTATTAATTTCTATTTTAAGATATTTACCATGTCCATCATGAAAACATCTTGGATCTTTTTCAAGATTCATTAATATATTTCTAATTTCTTTACTATACTCATATCTTTTGAAATTAAAAGGTCTTGGATCTCGTTTATAATTATAGATAAGATCTTCATTCTCCGATTTTGTTAAATCTTTATTTTCTTTTGTAAAACAGTGATGACTGTATGTTACATAAACATTATATTTTTGATTTCTTTTTATGTCAACATATATCATTGAATGCGAATTTAAGTGAGATAAATCATATATTATATTTTCATATTCAAAGTTATTCCATTTTTTTATCATTTTAAAATCCTTTTTATATTTAAAATTTATCATATAATAATATTTTTAATAGATATTAAAATATTTATTTTATTATTTTTTTTGGACAATATTTTAACTATTTAGTTATATATTAAATAACGGGGCTGGAAATTTAGCGGGTAATTTAATTGTAGCTTCTGTTATTTTAGATCCAAAAAATACAATTGATGGATTAAATGACTCCAAAAAATTAACTGAAAAAAGACGTTTTGAATTATATCCTGAAATTATTGAAAAAGCTCTTGATTATTGTATTATTGAAATAACTCCAAAAGAGATTGATGATAGTAATATCCTCGCTATGCGTATGGAAGGTATGAAAAGAGCAATAGAAGGTCTTAAAAAGGTTGAATATGCTATTGTTGATGGTAATAGATTACCTGAAGGTTTAAATGTTCCTGCTGATTATATGGTAAAAGGCGATGCTAAATGTAAAAATATTGCAGCCGCTTCTATTTTAGCTAAAACAACTATTGATAAACAAATGCAAGAACATGATAAACGTTATCCAGAATATGGTTTTGCAAAAAATAAAGGATATGGTACAAAAGTACATATTCAGGCGATTGAAAAACACGGTGTAACACCAATTCATCGACTTTCATATAAGCCTGTTAAGAAAAATATTAGATAATTTAATAGAATTATTTTTTTATTTATTTTTTTGAATTTTTTTAATACATTCTATGTCTTTTTTATTACAAAATATTTCTTTTTTTCATTTGGTTTTTTTATAATATAACACAATAATTAAAAAAAAGCTAAATTTTAAAAAAATTTAATCATAATTTATCTAAAATTTATTTATGTAGCTTTTAAATTATCTTCTACATAATTTTCAGATATATTTCCATGTGTCAAACTTGCTCTTTCTATATTAATAAATGATAAAGAAGTGAAATATATTGAAATAAGAAATAATATACTTCCTATAATATATTTTTTATTTTTTTTATATTCCTGTAAACTTTTATAAATTAAAATGCCAATAGTAAAAATAATTGCATAAGAAATACCAAAATTAATTAAAGTTTTATGAGTCCATATAATTATGAAATTAGTATATATTATATTTATAGAAATATATAACCAAGTTGCTTTATAAAGTAATTTGTAATTCAACAAATAATGCACAAAAAATAAAACAAAAAAAATGACCATAGTTTTAAATGGCAAAGTTAAAAATAAAATTAAAATATTAAAAATTGTTAAAAATATTATTATTTCTTTATATTTATTCATAATTATACTTGACTCTTTTTTTATAATTTAGTATTATCTCATTTTTTTATGGGAGAAAAAATGAAAAAATTTATTATATTTATTATTCTATCAATTATAACACAAAAAGCAATATCAAAAAATTGGGAATTAGATAAAAATGGAATTAACTATAATCAAGCCATATCTGAAAATTTAACTTTACCTAACGAAATTACAAAACCAAATATTTATATTTATGATGATTTTAATACACCTTTAGATAGTGGAACTACTCATGGTGGTTTTGTTTTAGGTTTAATGAAAAAAATATCAAATTTTCAAGAAATTAGAGAAGAAGTACCATTTTCATCAGAAGATTTTGAAATTAGTTTAGTTTCTGATTTTTTGGGAGAAACTAATATTGTAAATTTATCTTATAAAACTGATTTTACAGGATATGCTGGTGTAAATATTTATCATGGATTTAATAAACATAATTATATAGTAACAACAGCAGCAAACGAAAATTCTTCTAATAATAATGATTTGTGTTTTAATGAAGATGTCATCTGTGTAGCAGCAACAAATTCAAGTGGTATTAAAACATATTATTCAGGCTATGGAGAAAATGTTGATATCGCTGCACCTGGTGGTGAAAAAAATACTAATAGATTTAAAGATTTGAAAGATTTACAAAAGATATTTCCAAGACTAGATTTAGTATATGATGGGTTTTATTTATATGAAAATATAAATGGTTTATACATTAATATCAATGAAACATATTCAAATCAACAATATAATAAAAAAGCAATGCTTTTAAATAATCAACCTGTACTAACTAAACTTGCTTTAGCATATGCAATCAATAAAGTTAATAACAATAATAAATATACAATAATTGACGAATTAACTGGTAATTATAATCAAAATTTACCTAATATTTCTCATATAAAATTTGTAAATGCTATTAAAACAATATCAAATTTACCAAATAATCCTGAACCTTTATATGTTAATGGTTATACTGAGGAAGGAACGAGTTTTGCTGCGCCTTATGTCACTATTACTCTTGCCAATATCCTTGAAAAGTTATCAGAAAGTTCTGAATTAAAAGATATAAGTAGAGAACAAGTCCTTGATTTACTTTATATGAGCGGTGATTATGTTCCTACATTTGATAATTATAGTACTTGTCAGAATATTAATAATATACTTAATATTGGTGAAGTTACAAATGGAATATATACTCAAAATCTTAGTTTAATTAATAATCCTACTATATGTAACGCTGCTAAAATTAGAATTCCAAGAAAAATAAATTTTTATCAATCATTATATAATGCATCATTTGTATTACCTACAACAATAAAAACAACAGGTGAATCTGACATTTTTAGTAATTCAAATTCTCTTCGTGAATTCTCAGAAGATGGTAAAATTTGGGGAGCTTATAGAAAATCTAATGAACTTGACGTTTTAGAAATTAATCATAATTTGTTAATAGATGAAGATTTAAAAGCGAAGAATTTAACAATAGATCAGGGAGTAACAGTTAAATTTAATTATGATATTGATGTTTCAGTAGGTAATATGTTTGATAATCAAGGTACTATTGAAGGTTGTTTTTCTGATACTTGTAATCATATTGGTAGTTTAGAATTTACTGGAAAAGCTTCTTATTTTAAAAATGAAGGTAGTATAGATATTGATTCAGGAGCGGCTGGTATTTATCAAGGTGGTGGTGAGTTAATTGTTAAAGATAGCTGTTCAGTAAGCCTTAAGAATCCAGATGGTGAAATCACTGTTTTATATAATGAGAATTCTTGTCAATTAGAAGCAAAAAAAATAACTTATAAGCCTACTGAATTTAATATTAGTAGACATAATATAAATAACTTTAATATATCAGGAGAACATTATAAAGAAGATAGTATTGTTGTTTTAGATAAATCTGATTCTTCTGTTTTTTACGGTTATAATACAAACTATTTTGATGTTTATAAATTAATTTTAAATGATAATTTAGAGATTAGTGGTAAATTTTCTACAAAAACAATGTTGACATATCCTAATAATCAAGAAACTTTTAATATTTCCTTAATAGAAGGTTATAATTATGATCTTAAACAATGGCAATTAGATAATTTGTTTTTTGATGAATTAACACTAAGATCAACAATTGTTAATACTTATCAAGCAAATAATATATATGCAAGTGACTTTTATTTTATTAATTCAGAAATAAATGGTGAACCTTCATTATTTGTTAATTATTTTGTTAATAGAGGCTCGACTTTAAATCTTTCAAATTTAACTGTTGAGAGAAAAATGGTTACTTATTTAGATATTAATGGTGAACCATATTTAGCCTTTGATGAAAATTTTAATTTTATAAATTTAGGGGTGTTAAATATTAGTGATACTTTAAAATTAGAAAATTTAGGTGAAATTAATGCTTCTGATTTTGTTAGTAAAGACTATAATATTAATAAACTTTATATAGGTAAAGGGACACATCTAAAAATAGATGTTGATTTAGAAATTGGTGACTTAGAACTTGATAATAGTTCAAGTATAGAAATATATGAAAACAAAACATTGAACATAAGAAATATTACAACTACAAATCAATTAAATGATATTAATAATAACAGCTATATATATGGAGAAGGATTTATTGGTATAAATAATTTTATTTGTACAGGAAATAGAGTTACTGATTTTGGGGATATTAATGTTTCTTTTTATGATACAAAATTTGGAAGTAGTTCTACAATTTGTACAGTAATAGCAGATAAGGCTAATTTTGTTGATTTTCAAAATAATCCTTCAAAAACTACTGCATATGGAAAAGTCAAAGTGGGTAATGATACAAGAATTACTGAATTATATTTTAATTCAGATTTTAATTATCCTTCTATTTCTTTTTATATTCAAAATTCAAATAGCAATATCCATGTTAATGCTGATGTTAATGTAAAAGAATTAATATTAAAAAATGGTAAAATTATTAATAATGGAAATTTAAGTTTATTTCAAGTTTATACAAATATTGGAAGTTTTTACGAAGGTAATGAAATCAACAATTCAGGTTATATAAGATTTCAAGGAAATAATATTTTATTTGATAGTAAAATTACAGTAAATAAACCTTATTTTTCAACTAATGCATTTGTAGAAATAGGAGACAACATAACATTACAAAATATTGCTCAAAATATATCATTTCAAAATAACAATTCTGGAATATATACTTTAACAATAGAAGGAATATGTAATAGAGAAATAACTTATTTAGAAGGAAGTGTAAACTTAGAAAATATTCAACTTTATAATAGAGTTGGTGGTAGATATCCTAAAAAACCTTGTACAATAAATGCTAATGAAGTTAATCTAAATTCTTTTGATAGCACTTTTGATCAACAGGATATATATGGTAATATAAATAACTTAAATATATATACTCAATCTCCTGATGAAATTGAAATAAATATTAATGGTAATCTAAATAATTACTCTGATTATTTAAATTTAACACCCTATTCTTCTATAAATGGAGATATTAACAACTATGGTAATTTAGATTCAACAAGCACTATAATACATTTAAATGGTTATATAAATAATAATGGAATTTTTAATACTCCAAGTATTAAAACAAATGTACTTGGTAATAGAAATGGAAACCCGATCAACATCAATTCAACGTCTATACAAGGGATGGGTACTGTAGAAACATTAAGTTCTGATTTAGTTGAAAACTTAATTGCTAATAGCACAGATAAGGTTGTTTTAAATCATGATTTTACTTTTATAAATTCAAGAGTTTATAACTTTGAAGGTGTAGGTGTTCTAAATTTAGAAGATCTTTGTTATGGTCATTATAAATATCTAGATGGTATTGTAAATTTAGATAATATAAAATTTGAAAGACATTCACCTAATAGAAGTTATGGTTGTGAAATTACAGCAGGTGATGTTTTTCTAAATTCATATGATACTACTTATAATAATAAAAATATGTTAATTCATGGTAATCTTACAATTTTAACAGGTAATGAAAATGATAGTTATCATTTAAATATTGATAATGGAAACTTATTTATTCAAAATAATTCTATATTAAATATTGAAAATGGAACAGCAATTGATACAGAATTATTAGAAATAGAAGAAGGTTCTGAAATTTTTTCAACTGGTGGCATTAAAATATTTGATACTGATGTAATAAATAATGGTTTAATTAATGTTGCTGCCATTTATTCTTCACGAATTGGACATTTTAATTTTGATAAATTAATCAATACTGGATCATATATTCTTGAAGCTGTTAGTTCTGAAACAATACATGTTGAAAGTTCAGTTAAAGTTGATAACTTAAGAGTACCTAATAAAGATAATATAATTATTTTAGATTATCCTTTAACTATTAATAATACAAATTCAATCCTTCGTTTTTCTGGTTCAGAAGATTTAATCGTTAAGGGTTTATGTCGAGATAAATTATATTTTGAAAATGGAAATATTAATCTCATTGATATTAAGCTTATTGATAGTAAATACAACACTTGTAAAATAGAATCTAATAATACCTATTTATTTTCATTCGATAAAAGTTATAATAGTAAAAAATTAATAATAGAAGGTAATTTAATTGTTGTTAATGAAATTAAAGAAGTTATAGAATTAGAAATTTATGAAGGAAATTTAATATTAAATAACAATCTTAATTTATATAAATTAAGTATTAATAAGGGTAATTTAATATTGAATAATAATGT
>Ga0208748_1000308_pt1 | contig 25648 bp, 30 predicted proteins | sample Knorr_S7_td_Bott_FD_185599 | JGI IMG/M metagenome (GOLD analysis project Ga0208748, IMG submission 185599) | Marine microbial communities from Southern Atlantic Ocean transect - Knorr_S7_td_Bottom_ad_4513_LV_A (SPAdes) (version 2) | ecosystem: Environmental > Aquatic > Marine > Oceanic | place... | reverse complement strand
CAAATTTAATTATTTTTTTCTTTTTTGTAAATCCACGTGCAAGTCTAATTGCAGTCATTGTTGCCTCGCCACCAGTATTTGTTAATCGAACTTTGTCAATTGATGGAAAATTTCCAATAATTAGTTTTGATAATTCAATTTCTGATTCAGTAGGAGTGCAGTATAGAGTACCTCGAGAAAGTTGTTTTGTTACAGAACTAATAATCTCCTTTCTTCGATGTCCTAAAAGTAAAGCACCATACCCATTACAATAATCAATGTAACGATTGTTATCCACATCCCAAATGTATGCACCATTGGCTTTTTTTGTAAAAAATGGATAAGGTTCAAAATATCTAACAGGACTATTAACTCCTGAAGGGGTTACTTTTCTAGCAATGTCAAATAATTTTTTGGATTTAGACATTGATTGGATATGAAAAGTGGTCATTATTATTCGTAATAGAGTTGAGAAAGGTCTAAGCCTTTTCTTTAATTAAAAGAATGTGTACTGTATAATCATGCCAATACAAAGTGATGAGGAATGCAGGGATATGATTGAAAAGTTAAATCAAGGATTACCTCCACAAATAATTCATGAAATTATCACATATCTTGAAAAGACAAAAAATTCAGAATTTACCATTACGCTAGTAAAATATCTAAATAATCAAAATATCCAGTCACGAAATACTGTTTGGGCTCTAAGTAGTCAAATTGCAATGGTTGGAGAAGATGTAGATAAGATAAAACAACATTTAGGAATAAAATGAATCAAGTATACCAAAACCCACTCCATTCTTATTCATTATTTGTAATTCTTTGAGCATGAAATTTTCCTCGAAACAAAAATGCTGCAATCATTGTTCCAATGAATGGAGCACTCAAGTACAGCCATAAATCCCCAAGACTGCCTGAAAGTAATGCAGGGGCAAGAGCTCTTGCGGGATTCATTGATGCACCAGAAATAAAAGCCAGAAACAAAATATCCAATCCAACTATTCCACCAATTGCTACGCCACTAAATCCCCTCAAGCCTTTTGTATACACAACATAAAAAATTACACCCATAAGCATTGCAGAAGCTAAAACTTCTACTGAGAATATTAAAAGAATAGAAAAATCATAGTTTGGAGCATTTGCACCAAGATTTGCATCATCACCAATAAATTGTAAAATAAAAAGTGTTCCAAGTAATGCACCAATAATTTCTGCTGTAAAATAGTATACAACTTGTAGTTTTGTGATATGACCTGTAATGTAATAACCAACAGTTACTGCAGGATTAAAGTGAGCTAGTGATACTTTACCAAATGCATATACGCCAATTAACAATGCAAGAAAAGGTGCCAAAGCTGCAAATGGAATACCCAATTGTGCATCAAAGACTTTGGCATCATAAACTATAGAACCAGTTGCAAAAATTACAAGGATAAAAGTTCCAACTAGTTCTGCAATGAATATTTGTAAATTAGAATATTTTGTTTTTTTTTCTTCAAGTGAATGAATTAGATGAATTATTTCAGATTTTATTTGATCACGAATAAGTCTCACTTGATCAATTGTTTTGTCTTTGGGGTCAGAAATATTCCAATCAATCACATCTTTAACAAATAATGCAGGACAAGATTCTTTATCCATACATCCCATGTTTACAGTTCGAAACGATTCAACTATCATGGAATCAGATAATAATTTTGGAGATTGTAGGGTTAGATCAATTCCTATTTCTTTCATTACTTTGACTACCATAGGGTTTAGTTTGGAGGATGGAGTAGTTCCAGCACTAGTGACATTGAATTTTTTTCCGCCATATTTTCTAAAAAAAGCCTCAGCCATTTGGCTTCTACCAGCATTTTCTACGCACACAAATAGGATATTTGGAGCCAATGTATCATCATATAAATATTAGTTTATATAAATATAGATTGATATGAATGGCCTCAGTTTATTAAAATGTATTTGTGATGAAACAAGATTTGAGATTTTAGAATTATTACAAAAAGACAAAGAATTGTGCGTCAATGATTTTGTAGAGAAATTAAAGAAAGACCAGCCACTTGTATCACACCATCTAAAGACATTAAAAAAATGTGGAATTGTAAAATCAAGGGATGAAGGGAAAAAAGCAATGTATACAATTTCAAATAATCAATTATCAGAACTAATTTCAAATGTTATAAAAACAAGCAAGAAAATTCCAATATTGTGTACAGATAACAATTGCTGTTAAAATTTTTCAGTTCTTACTACACCAACATCGCTGACATAAAGTACTAGCGCAAAATCAGCAAACATTGTTCTTGAAATTTCCTCAATTATACCAGATAACTTTTCCTCACGTATTATTACCTCGACTTTGACATTTTTTTCAGTTTCTAATCCATGACCGCGTAAACCACGAGAACCATTTCCTTCAACTTCAAATGTTGTGTACCCAGTTATGTCATGTTTTTTTAAAATTTCAATAATATTTTTTTGTGCAAGTATCTCACAAGTAATAGTTAGTAATTTTACATTGTATAGTTTCATATCAATCCCTTTGTGATATAATTGAATAAGTCTATCGATCCTTCTCCATGAACAAAGGTTGAAACAATAAACATGATTGGTAGTAAAACAATAATGTTGAATGGGAATGTAATTCCTAATGCAGATGTAATGTAGAGACTAGGATTTGCTTGAGGGATTGAATGACGCAATACTGCAGGTGCGGCAATAAATGATGCACTAGCCAACAGTAATCCAAACATAACTGCACCACCTAGGCTCAATCCCATTGCAGTTGCAACTAAAACTCCAATAATTCCATTAAATGTAGGCATAATTATTGCAAACGCTACAAGAAAAATCCCAACTTTTTTGATATCACCTAACCTTTGACCAGCAATAATTCCCATCTCTATCATAAAAATTACAATTGCGCCAGTAAACATTTGATCAAAGACTATACTAATAGAACTAAATCCCTCTTCTCCAATCATATAACCAATCACAATACTGCCAAGTAAAATTACAATAGCTTTTCCAGTAAGTGATTCATGTAAAACTTGAGAAAGTTTAGTTTTAGTTTGTTTTAACCCAACATCAATATCAGATAATTCATCATTTGTAAAAGACTGTTTTTTTGCACGAATTTGTTTTGATACTGCCATGTTTGTCAAAAATATTGCCATGATAAAGGCCACAGGTTCTAAAATAGCTAAAATGGCAGCAAGGTATCCTTCAGATGTAACTCCCTGATTTTTCAAAAATGACAATCCAACTGAAAAAGTTACAGCACCTACTGCACCATAAGTTGATGCTAATGCATACGAGTCAAAGATATTGAATTTTCCTAATCGTCTTAAAATTTGATAGTGATTCAAAGTAAATAATAATGAAAGACCAATTGCAACAAACATAGGAATTAACATATTTTCAAATCCAGTATTTCTCATCTCTATTCCACCATGAAGTCCAATAGCTGCAAGAAGATAGATTGGTAAAAATTCAGAAATTGCTTCAGGTATTTTTAAATCAGATTTTATTCTAGCTGCAATAATTCCAAATAAAAAGAATAGAATAATCGGAGTTAATAGATTTGATTGGATTAATTGTAAAATTTCCATATTAGCATCTCAAAAAAATTTTTGCTGAAATAAAAATCAAGGTATTACAGATACTCAAACAAATAAGCTAATCACATAGGTAAAGCCAATACCCATTGCAGCACTGCCAGGAATTGTAATTATCCATGCAAAAACAATTTGCCTTCCAACGCTCCAGCGTACAGCACGCTTTCTTCGTGCAGAACCAGCTCCCATAATTGTGCCTGTAATGACATGTGTAGTACTAGCAGGAATACCAAATATTGCAAAAACTGCCAGCATCAATCCACCCCCAGTTTCTGCTGCAAATCCCTGATAGGGTTTGAGTTTTGTAATTTTTACACCAAGTGTTTTGATAACTTTGTAACCTCCAAAGAAAGTTCCCAGTCCCATTGCAGATGCTGCTGCCAAAATTACCCACAGAGGCATTTCAAGATTAGGAACCATTCCTGCTGAAAATAAAATTAAAACAATAATACCCATAGTTTTTTGTCCATCATTTGCACCATGAGTTAAAGCAAACCAAGCTGAAGAAATAATTTGTAATCTACCAAAAGTTTTGTTTACAACTGCAGGTCTATAATTTGCAAAGAGGGTAATTATTAAGCCAGTTAATAGTAAACCAACAATTATTCCACCAATTGGTCCAATTATAATTCCTGCAAAAATTTTAGTCAAACCACCAAAAACTAATTTTTCAAAACCTAATCCCATAATTCCTGCACCCATAATTCCACCAACTAAAGAATGACTGTTTGAAATTGGTAATCCAAAATAGGTACACAATACACTCCAGCTAATAGCACCAGCCAATCCACCAATTATCATGTAAACAGTAATGTCATCAGGACTAACAATTCCTTTAGCTATTGTAGTTGCTACAGCTACACCAAAAACAAAAGGACCAATAAAATTCATAGCTGCAGATAATCCCACTGCATGAATTGGTTTTAGAACACGTGTTCCAATAACGGTTGCAACAGAATTTGCTGAATCATTAAAACCATTTACAAAATCAAAGATTAATGCTACAATTATTGCAGCAATGGCTATCTCTATCATATAATCAACTCATGAATATTTTAAAACAATATCTTCAATTACATCTGCAACATCTACACATCTATCTGATGCAGTTTCCATTGTTTCATAGATATCTTTTAGTTTAATGATTTTAATTGCATCTTCTGTTTCAAACAATTCTTTGATAGCTTCACGATACAAAAGATCTACAACATGCTCAATATCACCAGTATTTCTACAATGTTGAATCATATCTTTTGGATTTTTGATGTTATGTAGTTGTGATATCATGTATTCTACCTCTTTTGTTGCCTTGACTAGTTCTTCGGCCATTTTTTCACAATATGGTGGAGGAGTGGTAATTTTGTAGCTGTACACTCTAGCAGCAATACCATCCATGAAATCAATCACATCATCAATTTTTGATGCAATTCTTTGCATGTCTTCCCTGTCTAATGGAGTGATGAATGTCTTGTTTAGTTCAGTAAAAATTTCTCGTGTTAAGAGATCTGCTTCAGTTTCAAGTTTATGGATTTTTTCACCCTGTTCAGAATTACTGAGATCTGAAAATAATACTACTACTGCTTCTGAAGTTTCAACTGCCTTTTTTGCTAGATTATCAAGAATCGTTAATAGTTGTTTTTCGTTTGATTTAATCCACGATAACCATTGTCCCATAAGATTTCTAATTCAAAAATGGAATTAAGCCTAATGAACGTATAGTATATGGATCTATATAGAAACAATTTCAGGATATTGAACTTTGAATGATCGCAGTAAGAAAAATTGTTTAGAAAAAAATGAAAAAAGATGAAGTAAGTTATTCTCTTACAGTAAAGAGTGGACTCCATCTATCAGTATTTCTCAGATCATTAGAGCTTTCAGTATTTGCTTGCTCAAAACTAAACATTGCATCATAGATAGGATTGTTTGGATGATATCCTTGACATTCAAAGTCAAATAGATTCTCTAGTGCAAATTTGTTTTTAGAATAACTTTCTTCTTTGTTTGCATTAGTATCCACATCATAATTTATGGCTCTACAATTTACATAGTTAAAACCACGAATTACTTGTCCGTCAGAAACAATATCCACATCAATATCTATAAGCTGTGTAATAATTCTCAGTATATGAAATACAACCTTAGATGATTCGAATAGTCTTTATAGAAAAAATATCACATAGTGGAATTCTAAAAAGATAAAACAAAAATCAAGAACAAGTATTATTCACAATTAACAATAACATCATTGATTGAATCATAACAACGATCATTTTCAGTTCCACCATCAATCACATCCATTCCAGAATTACCATAAATGACATCATATCCTGATTGTCCTTTTAGAATATCATTGCCAGCATCGCCATTAATTGTATCATACCCATCATGTCCATAAATGACATCATCACCATCTCCACCAAAGAGACAATCATTACCATCTAAACCAAGGATAATATCATCCCCATCTAATCCAAATATCAAATCATCAGAACTAGTTCCTATGAGAACATCATCATTATTTGTTCCCACAATCAAGTTATAATCAGAATAGACATGTCCGCATGCATTTATCGTAATGGTTTGAAATCCCTCAGCAGTATTTCCAGCATTATCAAATGCAATCCATGTAACTTTACTAACTCCTAAGGAAAATGCTTCAGGTGCGTTATTCAAAATTGTTTTAATTCCACTATCAAAATCAGATGCAATAGAATCACCTAGTACAACTGGGGTGAATAAACCTGTAGCCTCTAAGACCATATCGCTTGGAACCATAATTGTTGGATCAATTGTATCATTTAAGAAATCTACTTCAATTTCAGGTACTATAATTTCAATTACATCTACAACTTGAGGTTCAACATACAATGGAGTCTCAAAGGATTGTACTTTGTGAGATGCTGAATCAATAATTAATAATTCACCATTAATTCCAAATGCAACATCAGTCAACATTGAAAAGGTTCTAGGATAAGGGCCAAGTTGCTCAAAAATATTCAAAGTTAAATCATCATCTTGATCAAGATACAAGACTCGATTATTTGCAACATTAACTACTACAATTTTTCCATCAGAGTCAATCGTGATTCCCTCAGGTGAGAAAACATAGTTTAATCCACGAAAAGGCATTGATTTAATCAGTATACCATTAGAATCAAATTTTTCAATCTTTCTGTTTCCTTTATCAGTAACATACACATTATCATCACTATCAACATCAATTCCTATTGCAGTAAGGAATTGTCCTGCACCCATTCCACTAGTTCCAAATGATAAAATAAATTCGCCATCAGAATTGAATTTCTGAATTCTTTGATTTCCAGTATCTACAACATAGACATTATTTTCAGAGTCAATAGTTACACCATATGGATATTTGAATTGACCATCATGAATTCCAAAACTCCCCCATTGATCAACAAAGGTTCCATTTAGTGAGAATTTTTGAATCGTATGTAAATTATGATCTGCAACAAAAACAAAATTTTCATTTACTGCAATTCCAGAAGGGTAATGAAATTCTCCAGGCAATGTTCCACTTTGTCCCCAAGTAGAAACAAATTCACCAGTGCTAGAATATTTTTGAATTCGTTTATTTCCCAAATCACTCACATACGAATTTCCATCATCATCTACTGCAATGAATTGAGGATATGAAAAGTGACCAGGGGTCATTATTCCAAATTCACCCCATTCAGAAATAGGATCATAGTCTCCAAATGCAAAAGAGTATTGGGTAAAAGAGCTAACTAATAAAATTGCAGAAATTATTACAATCACAGCAGGGATAGTTGACAACAGTCATTGGTTTCAGAATTTTACAAAGATAAACAAAGTTAACAATAGTTTGATTTTTTGTCAACTTTATCTAAAATGGCTTGTTTACTTCACGCGTAAACACATAGCTTGCAAGTCCAATCATCACAATCACAAATAGAATTAAAATTCCTAGACTGAAGAAAATTGGAATTCCACCATCAGAAACTCCAGTCATTAATTCTCTAACAAGTAAAACTGTGTATGTGACAGGATTTAGTTTTGCAATAACTGCAAGCCAATCAGGTAACAGTTCTAGTGGAAATAGAGCAGGACTTAGCATAAACAAAGGCATTCCAAGAAAATTTATCATTCCCCAAAAAGTTTCCTGCGATTTTGCAGTAGCAGCTACAATCACAGATATTCCAGAAAATCCCAACGAAAATAAAATAACAATTGCCATAATCGGTATAATCATAATGGGGTTTGGAAAATTAACACCAATTGCCAAAGCAATTCCTATAATCAAGCTTGCTTGCATTGCTGCAACTAATGAAATGGCAGACATTTTTCCCAAAGCAATTGCTGAACGAGAGATTGGAGAAGTTAATGCCTTATTCATAAAACCATAACGTCTATCCCATAATGTATTTACACCACCAAAGATACTTGTAAAAATTGCAGTAAGTATTATGACGCCAGGTGCCATAAATTCAATATACTCGCCTTCAAATCCAACTGATTGAATTAATGGTTGAGTTCCTGAAAAAATATTTCCAACAACAATTATCCAAATGGCTGGTTGAATTAATCTAATTAAAACTCCACTTCTAGATTTCTTGTATCTCTTTATTTCTCTCCAAAAAATTGTATAGGTATCATACATCAAAGTATTCATGAACGTAACCTCTTCATCTTTGCGTGTTCACGCTTTCGATTAAATCCTGAATCATCATCTCTTATTTCATGTCCAGTGTATGAAAGAAAAACATCATCAAGTGTTGGTCGAGTTAATGAAATAGTATTAATTTTAATTTCAAGTTCAGATGAAATTTGGAAAATTATTGGAATAACTTTGGTACCATTTGATACAAAAAGTGTCAGTTTTGTTCCATCCTCGGTAATATTTTTTACAAATTCAATTTCCTTGAGTTTAGATAAGAAAAAGTCACGATGGGTACTATTCTCCATTATTATTGAAATGACCTCAGCACCCATTGCATTTTTTAGATTTTCAGGAGTATCAATTACTTGAATTTTCCCACCATCAATAATTCCAATTCTATCACAGAGTTTGTCTGCCTCCTCCATGTAGTGAGTTGATAAAAATATGGTCATATCAAATTCTTTGTGAATTTTTTTGATATACTCCCAAATCTTCCTTCGAGTCTGAATATCCAAACCAACTGTAGGCTCATCAAGAAACAAAACTTTTGGTCTATGCAAAAGACCACCAGCAATATCGAGTCTCTTCCTCATCCCTCCAGAGTAAGTAGCTACTGCATCATTTTGTTTATCAGATAATTCAATTAATTCTAAAATTTCATCAATTCTTTGTTTGATTTGGTTTTTTGGAATATGGTTTAGTTTTGCTTGCAGTAAGAGATTCTCTCGTCCTGTTAGATATTCATCAACTGTTGTTTCTTGTTGAACATAACCAATATTTTCTCGTACTTTTTTCGCATTATTCATTACATCAAATTCTGAAATCAAAGCTTGGCCAGATGTTGGTTTTAGCAAAGTTGTAAAAATCATCATAGTTGTACTTTTTCCAGCACCATTAGGACCCAGAAATCCAAAGATCTCTCCAGTTTTAACTGAAAACGAAATATCGTTTACTGCAATTACCTTACCAAATGATTTTGTGAGAGACTTTGTTTCAATAGCGTACAATATTTTGATCGCTTTTTTCAATTATAAATTGCTAAGGATTCATCGATCTTCATAATAAATTTAAAGAGTAATTTTTGAAATTAAATCATGAATGGATTATGTCAAAAATGTCACTCATCTAATGTAGAGATAACAATTCAAGAAGGAATTCCTATTTGTACAAAATGTTCTAAAAAAACAGAATAAACAAATATTGTTTTGAAATAAGAATCTTGAAAATAATTACTCTAGTTTTTTGAATTCTTCTTTAGTCATTTTTAAAATTACTTTTTCGCCCACTCCCCAAATATCATATCTGGATAGGATTTTTGAATGCATCAAACCATGAGATATTTCAATTGATTCCAATTCATGGGTTTCAGGATTTTTGTGTAACCGTTTTACTGTACCAATTTTTTGTTGATCTATATCAACTACAGGTATTCCAGTTCTAACTGGAGGTCTACTTAGAAGTAATGTTTTTTCAGAAAATTTGTCAATGTAATCTTCGGATAGAAAATAATCTTTATTGAATCCTTGATGAATAGTTACACCAGAGACTGCAAGTGTATCTTGATTAATGTGAATGTGTTTGACTTTGCCATATTGAATTCCTTCTCTATCAATGACTTTTTTCCCAGTAAAGGTATCTGCGGGAATAGAATTTTCAGACATTCCTTCGAGTTTTACTGACATGATTACAATTACTCAGATTTACTTATCACACCAAATATCAGAAATTTCTATCAATGGGGTTAAATTACTTGACAGGGGAAAATTACGCATGCAAATAAAAGAAAAACTGTTTCGGCCTATTCTTGTAACTAAAGGAAGAAAGACAGGTAGAGAGCATGCAGTAATGCTTCGTGCAGTAAATTATAATGAAAAAATTTACTTTTCAAGACACAAGCCAGATGGGGATTGGTTTCAAAATGTTATGGTAAATCCCATAGTCAAAATAAAATATAATGATTCAGTTTTTGTAGGAAATGCAAAAATTGTGAAAGATGAAAAACTGGATGAAAAAATTTCTCAATTAAAATATCCAGGAGAAGAAAGAGCAAAAGAGAAAAGAGTGACAATTGAAGTCACACTAGACGGGTAAACCCCTAAAGTGGTAAACACTAAATTCAAGTTGCAAAAAATATAGCTAAAATGAGTTCAAAGGTGATCATTCCAATAGTAATTGCAATTTCAGTCATAGTTACTGCAGGAATTATGTATGGAATTAGTTTTGAGCAGCAACCTCAAGTCGTTCAATTACCACCAGAAATAATCTATGTTGATAAAACAGTATCAGAATTTTTTGAGGGAACAAATGAAATTAAAAAAATATCATCACAAGAAGAACTGAAAAATATTCTAGAGGCATCATTATTATTTAGCGGAAATTTCTATGATACCAATATTCTTACTAGAAACATTGCAGTAAGTGAGGAAATGATGTTTGATTCATTTGATGGAATTACAACATCTGCACCAACAGCAAAAGTAGAATCAGGGGGAACAGATTATTCAACTACAAATGTTCAAGTTGCAAATGTCGATGAACCAGACTATATCAAAAATGATTCAAAGTATGTTTACATTGTATCAAGAAATACATTATCAATAATTGATGCATATCCTGCAGAAGATGCAAAAGTAATTCTCAAAATTGCACTAGATATCGAATCTCAATATATCCAAAATATGTTCCTAAATGAAGACAGACTAGTAATATTTTACAATGGACAAAGCGATGATGAGATAATTCCACAGTTTGACTTTATTCCAAGGAGATCATACAGTTCAGTTACTCATGCATTGATTGTAGATGTATCTGATAAAGAAAAACCCACAATCCTCAAAGACTATTCAATTGATGGGCATTTTAAGGATGCACGAATGATTGGAAACTATGCATACTTTGTAACAAACAATTACATCAATTACCAATATCCAAAACTCCCAGTCATTTTAGAGAATTCAATTAGAATAATGACACCAGATGCATTCTACTTTGATAATATTGAAGAATTTTCAAACTTTAGCACACTTACTGCAATTGACATATTTGGAGATACAATAAACTCTGAAACATTTCTAATGGGCCATACGGGTGCATTTTATGTATCAGAAGATAATTTTTATCTGACTTATCAGCAGTACATGCCAAATGTATTTTATGAAAACTCTGCTCAAAATAGATTCTTTGATGTCATAGTCCCCCTGTTACCAAATGAAATTCAAAATGAAATTAAATTAATTCAAAATGATTCAACACTTAGTTCATCTACACAATGGATACAAATTTCTGAATTAATGCAAAAGTCATACAATGAGATGGATAAAAATGAAAAAGAAAAATTGTTTGAAAAAATTAAAAATGCACTAAATGAATATGATGTAAAAATCCAAGAAGATACAAGAAAAACAATTATTCATAAAATATCAATTGATGAGGAAAAAATCAAATATGTTGCAAAGGGTGAAGTTCCAGGAAGATTACTCAATCAATTTTCAATGGATCAAAGTGGGGATAGATTCAGAGTTGCCACTACAACTGAGATTTACACTCAGTATGAGGGAACCATTCGCTCAAATGCAGTATATGTTTTAGATGAGAAATTAGACATTGTAGGACAACTAGAAGATATTGCACCTGAAGAGAGCATATTTTCAGCCAGATTTATGGGTGATAGATTGTACTTGGTAACGTTTCAACAAATTGATCCTTTCTTTGTAATTGATTTGTCATCAGATACTCCTAAAATTTTAGGTGAATTAAAAATTCCAGGATTTTCAAATTATTTACATCCATTTGATGAAGAACATGTTATTGGTGTAGGAAGAGATACTAAAGAAATTGATAACGGTAGAATTCAGCAATTAGGAATAAAAATTTCATTATTCAATGTGTCTGATGTAAATAATCCCAAAGTTGCAGGTGATATAATTATTGGAGATAGTTCCACTCATTCAGAAGCACTGTACAACCACAAAGCATTCTTTTTTGATAAAACAAGAGGAGTGATTTCAATTCCAATTAGCGGTGATGTGAAAGGTTTGGAGAATACAAGTTCAAAGATGTTTGCACCAGACTATAACCGATGGAGTGGATTCTATGTTTTTGATGTAGATAAATCAAATGGGTTTGAAGTAAAGGGAACCATTACACATTCAGATAGTGACTCTAGATATTACGGAATGAGTAATGCAAGAACATTCTACATTGATGATGTGTTGTATACGGCATCTCAAGGATATCTAAAAATGAATTCTTTTGATAATTTAGATAAAATCAATTCAATAAAACTTGAAAACACTGGAAAATTTATTGAATACTTTGAAGAAGAACCATCAATAGAATTAGAAATGATTTCAGAACAAGATAGTATGCCTTAGAAATTTAGACTAAATGTATAATTGTAGTTAATCCACGTCGGTCAATTTCTACATCATTTTCCATCTCACAAACAGTTACAGTAAATGAAATGACATCACGCTGTTTTGCTTTTTCTGCATAAAGTTTTAGATGAATATCCATCATTTCAAATTCTTGTTCAGGTAAATTAGTTTCATCAAAATATGCCTTACAACTAGATTCTACTCTAAATCTATCATTTTTAAAATGATATCCTAGTTTTGTTTTTCTTCCTTTTCTTCCACTGGCTTTAACAACGATATCAATAATTCTGGATTTTGTTTCAGTATAACTTGATGTTTGATTTATGAAAACTCCAATTTCAATTGGTTTTCCAGCAGTTGATTCAGCCATCTTTTGAATTCCATCATTCATGACTACATCAACTGCTTTGATTGATTGTGCAACTTTTGCAATCCACTTGTTTGTTTTTGTAATGATTGCATGAACTTCAGCACGTCTTTTTTTGTCCTCATCTTCAGGTAATTTGTAATATTCAATCCATTCCTCGTAATTATGAGAGATATCTTCAATAAAGTCAATGCATGTTCGTCGGTATTCATCTACGTTATCAGTTCTTAATGATGCATCATCAGTTCTCATTCCATCATAATCCATTGGCATTGCCATACTGAATATCAAATGAAGTTCTAAAAAAACCAATCTTGTGAAAAATTAATGATTATAATAGGAATTGAAATGTAATTCAATAATGATATTTTCTGAAATTACTGCAGATCTTCAAAATCAGTTAAAAAGAGACTTGGCCCAAATTAGATTTCTGTTAAAAAAGAGCCCACCAATGGGATATAATCGAATTGTAGCAATTGGGAAAGAAGTAGGGAAAAAGTACAACATCAATCTAGTTGTAAACTTTCCAAAACAAGGAAAAATTGAAGAATATGAAATGTATGGAAAAAGAGACCTTAGTTTGATAGTTGATCAAAAAGTAAAAAAATTTCCAATTGATAGAGAACTCATCAAACAAAAAGCAAAAGAGATTCTAGGAGATATTCAAACTGAAGATGCATACATGTATGAAGACAAAGAAGGGGTCAGAGTACTAATTAAAAATTCAAAGATTGACATTTTACCACATTCAGTACATATTTGGACTGAATTTGATGAAAAAGTAACTGAATTTTGTGATTGGTTATTGGAAAATGCATATTTAATGAAAAGTAAAAAATAGTTTTACATTCTATAGACTTTCAAGTTCTTTAATTAATTGTAAAGCTTCAGGATTTCTTGGTTCAATTTTTAAAATTCTATAACAACAATCTATTGCCTCATCTTTTTGCTCTAAAGCCAGATGAACATTTGTTTTTAGTCGCAATGTTTCAGCATCAGAGTCATTGAGTTGAAAAGATTTTTCAAAATAAGGTAATGCTTTTTTTGAATCCTCTACAATATAGTAGACACTTCCCATAATGAACATAAAATCGGGATCATCCGCATATTCAGATTCCAAGTTTTTTCCAAATGCAATTGCCTCAACATATTCTCCATCTCTGATGTACTTTTTGAGACGACGTTTTGGATGATTAAAAATACCAAGCATTATTGATTCATTATTTTTTTAAAGTTTCAACAATTTGAATGTACAAATTTCAAGAAGAAATACTCATGATTCCATTCTCAATTAAATATTGAATTCCACCTACAAATGAAGCATCATCAATTGAGCCATCTGCCCACCATCCAGCATTGGTTTTAATCCAATTAGGAATTTCGGTACTACCTACAGTGGAACCCTGTGATGTTGTAGGGATTTTCATGATTCCATTCTCAATTAAATATTGAATTCCACCTACAAATGAAGCATCATCAATTGAGCCATCTGCCCACCATCCAGCATTGGTTTTAATCCAATTAGGAATTTCTTGTGGCATATCTACCTCAGGCGGTGAAATTACCTCAGGTGTTGTGGTTTTTTCAAAGAGAGGATTTTCAATGATTTCAATTTCAATGGTAGCATATCCACCAAGGGTCGGATCAGCTATTTCATATTCTGGTCCTGTACCATGAATAAATATGGTATAACCAACTATTCCAGCTTCTTCTTTTACTGGGAAAAGAACGTGAATTTGACCAAATCCATTAAATAATTCAGTTCGTCCTTGTTCTTGAGCAAATGAACGTAATCGGTTACCATCCTCATCTAAAACCCAAATATCATAATGAAGTTGATCTACAAATTCAACATCATTATATTTATTCATGAAATTAACTTTCCAATCAATATCACATCCTTCAAGAGGAAATGCTGGAGCATAATTATACTGAATAGTCATGGTGTGTGTATTTGGAGAAACACGTCCACTGGTATAATCATAAAATTTTGTAGGACATCCAAATAACTTTTCTTTTGTTACAGTTTCCACAACATCTTTGAAAGGATCATCTACAACATTTTCAGTAAAATCTAACAAAGTGTACTTGTGCATTATAGGGGCAATACCAGTAGTAACCCATGCATAAGTTATTGCTTTAACAGGGAAAGGAAAATCATCCACTATCCAAATATGATTATAATCACCACTATACCAACCAACAACTACAGTATCCACAGTTCCGGCAGGAACACTAATTGTTTCTGTTCTAACTGGAACTAATTGAGCGCCACCAATTGCACCTATTTTTCCCCATGCGGGAGCACTAAATTCTTGTGGACCATGAATTCTATCACCTTCAACAGAGGTAGCAAAAGCACCTAACCAAGCCAAAGAAGACTTGAATGCAATTGCATAATCAAAAAGGTCATCATCAAAAGTTATTGGTTCAGGAGAACTTTTACCAAGACCCCATGAACCTTTGATAATCTTATCGCCATCATAAATTACAACTCTTGCATCCCACAATGATTCAGATTCATATGCAATTTCTCCCTTAATCCACATTTGCAGTTTTATTGGAGCACAGTCATTAAGATCTAGTTCGCATAAAGAATATTCAAAATAATCTCCAACTTGGAGGCCTTCACCTAAGTACCACGTTCCATCAACGTTTACACCACCAGATGTTTGAACACCTTGAGCAAAAGCCATATTTGAAAATCCAAGGGAAAATACTACAGTTAGAACTACTAAAACAACAATATTCTTAATCACAAAAATAATTAAAGAATTACCTAGTTAAACCTTATTCAGTATTAAAAAAAATCAAGAAAAAAAGATGAGGGAAGTAATTCAAATATAGAGGAAAATGTACTAAAATTTAAGAAATGTGCGAATGTTCCAAAGTTCACTTGTTTGAAGTAGAATTCAAATTAGATGGGATGGCAGTTGTTCCAACTCATAAGAATTGTGGATTTGCATTAGATGAAAAACAAGCTGACAAGTTCCAAAAAGAATTAGTAAAATCATGGGGCTTTGAGCAAGATGACGATTAAATAAAAAGAAAAAGATGTAATTTTGTGTTCCTATGCGGACATTTGTCCAACTGCTTCTTTACAGACGTCAGTTGCACATTTGCAATCGGCACTACATATGCAATGACCTTGCATTGCACAATCACAAGAGTAATCTGGGTCGCCGCTGTCAGCTTCGCAACCACATGCTTGATCTACCATGTAAAACCAATAATTGTACTTGTTTTAAAAGGTTAGTACAAAAACCTAGAATACAGGCTTGGCGATAAATTCAATAATTTCATTACAAGATTTTTGGATTAAATCAGCTTGTTGCAATAATAGATTCGAATCAGCCTCAACATCAAATGAAATTTTCAAAATATGAAATAAATCAGGATTTCTATTCAAAGTATCTTTGATTTGGATAAAAATCTCTTTGTTAATGTATTCCAGATAAAAATAGCAATCAGAAAGCATGGAATTTTTTACAAAGAAATCATGTTTTTGTCGAATTATTTCAGAATGATTATTTTTTTCAATTAGATCAGAGAATCCAATGGTTGATTTCAATATTCTTTCAAGTAAAATTGGAGTTGCCCTCTCAATTCCAACTGTTTGAGTAACAATTGAAATATGTTCATTGACTGAATTTTTTTCAAGTTTTCGAAGTAAATCAAGCATATGTGAGGGGCTAGAACGTTGATTGTTTAAAGAGGAAATTGAATCAGCTAGATAAAATGATGCACATTTTTGCCAACATGGGGCAAATACATCAGAATTTTGAATTGCCTCTTTAGTTTTCTGACAACAAAACAATGACTCTATCAAAGAGTTTTTTGCATGATCTGAAAAAAGTGAAGGAAGTTTTTGACTGATTTTTGAAAGAAACATTCTCAATTCCCAGGATTCATCTTGGATAATTTGCAAATTATCATATTGAAGCAGTTTTTTGGATAATGTCTCAGAAAAAGAAGCATGATGAATTATTACCAAATCATTTTCAATTTTGATGATTTTATCTGATTCAGATTTTTCATCAAAAACTACAACATCATAACTACATGAATTAAAAGAATTATCAGAAATTCTGCAACCACCCAAGCCAACTGGAAAATCAGATAGCCCTTGATCTTTGATAATTTGCTTCATATCCATGAAATTGAATTGAATTGAATTTTCTATAAAGGTGGAAATTCATAAAAATTTACAAATTCATGTAAACTCAAAACATTTCCTTTAAATTGAGATTGATTAATTTTTTATCAAGCTCCTATAGTGTAGTCCGGTTAAGCATTTTGGCTTCTCAAGCCAAAGACTCGGGTTCAAATCCCGATGGGAGCATTTCGTATTTTAATAAGTAATTTTATTTAATTAGAAAATTTTCAAAGAATTTATGAATATCACATAGCAATTCAAATAATTGACTGTATCAAAAGAATATCTTGAAAAATCAAAAATAAAATTACCAGTGATATCTTTTGTTATTGCATTAATTGGTTCATCACTGTCTATGTGGGGTGCAAGTTGGGACATTACATCGCATTTGCTTAGAATACCTGAGACCTTTTTCACAACATCTCATGGTATTTTGTATTTAGGTGTGGGAATATGTCTAATCAGTTCAGTCTTAGGGTTAGTGTTATTTCTAAGCAAAAAAGAGATTAGGAAAAAATCTTTTGGTCTAGGTATCAAACTTATTATTTTTGGGGCAGCATTACAAATAATCGCAGGTCCTGGAGATTTTTTCTGGCATGAATTATTTGGAATTGATGGTTTACTCAGTCCAACTCACATTACACTAGCTTTAGGAATAATGATTGTTACAATTGGGGCAGTAATTGGATTTGCCAGAATACATTTTCACCTAACTGAGAAAAGTAAATTTCTAGTTTCCATTTTACCGATCTCATTTGGAGTTTTATGGTTCAGTGTTATGTGGTTTGTATTTTTCTTTGTGTTACCAATTTCAGATGGAGATACACATAATTTTAATCCTAATCCCAATGTCGCAATAATACTAAGTTTCATATTTATTCCATTTGTATTTTCTCTCGTATTTTGGTCTGCATTTAAAACACTTAGACGGTTTGGGGCAGCTAGTGTAGCAATGTTTGTGTTTATTATAATGAATATTACATCAAACATACTTACTTCTGAAAATCTGTTTTTTTACCTACCCTGGTTTATCATCCCCATAATTATTACAGTTATTGCAGAATATCTTCTTAGTAACAAAAACAATTCCAAAGTACTTCAAAAATATTCAGATAAAATTTCAGGGGCAATATTAGGTTCAATGTTTTTCATGTGTTGTTTTCCCATGTTAGCGATGACTTTTTTAGAACCTCATTTGTTAAATGATGTTTTTTCATATGATGTTTTACCAAATTCAGCAGAAAAAATATCAGAAATATGGATGATGACAATCATTCCAGGATCTATCTCAGGAGTATTTGGAATGGTATTTGCGTCCAAATGGCTAAAATTTCAATCTTAAATAACAAAATCATTAAGAATTGATAATGGGTCTAAGGGAAATTGAACTCAAAGAAGAGTATCGTTCAGATAGAGATGACATTGTTGCAGAATTTTTTTTCCCATGTCTTGGAAATTGTATAGAATATGACAGATGTGTAGATTTGATATCCGTTCAAACATTAGCAACAATATCTATGGCATTTGATAATTTTGCAGGAGGTAAAGCAAAACTTCGAATGATTACAGGTCACAGATTTAAAACAGCAGACTTGAATCTATTTACAAAACTATTTTCAGAAAAATATACTAAAAAATTTGATGGGAAATTCATTAAAAATACAAAAATTCAGAAACTTCAAAACTTTGTAAACAATGGACAAATTGAGTTAAAAATTGCAATTCCTAATTCAGAACTAGTAACAAATTCATTTTCAGAAAGAATTGGAATATTTAGAGATGAAGATAATCAAATGGTAGCATTTACTGGAACATCAAAGGAATCATTTTCTACCCAAACACGAGATTTTGAATCAGTGGATGTTTTTACTTCATGGAATGATAAATCAAGAGTTGAAAGAAAGATGAAAGATTTTGAAGAGTTATGGGAAAATAAAACAAAGTATATCGAAGTTTGTGATTTTATGTTTGCAGAGAAAAATAATCTTTTAAAGTATTCATCAGAGTGGATTTCACAAGACTAAAGGTCAAATGATTCATCTATTCTAGATTTATTTTCATAGAAATTCATCTTGTTAATTTTATAATAAATAATTTCACCTCGGCGTTCAATTACTGCAATGATTGGTTCTTTTCCCATTTGAGTTATTTCTTGAATCTTTTTTTGTAGAGTTCCTATCTTTTCTTGTTGTCCTTCATTAAGACCAAAAATTAGAAATTTTGCCCCTTTTTCACCAAAATGACCTCGCTCATATACTCTAAAATCAGAACCAAATCCAAAACCATCTTTTACAACATAGCCTCGATTACGAAGATCTCGATAAATCAAAAACTTTGTTAAAACTTCAGAACTAGTTTTTTGGCAAAGACTCATGAAAGAGTCAAAATCAAAATGTTTTTTTCCTTTTTTTAGAATCAATTTTTTAGTATATAACAAATATAGAGTTTCAAATTCTTGAAGAAATAATTTTTTATTTTCTATTTCCCCATATCCCTTTTGCTCTAATTCGTGAATCATGGTTTTATCAGTGATACAGGTTTGATCTGAAATCAATTGTCCATGTACTAGAGGAGTCTCATCCATGATGTAAAGAAAATCAAGGAATTTCCATATAAGCATTAGATAGGAAAAATAATCATCGTCTAACCGTTAAAATATGGGCATTTTAGTTTGAGATATCATGCATGGTGCCAATTATAGAGCTGGAAAAGGACAAGTATTCACCAGAAAAAAATACATCAAAGGTAAACCACAAATAAAAATTGCAAAATTTCAAGGTGGTAAAAGAGGCACATACCAATATTGCGTTCAATTACTAATGAACGAAAAAATTCAGATTAGACATATGGCCATTGAATCAACTAGATTAGCTGCAAACAAAACACTAGAAAAAACAACAGGGGAAACAGGCTATTATACAAGACTTAGAATTTATCCACATAATTTACTTAGAGAAAATAAGCAGATTGCAACAGCAGGTGCAGATAGAATTTCAGAAGGAATGAGAAGAGCATGGGGTAAGGCTACTAGTTTAGGTGCTAGAGTAAAACAAGGTCAATGCATCATGGAATTATACGTAAACGGTGAGGAGCATTTAGCTGCAGCAAAAAAAGCACTTCATGGTTCATGTGTAAAATTACCAGGTACACCAACAATCAAAGTAATAGAGTGGAATAAATCATCACCATAAATTTTCTAAATCAGATTTCTTTTTTTGAATAAATTTTAAAAATTCTTCAAATTCATCTTTTGTTGGTTCACGATTTAGGATTCTTTTTGATTGATAATAAAATGAATTGTAAATTCGTCCAACAGCAATTCCCAAAGCAAACGATTTTGAATCATCAATTGATGAAAGTGACTTTATCAGTTGTTTAATTTCATCTTTGTTTGAAATGGTTTCTTGAATTTTTTGATCTATTTTCTTTAGTAGAGTTTCATCCACACTATACCATCTTTAAAATAGTTAAAAACAGTTTAATATCCAAAATCAATTTGTAGGATTGTTGCAGTTATAGTACAGTCTGGTAGTACTCGTGCTTGCCAAGTACGTGACCCGGGTTCAAATCCCGGTAACTGCACCATTTATTCTTGATTTTTTGGAACTAGAGCGTTTTTTATGATATCCAATGCATCCTGTGCTTTTTCAGGACGAGGTAATTGAATCATGAAAACGTTGTCTTTCCCATAATTTGATTTTGGAGAAGAAAGTGCAATCATTGATGTTTTTGCAAGAGATTCAAAAAAGCCAAGATCAGTTTTTGCGTTTATGATGAATTTTTCAACTATTTCGTCTTTAGAAAAAGTCAAAACCACTTCAACAAAGACATTCCCTAATCCATCTTGTAAAATATTCAAATCAGTGTTAATGGATAAAGACTTTCCAGCAATTTTTGATAATGTTTCATCATATTTTTTCTCTTCAATTATAATACATGGAGTTTCTTTACCATCAAAATCAAAAGTAGTAATTCCATCATGAACTTGCTCTAACAAATTATTTAATTCATCAATCATTTTCTTTATCCTCCAAAACAGGAATTATTTTATCGCCAGCTTTTACTAAAAATGGAGAAATGAACGCAGTAACTATGGCAATTATTCCAACTAGAGGAAATAAAAATGAACTTACAGCACCGATATCAACTCCAACTTTTATAATTACAATTGAGAATTCACCTCGTGGTGCAGCTAGTGTGAATGCTGAGCGAAGTGCCTTACCTCGTTTTTGTCTAAATATTGCATTACCAATCAAATTAGCACCAAACTTCATACCAATTGCAACTGCAATCAAAGCAATTGCTATGAAAATATAATTTTCAAGTTGAGAGACATCCATCAATGCACCAACTGAAATAAAGAAGATAGCTACAAACATGTCTTTAATTGGGCTTGCAAGAAGTTTTGCAACTTCAGCTGATTTTGATTCAGCAACTAACACTCCAGCAAGAAATGCTCCAATTGCGACTGATAATCCCACAATATTTGCAAGAAGAGCATATCCAAAACAAAGGCCAAGAACACTAAGTAATAAAATTTCACGATTTTCTGCAGCAGCTACTCTATCAATTAATGGTGGAATAACACGAGTTCCAATAGTAAATGTTCCAACAATTAAAGCAGTTGCTACTAAAACTATTATAGCAATTGATTCTATTGCTACAGAACCAACTAAGGCAATAGATTGTAATGATGAGATCAAAATAACTGCTATAATATCCTCTACAATTAAAATACCAAGAATAAGAATGGAGGATTCTTTTTTGATTCTTCCAGTTTCCTCTAAAATTTTAACAATTATTGCAGTACTTGAAATAGAAAGTGCCGCTGCAATAAACAATGCATCCATAAATTGTAATCCAAGTGCAGTGGCAGTGTAAAACAACACACCCAATGTTGAAAATAATCCTATAGTTCCAACACCAACTGCTACACGCCCAATACTTTTAATTTTTGCATACGGGAATTCAATACCAATTACAAAAAGAAGTAAGATAACACCAATTTCTGCAAAAAGATTTAGTGCAGAAATATCAGATAATATTCCCACGCCTTCAAACACACCAGCAGATTGTGCACCTTTAGGTAAAATCCAGGACCATATTGGTGAAAGTGGTCCAAGCAACATTCCTGCAAAAAGATATCCAATGATTAGTGGTTGTCTTATTTTAAAAAATGCTAATGTAATTATTGCGCCAATAATCATGATAAAAGCTAAATCAGTAATGAAACTGGTATGAGGAAGTTCAGGTGTTATTTGTTCAATTAAAGTATTAACAGTATTATCTAAAGAATTTTGAATTTCATCAGCATTTAGCTGAAGTAAAATATTTTGCATGTATTCATTTATCAAATTTGTTTAAAAATAGTTACGGATTGAAATTTCAAAAATAAAATTGATTAAAAAAAATTATTAGCGTAGGCTCAAATAATTTTTAAAATCTTTAACCTCTTTATGCCCAGAAATTATTATTCCAGTGTAGAATGATGATTAGGTCAACTGATGAAAATGAAGAGATATGACCTGGGGTATCTGACTGCACAATTGGTTACATCATAATTACCTAATTATTAATAGTACGGTACCATACCGTACTATATGATTCAATGTGAATATTGTACAAGGGGTTTTATCGAAACACACAATGGTTTGGCTGAAAAAACCTTTCATGAGTTACTTCACGAACCAACTGTTGTAAACAAATAACTCATTACATTTTTTATTTTATACCCAACTTTTTTATCATTAAATTATTAATTATATTCACATGACTGCCAAAGTTACCAAAAAGAAAGTAACCAAAAAAATGGTGAAAAAAGAACCTACACCATCAGCAGTATTAAAAAAAGTTGCTTCAGTTTCAGACTCAAATAAAGCATTACAAAAAGAGATCAAAGTCATGACCAAAATATTTGGTGAAAATCAAAAAGTCCTAGTATCTATGAAAGGTATGATCGATACACTCTCATCAACTCTAGAGCACATTCAAAAACAATCAAAGCAAATTAACATTATAGAAGATGATACTCAAAAACTGTATGCAGGATTAAATCAAGTTAGAGCACAATCAAGTCTAGTTGATAAAATTAATAATCAAACTATCAAATTACAAGAAGAAATTTCCACAATACAAAAAGATTCAAAATCTCAAGACATATCCCAACAAGTAGAAGACAGTGTCAATTCTATCAAAAATAATTCTCAGATGATAATCAAGATTGCTCAAAGAATTGACGAGGTAAGAGATGATCTTAGAAAGGTTTCTGGAAAAGCAGATTCATTTATTGAGATTGGTTCTGAAATGGAGAAATTAAAAAATAGTATAGAAGAGATGGCAGGAAAAACTGCACAATTAGATACAGGAGCTCAAATTATTGAAAGTCTCAAACAAGAATTGGGAAAAATTACTGATGGTGTTTCTGATTCATCAAATCTCGGTTCAGAGCTTGATGCAATCAAAGTTGCCATTGATGCAATCTCATCTAAAGCATCAAAAATTGATTCATTGGGAGGAGTAATTGATGGACTAAAGCAACAGTTTGAAACAATTTCTGCAAAGGCTAGTTCAGCTGACAATTTGAGCCTAGAGTCAATCAAAGATATGTCAGGAAAGATAGATAAAATTGAGACTGAGATTGGAGCATTATCACATAGGGCAGATTCAACTGCATTTGTTGGGGAGGGACTCAAATCAGTTCAAGAAGAAGTTGCTAGTTTCAAACAAAATGTATTTGATAAAACAAACAGTATCGAGCAAAAAATTACATCAGTTTCAGAAATTCTAAAAAGACAAGATGCATCAGTTATTGAATTTCATAAAAAATCTGATAAATTATTTGAAGAGATGCAATCAATCAAGAATGTTACAAGCAAAGCATCAAGTGATTCGTCAAATGAGATGATGGCATTACTAAAGTTATCAGAATATCAATCAAACATTAGAATGAATTCAGAGTCAAAGTATGGAAATAGTAAAGATCTTGAAAAAATGGGAACGATGACTGCAGATATTGTTAATCTGTTTGATAGAGTTTCAATTGAGGCAGGAGAAAATATTCCACTTCCCCATGAAGTAAGACTGTGGGCAGTAAGTAAAATTTTAGATTGTGCAGATAAATGGGAAATTAGATTCAGTGATGTCTATTCAATTTTAACAAATGCGATTGGACGAGACATGCTAAAAGAATCAATAAGAATTCAGCAAATACGAGACATTTATGGAATAAGAGCAGTTGATGAAATTAGAAATGATCTAAATATTTCCTAGATACCGATTTCATCTATTTTCTGGAGTTGTTCTTTCTTTCTTTTCAATAAAGTAATGATCCCAATTACTACTGCAACCCAAACTACACTCATCATCATGTTTGCAGGACTGACGTACATGTATGGAGTTGAATCCATTACATTTGTTTTTAATAATTCTGCTCTATCGTTGATATCCAACATTCCTGTATGATATGCAGAATTATCTTTTGAAATGGATGCGATTTCATTAACATTTGTAATCATGGTGTCAATATTATTTTGAATTCTGAGGAAGTTTGTGGATTCTGTACTAAATATCCAAACGGGGTTTTTAGCAATCAATTTACCGTTTGCATCAACCGTATCAGGAATATTCACCATTACAATATCCAAATCAGTTTGAATTGCTACTAAATGTTCACGAATTACATTAGGATCTGAAGAAGAGACAATTCCATCGAGATTTCCTCGAATTCTATCAAGAGGGTAAATGTCAGTATTGTAACCAGAAATTGCCATGTAACCACCAAATACAATTATCGCAAGAATTCCAACCATTGCAAGTTTGTAAATATTATTAGACATTGTTGTTTTACCACCATTGTTCAGGGTTACATTATTTGAAGTTAATCTTGATTTTGCAGTTACTATTATGATACCTACTATTGCAATAGCCAATACAACCATTGTAAGTGAATCAAATTCAGGCATCAGAGAAATTACTAGTTAAGACACATAAAAATTCACTGAAATTTCCAGAGAAAGAACTAGACTGTTTCTAAAGCAATATTGGGCGATAAATCAGATTTTTTGAGTTGTACTCTCTTTCTTTTCAATACAGCAAAGATTCCAATAATTGCTGCAACCCAAACTACACTCAGCACCATATTTGCGGGACTGATGTACATGTATTGTGTTGCATCCATAATATTGATTTTTAATGAAATTGATCTATCATTGATATCCAACATTGCTGTATGATATGCAGGGTTGTCTTTTGAAATGGATGCGATTTCATTAACACTTGTAATCATGGTGTCAATATTATTTTGAATTCTGAGGAAGTTTGTGGATTCTGTACTAAATATCCAAACGGGGTTTTTAGCAATCAATTTACCGTTTGCATCAACTGTATCAGGAATATTCACCATTACAATATCCAAATCAGTTTGAATTGCTACTAAATGTTCACGAATTACATTAGGATCTGAAGAAGAGACAATTCCATCGAGATTTCCTCGAATTCTATCAAGAGGGT
>Ga0208748_1000293_pt1 | contig 26190 bp, 31 predicted proteins | sample Knorr_S7_td_Bott_FD_185599 | JGI IMG/M metagenome (GOLD analysis project Ga0208748, IMG submission 185599) | Marine microbial communities from Southern Atlantic Ocean transect - Knorr_S7_td_Bottom_ad_4513_LV_A (SPAdes) (version 2) | ecosystem: Environmental > Aquatic > Marine > Oceanic | place... | reverse complement strand
CTTAATTCCAGAATTTTAAAGCTAGCAGATGTAATTGTGACTAAATTTCTTGAAGATACTGTAGTCGATGATGAAATTGAGTTGGCCAATACAAAACATAATTTCTTCTCTCAACATGTATGGAATAACACAATGCTTCGTGTAATTGATAAGAAAATTAGACATGAAGAAGATGAGATTCTGGCATTGAAAAAACTAACAAATAGTTTATTTTAAATTCAAAAGGTAGAAGTACAACCAAGTAAAAATCTTGCAGGAGGTTTACATTGGTCAGACAAACTACCTGAATCCAATACAAATAAGTGATATTTAACATAATTTTTGAATACGATATATTCCAGAATGTTTTTTATATCGATTAAAAAGAGGAAAAACACTTTGGATTCAAAAGACAAATGTGTAATTTGCAGTGAAAAAATCCAACTTCGTTACAATCCTATGGAAGAGTGGGGAATGGAAGGTTCAATATGTGGAAAATGCTATTCAAAAAAACTTAGTGAACACTATCCAGGAGAACATGTAAGAGTGAACAAACACTTAGATTAATTTCATTCTGATTTTGAATATTTGTTGACATTAAGGCAATTCCATGTAAGAGGATCATCTTTTATGTCTTTTTCTTCTAAAAATGCAATATCAGTAATTATTTTTTTTCTTTTCAGTAAGTTTACTTGAAAACTAGAAAATTTTTTGCAATCACAGATTTCATACAGACATGTATCATTATCTCCTTCATCATGATCTTTAGCTTCATGACCACATCCACACCTGGCGTTCTTTTTTACATCACCAAGTAATTTTTTTGCATATACTCCTAATCGAAGATATGCCTCTCCTCCATGACCTTTCTTAAATCGTTCATAACTCTCAGATTTTTGTAACACCTTAAAAAAAGCCAGATTAGTATCAGGTTTTTGAGAATCTGAACCCATGATAAACCAATATTTATCACCAGTTTCTACAAATCGGATTTTAATTGATGGATCTACCCACCAATGAAAAGTATCACGCCAAAGAGATACTGATTGTTTTCTGTCTGTAATTAAAGGAATTACATTCATTCTAAGGTCATAAAATCTGTAAGCAACGCCCATAAAGTCATCAAACCATGGAATACTAGATTGAGAAGGCATTGCAGAAAAATCAGCTCAGAGCATATTTATCTGATCTGAATTAATGGTAAACCCTTATAGTTGAGTTTTTTATTAGATTACGTATGGTTACCTATAGAACTAGTATGCAGATTGTTGCAGATTTACTTACTGTTACTGAACAATCTGGGCTTGAAGGCATCAAAACAACATCTCTTCTAACCAAGGCAAACTTATCACATTCAAGATTATCTAAATTCTTGGGAAATTTGACCGGTGCAGGTTTAATCAACAGAATTGAATTTGACGGTAAGAATACTTTTGTAATTACTACAAAAGGTAGACAGTACTTGGACTCTTATGTAAAATTCTCTAGTATTGCAGAATCATTTGGATTAGATCTTTAGAATCTATTTTCTAGCTCTTCTTTTAGCATTTGCTTTTTGTCGTTCTTTTCTGTCTTTGTAGGAGCTGTAAAGAACAATAATTGCTATTCCTGCAATGGAAAGATAAAATAATCCTAAGTAAGGTGGATCTCGAATTTCTCCTGTAGATGGGTCTAAAAACGATATTGGTATACCTACAATCATAAAAATTAGGATTACAGTAAGATACTTGTCCACAAAATATTAGATTTACAAAACAATATATCTTTTTGATTTTATAAAGTGATAATAGAAAAATTATGGCAAAAATGCTTGAGGTGATAGGATTAGTTCTTGTAGCAATAATGACATTGGGTTTTGTGGGGGTATTCCAACCAACCATTGAATCTGGATTATCACCATTATTTTGGGGATGTGCAGGAGCTACATTGATGATTCTCATTTATAGAAAAAGGAAAAGAAAGCAAGAAGGGAAAGAGGGTTAGAAATATTTTAGAATTTGCTATGAAGTGATCAGATATAGATCAATCGACAGATCTATAAAGGATAATAATACGAAAGTATGAGGGGAGCATGATAGAACAGACTAAACAATGGTGGGAAGGTTTAGGAAAAGAGTTAGAAGTAGACATTGAAACCTTCGTTAAATAAGATCTTAAGAATTTTTTAGATAATTTTAAAAATTTTACATGATAAAGCCTCGGACGGGGTACGAACCCGCGACCTAACGCTTACGAGGCGTTCGCTCTACCAGACTGAGCTACCAAGGCACGTTTGGATAAATCCATCAGAGTTAATAAAAAGTCTTTCCGAGTTGGACTAATTGAAGAAAACAATTTCTGGAATTAGGGGGATATTTGGAGAAGATCTTAACCTAAAAGATGTATTACAATTTTGTAATAATTTTTCGTCTTTAATCGAATCACAAAAATGTGTGATTGGGAAAGACACTAGACCTTCAGGTTCTATGATGAAAGATACAGCTACTGCTGCATTAATGAAAAATGGAATTGATGTATTTAATTTAGAAACAGTCCCAACACCTGTGGTTTTTAGAGAAGCAAGAAAGTATGGTACTGGATTAGTAATTTCTGCATCTCATAATCCAATAAATTGGAATGGAATGAAATTCATTATTGAAGGGAGGGGCATTAATGAAGCGGAATTACCCCAAATTATTGAACATCAAGAAATTTTAAAATCTGAAATTGGAACTGAACAGGATATATCATCGTCATATATTGACGATGCAGAAAAAATCATAGGAAATATCGAAAATCAACCAGAAATAGTGGTGGATATTGGTGGAGGTGCTGCAAAGGGATTTGCGCCAGATTTGTTAAAAAAGATAGGATGTAAGGTTGAAGTGATAAATGAAGAACTTGCAGGATGCTCTAGAGGTCCTGATCCAACAACTGATGACTTATCTGAATTAATTTCAGCATCTAATAAAAAAGAAATTGGATTTGCATTTGACTTAGATGGGGATCGTTTAGTTGTGGTTATTAAAGGAAAGAAGCAAATTCCAGATGTTACACTAGGATTAGGTGTTGCAAAATCTCTGGAATTAGGATACAAGAAATTTGTTTTAAGTATAGATACAAGTATTTCGATTGAAAAATTCATCATGGAAAAAGGAGGTACTGTTCAAAGATCAAAAGTAGGAGAATCAAATGTCATAGATCTTATGTTAAAGACTAATGCGCAAGCAGGAGGAGAAGGAAGTAGTGGAGGTTTTATTTTACCAGAGTTCAATTACTGCAGAGAAGGAATTCTTACCAGTGGTTTAATTTCTTCGATGTTAGGAAATTCAAAATTTGATGAAATTTTGAATTATATGAAAAGTTATTATCAAATAAGAAAAAAAACTGAAGTTGATTCAAATTTACATGACAAAGTTATTGAAAAAATAAATTCTAAATTTTCAAAAGAATATTCAGAAATAAATACACTAGATGGAATTAAAGGAACTATTGATGAAGACAGCTGGGTTTTGATTAGAAAATCTAACACTGAAGATCTCATAAGAATTTCAGCAGAATCAAATAATGAAAAAAAATGTAAAAAAATTATTAAAAATACATTAAAATTAGTGAAACAAAGTTATGACCAAGTTAGATGAATCTTCAATAATCAAAATTTTTCAGAGGAAGTTAGGAAACAAGAAATTTGTTTCTGAAGATGTGGAAATTTTCAATTTAGGTAAAACCAAAATCGTAGCTAAAATAGATTCGCTCGTAGAAAGTACTGATATTCCATCTAAAATGAAATTAGCAGACGCCGCAAGAAAAAGTATTGTTGCATGTGTTAGCGATTTTGCTGCAAAAGGCATCAAGCCTCAATATGGAATTATTTCTGTAAATCTACCAAAGACAATTTCACGCGCAAAAATTGATGAGATTGCAGGAGGTTTCAGAAAGGCATGTGATGAATATGGTATTACAATTCTTGGTGGAGATACAAATGCAGGCAAAGAAATTGTGTTTAATGTCTGTATTTTTGGAAAAACCGACAAAATAGTTAGTAGAAAAGGATCTAAAAAGGGAGATCTGATATTTGTGACTGGGCCATTTGGTTATACTTCTGCGGGATTGAATATACTTCTTGGTAAGAGAAAGGGAAAAAAGAATTTTGTTAAAAAATCTATCAAATCAGTAATTAAACCAAAACCAAAACTCAATTTTGGAATAAAAAATAAAAAATATTTTTCATCATCAATGGACTCGAGTGATGGATTATCTACAACTTTAAATGAAATGTCAAAACAGAGTAAAAAGAAATTTGTCATTAACAACACACCTTCTATGAAAGATTTGCAATATTATGCTAAATCTCAAAAATTTGATTTAAACACATTAATTTTTCATGGTGGAGAAGAATATGAGATTGTATTTACAACATCACCCAAATATAGACAAATAATTAAAAAAAATGCAAGGTTGCTTAAAACACCAATTATTGAAATTGGGTATGTTACATTAGGTAAAGGAGTTTTTGTTCAACAGAATAACAATTACATTAGTTTGAAAGATTTAGGATGGAAGCATTTTAAATAACTATTCACCATGAGAAAAATTTCGATCTACATTATTTGCAATATTAATTATTGAGTCAGCTGGAAGAACAGAAACACATTCTTTCATCCATTTTTCATCTAGGTACAGCAATCGTTTCATATCATCCATAGGAAGTTCATCAGGATTTGAATTAGGATAAAGTGTATGAATTTTATATCCTTCATTGGCGATTTGTTGACATTTTTGTTCCAATGGAGACAGAATCATATCATTGATTGGTGTTAGAAACTGGAAGGCTACAGATCCTAGTAAAGCAGCAACAATAACAATTCCAATAGCTAATAGAAGAATTGATGCCATTAAAAAAATTAATGTTGGTAACAGTATATGAATAATCATTAATTTCAGGTCAATTGCCCAAATTAAGCCAAGATTGGAAAATCAATGTTTTTTAAACCCTTTAAGATTTGGTAGGCATTGTCAGAAATCGAAGCCAAAGTTGAGGAAGTTCCAGTAGAAGAGACTGAGACACCAGTTGAGGAAGTAAAATCTGAGGCTAAAGTGGAAACAAAGTCTCAACCAGAGGTAAAAAAAGAAGGCCCTGAAAAATGGGGAATTGTCCATATTTACAGTAGTTACAATAATACAATTATTCACCTAACTGATCTTACTGGTGGAGAAACCGTCGCCATTAGTTCCGGTGGGATACATGTTAATGCTGACAGATACGAATCATCACCATTTGCAGCAATGAAAGCTGCAAATGCAGTAGTTGAATCTGCAAGAAATAAAGGATTCAATGGATTCCATATTAGAGTTAGGGCAGTAGGTGGAGTGGGTTCTAGAGTACCAGGTCCTGGTGCACAAGCTGCTATTAGAGCATTAGCAAGAGGTGGATTTAAAATTGGAAGAATTGATGATGTAACACCTATTCCTCATGATACCACTAGAAAGAAAGGTGGAAAAAGAGGAAGAAGAGTCTAATCAACTATCTTTATTCTTACATCACAGCCTTTAGAATGTAAATAGTCTGTCATGAATTGTACAAATTTTTGTGGTTGATCACTCGATCGATATTTTGCTAACATGTCAGAAAATTTTTCTTCTATACCATTTTGTAAATTGGGTTTAAAAGCTAATTTGAAAAATGTCCAGCCAAACTTTGATGAAGGTTCACCAAGATCATATCCATTGTAACCACCTACAAGACTTTCCAAATGTGAAAGTGCTATCTTAATTGATAATAAATCATCAGCATAATTTTTTGTTCCAACTTCCAAAACTATATTCATTATTCATCAACAGATGATTTGTTACTAAGTTTGTCACTTAATGAAACAAATTTTCCATCTTGTTCAATATGGATTTTTGTTGCCATTCTAATACTTAGTCCAACTGATCTAAATAATGTCAATAATTTTCCTCCATCAATAATTTCATTAATTTCACCTGTTTTAATCAATTCAGATAATTTTTCTATAATAATTTTAGTTTCGTTGGGGAATTGAGATTCTGCATTTTCTAAAACTTCTAATCCTCTGAATCCTAATCTATTAACTAGTAAATCTCGTGGATTTGCAAGTGGTTTTTCTTTGGCAAGTTCTTGAGTTTTTTCAATTTCTTGTTTTGAAGAGATGTTTTTTTGCATTTCTTGTTTTGAAGAGATGTTTTTTTGCATTTCAGCAAGTCGTTTTGCCTTTAATCTTTCAAGTTCGGAATCTTCGTCACTCAACCCTTAATCACGCCTATAGGTACCAATTTAGCGACTCTTGTGGCAATTCCTAGATTGTGAGATACATTCACAACAGCATCAACATCTTTGTAAGCTTGAGGAGTTTCTTCCACAATTCCATCTCGTGTTAATGCCTTGATAAATATGCCCTTATCATTAAGAGATTTTTTGACATCATTTTCATTATAATTTCTCCTAGCCTTTGTTCTTGACATTGTCCTTCCAGCACCATGTGCAGTTGATCCGAAACTCAAATCCATAGAATTGGGTTGACCAAGCAAAATCCAACTTGCAGTTCCCATAGAGCCTGGAACCAAAACAGGTTGTCCCAAATCACGATATTTTGAAGGTATTTCATCACGATTAGCAGGAAAAGCTCTGGTTGCTCCTTTTCTATGAATAACAACTTTGCGTTCTTTTCCATCAACTTTGTGTTTTTCTATTTTTGCAATGTTATGAGCAACATCATAAACTAATTTCATATCAAGATCAGATTCTGTTTGATTAAATACACGTTCAAAAGATTTCCTAGTCCAATGAGTAATCATTTGTCTGTTACTCCATGCAAAATTTAATGCTGTAAACATTGCTTTTCTGTAAGACTCACCTTCCTCAGAAGTATTTGGAACACATGCAAGTTCTCTATCTGGTAAATTGATATCATATTTTTCCATTGCCTGTTCTGCAACTCTAAGATAATCACTACATACCTGATGGCCAAATCCTCTAGAACCACAATGAATTAAAATTGTAATAGTTCCTTCTTTAATTCCCATTCTGTTTGCCGCTTCTTCATCATGAATTTCTACAACTTTTTGTACTTCAAGAAAATGATTTCCAGAACCTAAACTTCCAAGTTGAGGAGCTCCCCTTTTTCTTGCCCTATCTGAAACTTTGTTTGGATCAGCATTTTTAATTTGGCCATTCTCTTCACAAACATCAGAATCATCTGACGAACCATAGCCATGGTCAATTGCCCAACTGACTCCTCTTACCAAAACTTCATCAAGTTCTGAAGGACTAAGTCTAACTGCACCTTTAGAGCCAACACCTGAAGGAATAGAGCTAAAAAGATCATTAACAAGTTCTTTTAGTTTCGAGCGAACTACTTGTTCAGTTAAATTTGTTCGAAGTAATCTAACTCCACAGTTGATATCATATCCAACACCACCAGGACTAATCATACCTTCTTCTGCATCCATAGCTGCAACACCACCTACTGGAAATCCATATCCTTCATGACCATCAGGCAAAACAATACTTTGGCCTACGATACCAGGAATACAAGAAACATTTTGTGCCTGCATAATTGTTCTACCAGACAACATTTTTTGTAGTAATGGTTCATCAGCGTAGATCCTTACAGGAACTTTCATTCCAAGATTGGAATCAGCATCAATTTGATATTGATTTTCTCCAATTTTTTTTGGAATACTAGCAGACATTGATCTCGGTAAAATTTTCTTTCAATCCAATTTAAATCATCAGAAGAATTGTAAAGAATTTTAAATTAATTAGAATTTATTCCAAAGTATGTTAGATAAAGCAACAATCTCACAAAAAGCAAATAAATTGCTTGCAGAACTAAGAGCAAACCCAGATTGGGCAATTGACGAAAGAAATTTCAAACAAGGTTATTTCAAAGCTTTAGAGTGGGTATTATCAGAAACAGGAATTAAACAAAATTAATTTTTAGAATAATACTTGAAATTAATGAGCTAATTTATCTATGATAAAATAAATTTTGTTTTGTGGTTAGAAAAAAATTAACTAAAAAAGAAATAGAAGAACAGAAAAAACAACAAAAAGTAAGAATAAGTGCTTTAAGAGCTGCCCGAAGAAGTGGAAAAAGTATCAAAAAAGAAGGCAAAGTTAGCAAAGCCAAGGCAAAAACAAAAACTCCTAGATCACAAAAGAAAATAGCTACGGTAAGAAAATCTCGTTATTAATCAGACTATAATCTCAAAAAGAACAATTTTTTGAGGCTAGAACATATCAAAATAACTCCATACGCACAAAATCAGGATAAGAAATAGATTTATTTTCTCATAAATAGAAATCATAATGTTGGCAATTTTACCTATAGACAGTGGTCGTTATGGCACTAAAGAAATGTTAGAGATTTTTAGTGAACAGAAAAAAATAAACTATCAATTAGAGATTGAAGGTGCAGCTGCTATTTCACAAAGCGAAATAGGAATTATTCCAAAAACAGTTGGAAAAAAAATTCTCAAAGCAGCAACATCAGGAAAAATTACTGCAAAAAGAATCAAACAGCTTGAAGCAAAAAGTGATCATGATACTGCAGCATTAGTTGAATCATTAAATGAAAAATGTACCAAGGATGTAAGACCTTGGATTCATTATGGATTAACAAGTAATGATTTGGTAGATACTAGTAATTCTATGCAAATGCGAGATTCATTAAAAATAATTGAACCAAAGGTTGGAAAGTTGGCAACAATTCTAGCACAAAAAGCAGTTAAACATGGAAAAATTCCAGCAGTAGGTAGAACTCATGGACAACATGCAAGCATTATTTCATTCGGATTAAAATTTGCAAATTGGGCCGCAGAGATGGCAAAGCATGTAGAAAGAATTGAAGAGATTAAGAAAAGAATTCTAATTTGTAAGACACTTGGTGTTGTAGGTACTGGTTCTTTAATGGGAGCAAAATCACTTGAGGTGCAAAAAAGAGTTGCAAAACGCCTGAAACTTTACCCAGCAGAAGTAACCACTCAGGTTGTCCCAAGAGAAAGATATGCAGAATATGTATTTGAATTAGCATTGATTGGTGCAACTTTAGAAAAAATTGCAGTAGAGATTCGAAACTTACAAAGAACAGAGATTGGGGAAGTTGCAGAGCAGTTCAAGAAGGGACAAATGGGAAGTAGTGCAGTTCCTGTTAAAAGAAATCCAATCAAAAGTGAGAGAATATCATCATTATCCAAAATGGTACGAAGTCAAGTAGCAGTTACCTTTGAAAACATTCCATTATGGCATGAACGAGATCTTTCAAATTCAGCAAATGAAAGATTTGTGATTCCAATAGTATCCATTCTAGTTGATGAAATGTTAGAAACCATGACTAAAATTATTTCAAACTTGATGATAAATGAGAAAAGAATTGTACAAAATCTTTACATCACAAAAGGGCAAATCTTTGCAGAATTTGTTTTGGAAGCATTAATCAAAAAAGGTGTTCCAAGATTTGTGGCATACAAAGATGTTCAAAGAGTTGCATTTAAGGCAAATGATAAGGAAATACAATACATAGATGCCATCAAAAACGACAAAGCATTTTCTTCAAAGTTAACTGACAAAGAAATTGAGTCTATATTTTCACCAGAGAAACATCTTGGGGCATCGCCTATAATTATTAGCAATGTAAAAAAATCTGTTCAGAAGACAATTAAAAAATTCATCTAGTTTTCAGCAATGCCTTATGGATTTTAGAGCCATATTGTAATGCCTTTTTTCTTTTTCGACAAGAAATTTCTGGAACATTGATTTGACTGGCTAATTCTCTTATGATATGTTTACGATACAAATCATCAGAATCATGAATTTTTTCAGACAAAGGGATGGTTTTGGCATAATCTATGAATTTTGAAGAGAGTAATGGCTGAAGAATTTTTACTCCAAACTTTGATGCAATTAGATTTACAGCCTTCATCATTTGTAGTTCGTTATCTAGTTTAGAGATCATAACTTCATGAATTTTGGATTCTCCTTCAGAAAATGCTTCTCTGTAGGCATTATAACCACAAAACAATTCATCTATCCCGTTTGCAGTAACTACAGTATCAAGTTCTAAGCTTTTTGCTAGTTGAGAGACATAATGAAATGCAATACAATTTTCATTCCATGACAAATTCTCAGTGTTTATTGTTTGATGAATTTTTAATGAAATAGCAGGAAAAGTTTTCGAATCAATTTCTAGAATATGATGAGAATAGTTTAGATATTCGTTGACTTGTTTTGCAAATAAAATATCATGAGATTCAGGAAACCCAATTGTTAATAATGTAATATCGTAATTCATATCTGAACAAATTTTGGAGATTAAGGTGCTATCAACACCTCCTGAAAAGGCTATTCCAATTTTTTTTTCTTTAACAGTCTCAGAAATTGAATTTTTTATATTTTCAAGTAATTCTTTTTCCATCTCTTCCATAATCTCTCTCATTACAGATTCTATAAGAACAGTAATGAATCAAACCCTTTAACTATTAATTTAGCATTTTATGTGATACAGTATGATGAAGTTATCAATAACAGACATCGATGAAGAACTAAAGAGTCTTCCTGGATGGAGTGTTGTAAATGAGAAACTTCACAAAGAATTTCAGTTTGATAGTTTTAACCAGGCGTTTGGTTTTATGACTAGAGCAGCTATGGAGATTGAAAAAATGAATCATCATCCAGAATGGTTTAATGTATACAACAAAATCACCATAGAATTAACCACTCATGATGCTGGAGGCATTACAAAAAACGATGTAAGCCTAGCTAAAATTCTAAATTCTTTGGCATAATTGTAAAAGATGAATTTTTAGGTATAATCATTACAGAATTTATATTATATCCAAAGTCAGATGACTTCACATGGCTTCAAGTCCTACAATTCTAGATTCAGACTTTAGATATATCGATAAAAAGGGAAATTTGCTTAGAACAAGAACAGAGTTAACCGTAGCACAAATGCTTACTTTTCTTGATGAAGAGTATCAATACAATCACAAAATCATCTTAAAGAACGGAAATGAGGTCACAATTGATTTTAAAACAAAAAAGGGATTGATTGAAGTAATTGATAATGACAAAGATATTGAAAAGTACAAACAAATCAAAGAAGATTTTCCTCAAGACAAAGTAATGGCAATTGGACATGCAAAATATGTTGCACAAATTAAAGAATTACAAGATTTAGTATTTTATGACAAGTCACCACAGACAGGTTCCATATTTTTAGAAGATGGATCGTTTTCATTTGATTATGCACATATACTTCCATTAGTTGAAAAATGTTCTATATTACACGGACATACATCTTCGGTAATGGTAGAGCTTGTAGGACAGATGAAAGATAATTTACTTTTAGATTTTGGTGTAGCAAAAAAAATTATCAAAGAAGTCGTTAACATATTTGATCATAAATTTTTCATTAATAGAAAATATCTAAAGAGTGAAGATGATTCACATTATCTAATTCAATTTGATGGTCCTAAAGGAATGTTTGAATTACAAGTTCCAAAAAATACTACTTACCTTTTAGAAGGTGAAGCAACTGTTGAAAATCTTTCAACTGAAATTATCAAACTATTAGCACCAAAAATGCCATCTAATGTAGAAGCAGTAGGAGTTTACATCTATGAAGGTTACAATAAAGGATCTCATATTATTTCAAAGATTTCAAGATAATTAAGAAATGGAACCTAAAATATCAGAGAAAGTATGGAACCCAGAATTAGAAAAAAAAATACTCAAACAGTGGGAAGATGATAAAATTTATGATTTTACACCACAAGAAGATAACTTTACCATAGATACACCTCCACCATATCCATCAGGCAGACCATGGCATATTGGAGCAGCTGCACATTATGCACAAATTGATATGATTGCCAGAACAGCAAGAATGGCTGGAAAAAATGTCTATTTTCCTATAGGAATTGATAGAAATGGACTTCCGGTAGAGCTGTACACTGAGAAAAAATACAAAATTAGAATGAGAGAAACAGATAGGGGGAAATTTCTGAATCTATGCAGAGAAGCACTAGACGATTTAGAAGCTGAAATGATTCTCATTATGAAAAATATTGGAATTAGTGGGGATTTTTCCAACTACTATAGAACTGATTCAGAAGAATACAGAGCACTTACACAATCAACATTCATTGAGTTATGGAAAAAAGATCAAGTGTATCTAGCAAACAGACCTAACAACTATGATTGGGTTTCAGGAACGACCATTGCAGATGCAGAAATCATATACGAAGATTTGCCAACTAAACTAGTTTACATGAAATTCAAAATAAAGGATGCAGATCAGGAGATAGTTATAGCAAGTACAAGGCCAGAATTAGTTTGTGCATGCAAAACAATTATTGTAAATCCAGAAGATGGAAGATACACACAATACATTGGAAAGAAAATAATCGTTCCAATTACTAATGCAGAAGTTGAATTACGAACACATCATTCTGCTCAACAAGAATTTGGCTCAGGAGCAGTAATGGTATGTAGTTATGGTGACCAAAGTGACGTGGCATTGTTCAGAGAATTAGGATTAGAAGAGATTGTTGCAATTGGACTAGATGGAAGGATGACAGAAGCTGCAGGAGAATATGCAGGACTAAAACCAAAACAAGCAAGAACAAAAATTATTGAGGATCTAGAAACTAATGGGTTTATAGATAAAATTGAAGATATTATCCACAGAACACCACTGTCTGAGAGAAGTAAAATTCCCATTGAAATAATTCCAATGGAAGAATACTATCTAAAACAAAAAGAATCAGTTGAAAAAATGAAGAAGTTAGGACAAGAGATTACATTTCACCCTGCAATGCACAAGCAGATCTTGATGAATTGGCTTGAATCCATCAACATAGATTGGCCAATTTCAAGGAGAAGATATTATGGTACTGAAATCCCAATTTGGTATTGTAAAAAGTGCTCAGAACCTTATGTTCCTGAGCCTGGAAAATACTATAGACCATGGAAAGAAGATTGTCCAATTAATCAATGTCCAAAATGTCAATCTACTGAATTTGTAGGAGAAGAACGAACTTTTGATACATGGATGGATTCTAGTATATCACCTCTTTTTGTAAGTAAATTCAGAAAAGATGAAGAATTTTTCAGCAAGATATATCCTGCTTCAATAAGACCTCAAGCAAAAGATATTGTTAGGACATGGTTATACTATACACTACTAAGATGTGAGCAGCTTACAGGAGAGAAACCATGGTCTGAAGCTTGGATAATGGGATATGGTCTTGATGAAAAAGGAATGAAGATGAGTAAGAGTAAGGGAAATGCAATTGATCCTTTACCAGTTATTGAAAAATTAGGTGCAGACACTTTCAGATTTTGGAGTGCAAGTGAGATAAATCATGGATATGATTTTAGATGTAATGAACAAAAAATTGAATCAAATAAAAAATTCCTTACCAAGTTATGGAATGTATCAAGATTCTTGTCTAGTTTCCCAGTAATTGAATCAGGAACACTTACTGCATCAGATAAATGGGTTTTATCAGAATTAGATAATTTAGTAAAAGAATGTAAAAAAGGATATGAAGAATACAACTTTTTTATTCCTGCAATTGCAATTAGAGAATTCACATGGAATTTGTTTGCAGCACATTATATTGAAATGGTCAAGGCAAGAGCCTATGGAATTAATTTTTCTGATGAAGAAAGAAATGGTGCAATATTTACACTACACAAAGTATTATCAACAATTTTAAAATTATTAGCACCAATTACTCCATTTATCACAGAACATCTATGGAAGATTTTGTATTCCAAAGAAAGTATTCATAAACAAAGACAAGTTGAGCCTGAAAATATTGAAGCACAAAGTGACATTACAAAAGAAGTTACTAAATTTAATTCCAAGGTGTGGAATGAGAAAAAATCTCAGAGTTTATCATTAAAAGATTCAATAAAAATAGAAATTCCTGAAATTTTAGAACCATTCAAAAAAGATTTGAAATCTATGCATAATTTAGTAGACTAAGACAAAAAACTAGTTACTAATTTTGGAAGTATTAACAAGATTGACAAAATACTTGTGTAATGAAATATCTTCAGTTAGTTCAGGATGAAATGCAGTAGCAATTACATTTCCTTTTTTAACTGCAACTATTCGCCCATTAAATTTTGATAGAACTTCAACATCAGAACCAACATCTGAAACAGATGGTGCTCTGATAAAGACTCCATTAAATTTTGGAATATTAATAGAGGTCATAGAAATATTAGATTCGAAGGATTCTGGTTGTCGTCCAAAAGAGTTTCTTTCTAATTTGATATCAAGAATATCTAAAAGAGGTTGATCAGTTTTTCCAACAACACGATCGTTAGCTGTCTTTGATAGCATAATCATGCCAGCACAAATTCCAAGTACAGGCATTCCATTTTCAATTTTTTCTTTTAAGATCTTCAACGAACCATTTACCAAAGAAAGTTGTCCAATAGTAGTACTTTCACCACCAGGTATTATCAAACCATCTAATTGAGAAATTTCTTCAGGTGTTTTAACATCAGTTACTTTTCCATCTATGCCCAATTCATTGAGGGCAGATCTAGTGGATAAGAGATTTTCTTGAACATCGCCTTGTATGGATAACACTCCAACATTAAGACTCATGAAGAACCACCACGTTCTTGCATACGTAATTCTAGTGTATTTACATCTAATCCTAACATAGATTGCCTTTCATCAATCATTTTTTGGGCTTCTTTGACTTTATCGGATTCATTCCAAAAAGTAGTAGCCAAAACTATTGCTCTTGCTCTTTCTTTTGCGTCATCTGCATTAAAAATTCCAGAACCAACAAAGATTCCATCACAGCCAAGAGACATTAGATAAGCCGCGTCAGCAGGAGTTGCAATTCCTCCTGCTGCAAAATTCACAACCGGAAGTCTTCCAAGTTTTGCAGTTTGTTCAACAATATCATAAGAAACTTTGAATTCTCTTGCCACTCTCACTAAATCTTGATTATCTCCAGAATCATAAATTGCCTTAATTGTTCTTAATTCATCATTAACTTTTTTAATATGAGTAATAGCTTCTGCAACATTTCCAGTTCCAGGTTCACCTTTTGTTCTAATCATTGCGGCACCTTCTTCAATTCTTCTTAAAGCTTCTGCCAAGGATCTTGCACCGTTTACAACTGGTGTTGTAAAATCCCATTTCCAAATATGATGAAGTTCATCAGCAGGAGTTAAAACTTCAGATTCGTCAATCATATCTACATCAGTTTCCTGTAGAACTAGTGCTTCATTGACATGACCAATTCTACATTTTGCCATTACTGGAATTGTTACTGAATCCATAATGTCTTCAATAATTCTAATGCTTGCAGTTCGCGCAACTCCTCCCGCTTTTCTAACATCAGATGGAAGTTTGTCTAAAACCATTACAGAAACTGCTCCAGCTTCTTCAGCAATTTGAGCTTGTTCTACTGTTGTAACATCCATTACAACACCATTCTTCAACATGTGAGCAAAACCTCGTTTAAGAAGTGATGAACCACGTAAAATATCAATAGAATTTATTTTTTCAGAAACTATACCTTTAGCGTCAAGTCGTTCACCAGATAGTGGAAGCATATTCTAATTTTTACTAAAGCCTATTTGTACCTATTCACTAATTTCATTTATAATAAAATCAAATTCAGATTCAACCATAGTAATTATTGGAGGAACGAATTGTGCCGTAGCATTTTGTTCAGGCCAATGAATTAGATTGGTTATTCCATTAAGAGTAACTTTCATACTTGATTTCTGATATTCAGTTACATTTTCTAGAATTGGAAATGATTCTGATGGAATTGATATGAAACCAGTTTCTTTTATCAGTGCTTTTATTTTGTTAAGTTTTTTTTCATCTAATTTTGACCAAATATCAGATTGTAGATCTCCTAATTCAGTTACAGAGTATTTGAGTTTACCATCATTCTTAATGTAAAGAATTTCAGTTTTTTGTGCCTCAACTCTTTCTGTTACACCATAAGAAATTTTCTTTAATTGGTGTTTAATATATTCAATTTCAATTGTATCAAAAGAATTGGCTGCAGAAATTGGAATTTCATTTTTTGTAAGTAATGGAACTGAAATTAAAAGTGCTACAATAACTGGAATGGCACCTAATGCATAATGAATTGGTTTTACCATGATTGTTGAACAATTACAAATTCATGTTAATCGCAAATAAATCTTGGTTAAAAATAACTTAAAATTCGAGTCTATTTCACTCTTGTTCGTGGGGTCGTAGCCTAGCCTGGTAGGGCGACAGTGTCTACGATTAGATCACCGCTAAGGGCTCCAGAGGTAAACTAAGCTAAACTGACTCACGGATGATGTAAGTTTGGAGCTGTAGTGACCCGTAGGTCGCCGGTTCGATTCCGGTCGGCCCCACGTTAAAAATTCTATTGATTATTTCTCAAAACGTTTAGTGCAGAACCAGCTTTGAACCATTCAATTTGAGATTTGTTGTATGAGTGGTTTAACAAAATTTCTTCTTTATGTCCATCATCATGTGAAATAATACATTTGACTTGTTTGTGTGGTTCTAAATCATTCAAGTCTACTAGACTAATTTTGTCATCTTCAAGAATCTTGTCGTAATCATCAGGATTGTCAAATGTCAGTGCTAAAATTCCTTGTTTTTTCAGATTAGTTTCATGTATTCTAGCTAGACTTTTGGTAATAACTGCGACACATCCCAAATATCTTGGAGTCATAGCAGCATGCTCTCGGCTACTTCCCTCGCCATAATTATTATCACCGATTATCACCCAGTTCATTTGTTTTTCTTTATACTGTCTTGCAATTTTTGAAAATGGTTCAAGTTGATTGTTAAGAATATTCTTACCTTGACCTACTTTATCATTAAATGCATTAACTGCTCCTAGAAGCAGATTATCGCTGAGGTTATCCAAGTGTCCTCTAAGTGATAACCATGCACCTGCAGGAGAGATGTGGTCTGTAGTACACTTGCCATGAGCCTTGACCATTATTGGAATTTCTTCAAAATCTTTTCCGTTCCATTTTGGAAAGGCTTCTAAACGTTGTAGTCTTTTACTGTTAGGATCAATTATGATCTCAACATTATCAGAATTTTTAGGAGGAGAAACAAAAATTCCCTCAGGTCTCATAAAACCTTCTTCAGGAACTTCAGGTGCGGGTTTGGGTGGTTCAAGTTTGAATTTTGTTCCATCAGCTGCAGTTAACTCATCTTTTAATGGATTAAAGGAAAGTTTTCCTCCTAAAGCTAAAGCAATAATCATTTCAGGACTGCCAATGAAGTTTAGAGTATTTCTACGACCATCATTTCTTCCTGGAAAATTTCTGTTATATGATGTAACAATAGTATTTTTTTGATCTTTTTCTAATTCAGGTCTATTCCATTGTCCAATACATGGACCACAAGCATTTGCTAAAACAGTTGCGCCAATCTCTTTAAGAGAATCCATTAGCCCATCTCTTTCAATAGTTCCCCGAATTTGTTCAGAACCAGGAGTAACTAACAATGGAATTTTAGCTTTGATTCCTTTTGCTTTAGCTTGTTCAGCTAAGCTAGCTGCTCTTGACATATCCTCATAAGATGAATTTGTGCAACTGCCAATTAATGCAACAGAAATTGGATCAACATAATCATTAGATTTTACATCATCAGCCAGTTTAGAAATTGTTCTTGCCAAATCAGGAGTGTGAGGTCCAACAATATGAGGTTCTAATGTTGATAGATTGATTTCAATTACTTTGTCAAAGAATTTTTCAGGATTTGCTTCAACTTCAGAATCTGCAACAAGTGATTCTTTATTTTGATTTGCTAATTCAGCTATATCACCTCTGTTAGTGTATTTTAGATAAGTTTCCATTCTTTCATCATATGGAAAAATTGAACAGGTTGCACCAATTTCTGCTCCCATATTGGTAATTGTAGCTTTGCCAGTACAACTGATAGATTTTGTTCCAGGTCCAAAGTATTCAATTATTGAATTAGTACCTCCAGAAACTGTTAATTCCTTGGCAACTTTCAGTATGATATCTTTAGGGGCTGTCCATCCATTTAATTTTCCAGTTAGTTTAATTCCAATTAGTTTAGGGTAGAGTAATTCCCAAGGCATGTCTGCCATAGTTTCAGCTGCATCTAATCCACCGACTCCAATAGCAATCATTCCAAGACCACCAGCATTTGGAGTATGAGAATCTGTGCCAATCATCAAACCACCAGGAAATGCATAATTTTCAAGAATTACTTGATGAATTATTCCAGCACCAGGTTTCCAAAAACCACATCCAAATTTTGCAGCAGTAGATTCTAAGAATTTGAAAACTTCACTATTTTCATCAAGGGCAATTTTCATGTCAACATCACCTTGAACTTCAGCTCTAATGAGATGATCACAATGTACAGTTGTTGGTAAAGATGTTTGTTCAAGTCCGGCCTGCATAAATTGAAGCATTACCATTTGTCCTGTAACATCTTGTAACGCAACTCTATCAGGTTTTAGAAAAACATAATCTTTTCCACTAGTAAAACTTTTGTCATCAATTTCATTAAGATGGCCTGATAAAATTTTCTCAGTAAGTGAAAGTGGTCTTCCAACTATGTTTCTATATTTTGCAATGTTTTCTTTTAATTTTAGATAAACACGCAAAACATGTTCAGGAGTAGTATTGATTTCCATATTATGCAATTAATTAATCCTGAATTTAATTTTTACAATTTATAGATTAGGAAAATTAACCCAGTAGGCATGTAAATTCTTAACAATTATAAACGAAAAGTATCTTTCTTAAGTAATATTGGGGAGTTGTAAATTTTCTAAGTTGAGGTATGAATATGGTCAATAAGGGGTTTCCAAAATTTGGTATGTCACAAGCTGGAGCATTTGTTGCTGCTTTAAAAAATTATAATTTACCTGATTTCATTTTAGTAATGGTTGCAAAAGAATGCAAATCAGATCTTCTTGAAAGAGGCAGAATCGATGATAGATTACAAAGCATGAATGATGAGGCTTTGGAATTGCTACATAGAGTTTTTGTTGGTTGTAAAGAAGATGATGCAGGAAGATACGCACAGTATAGATTTTATGCATACGTTTCAAGCATGTATCATAAATGTGAAGTTCTAGTTAACGAAACAATACCTGGTGCAACAGGTAAAAATCACAAAATTGCTGTTGCAGTAAAAAATAATGGAATGTATATTGCAGTTGCACATAACAAACCAACTGGAAATCCTGTTAACAAAAAAGAAACCATAAGATTTTATGAAATGGTAGATGATATTAAGAAAGGAGAACAGGGTACAATGCTAACTGATGCAATTTATGGTTCTTCAGTAGGTTTTAGGGGTGATGCGTTAGTTGGACTTGAAAATTTGAGTGAATCAAGAACAAATGATCTTGAAAATAAGTTGGATTTCAAAACAGTAAATTTTGAAAACAATATCTATTCTGTAACAAAGTGTTAATTTGAAAGGTTATTTTTTAGGTTTAGTTCTGAAGTGTCCATTGTTAGAAACATAGGCTTACTATCAGTTTTTTGAAAATCTTCGCCATATTGTTCAAATTCTAATTGTTCGAAGAGATGCTTTGTCCAAATGTCATGAACTTCTTGAATGAATTTTTTGTGGTTAGAAATTCGTAATAATTCATGAAGTAATTCATGAGATACAGTAGTACAATTTTTTTCTGCAAGAAATAATATATCATTTGATTCTTTAAAGGGTTGCCAACATACCATTCCAAAATTTTCAGCATGATATCCTTCACAACCAGCACAATCAGTCCAGAATGGTCTGAAATGAGTTAGATAGAAATGGTAAATGTCTTTTCCTCTTTGTTCATGATCTCGTAAAAGAGTGGGTGTATCAAGTCTCTGAAAAAAACTTCTAGGTTTTGTAATCATTTCATCGCATTGAATTTCATAATCTTTTCCAAATTTTTCTTTTATCCATACTTTGTAAAACTGGCTCATTTTTTGAACATATTCATATTCAAACTGCCGTTTTTCACGATCTTCTTCTTTTACAACGAAAATAAAATGTAAAATCATGATATAAAGAAAAATGGGTGGTTTATGCCTGGCCTTCAATACCCATTAGGGTAAGAGTTGAACGAATCTTTTCAATTTTTCTGATCTTCCAAGTAATAGTTTCTCTGAGTTTTTCCACAGTTTCTGATTCAATCTTGACCAAAATATCGTATGCACCAAAAGTTCCATGAACTTCTTTAACACCATCTAAACCCTTTAGTTGCTGAATTATAGATTCTTCTGAACCTAGTTCACAGTTTATTAAAACATAAGCTGTTGCCATGAATTAATAAAACAAATCGACTATATCAATAAACCGATTATATTCAGTTTTGGGAAATCTTTAAGATTGTATCCCAAATTTGCTTTGGTACTGGCATTACAGATAATCTTGAAATTCTGACAAGTTCCCAATCTTTGAATTTTTTTTCTTTTTTCATTTCATCAAGTGTCACTGCACGTTTCAATGCTTTTTTGTATTTGACATCTACAACAACAAAACGTTCATTGTCTTCTTTGGGATTTGGATATGGTTTTGAAGTAATTTGCATTATCCCTACAGCTTGTCTTTCATCACCTGTATGATAAAATAAAACAAGATCACTAGGTTTCATTTCTCTCATATGCTTTAACGCAAGATTATTGTGAACACCATCCCAAACTGTTGTTTTTTCTTTTTTTAGTTGTTCAAAATTATAGCCTCTTGGTCCACTAGGTTCTTGTTTTGCCAACCAATAATTTACCATTTCAGTTTTCTGTATCACTGATGGATGTTTTATGGTTTTTCAATTTTTGGGAAATAAAATTGTCCCCCGGTTCTGACTCGCACAAGATCATTGGTATTTTAGCCAAAACCTCCTTGGGTTCTGAAACCGGGGTTGCCCTTAATGTGCCATGCCTGGGTGAATTAGAAATCATTGGTATCATTACGATCGACATCATCCCAATCCGTCTGCATGGTTGCTCTTAGGGCATACAACAGTCCACTAAGTCAAATATTAATCTGGTAGGTTTACTTCAAAGGAAACTATTGACTCTCTAAGCTTAAAGTTATCTTTAGTTGATTCGCTAATTTCACCAATGATTCCAATAATTTTTCCATTTACAGTAATGTTTGCAACGTGACCTTTTTCAAAAGTTGTATGAGTAGTGGTTTTAGTTTCACAGGTTTTTCCAAATATTGATTGAATGACAGATTGTAAAATAGATTTTATCTCGCTAAAGTTAGCATTTTTGTGAGAACTTACCGCACAGAGATGAGTTTCTTCAGTTACAGAACTTGTTTTATTAAAAATAGTTCCTATCTCAAATAATTTTTGAGGATATGATTCATGAATGTTTTTTGCTAGATTTTCAATTAATCCTGGGAGTAGTGAATCTCTAAGAATAGTATGTTCAAGACTTTTAGAATCTAAAACTGAGATAATTTTTGATGAATCTCTGTTTGTATTATCGTAAAGAATTCGTTTACTTGTTAAGCTGGAATTTAGAGCTTCCATATAGCCTAATCCAGTCATAATAGAAGAAATTGATTGTAAATTAATTGAGTTGGAATGTTTTTGACCAAGTGTTTGAGAAGGTGACAATGTAGGTTCAAGATTTTGAATTCCATACCCTAAAGCAACTTCTTCTACTAAATCCATTGATCCAAAAATATCAAATCTATATGCAGGAATTGCACAAATGATATTCTTGCCTTTAGTTGATGCATCTAGCCTAGATTTTTTCAAAGATGAAATAATCTTTGAAGTGTTAAGATTCAAACCAAGTATTTGGTTGATCAAGGAAGGACTTACAGACATTTTCTTTTGTTCAAGTTTTGGTGAAGAGTTTTTTGCTCCAGAAATTTGAACGGATTCTAAAGTAAACCCTGCACTTTGTAAAATGGTTGCAACCACTGAAAGCATATCTTCAGCATCTTCTTTATTGATTCCAGTCACTTCAACAAATAGATTTTTTGTTTTGGTTGTAACAGTAGTTACTGCTGCGTTAATTATTGGAGGGAAAGAAACTGTTTTTTGATTTGCATCTAAAATTAGAGGTACTAGTGAGAAGTTTCCAAGTATAGAACCATAATCTTTTCCCACATCAGTGTTATTGAGAATCTCAGAAATTGAAAGTTCTTTTTTAGAGTTTAATGGAATGAATTTATGATTTCTATTAGCAGCTTTGTAAACCAAAGGAAAAGTAATCTTATCCAAGTCATGAATTCCTATAGATGATTTCTTTCTCTTTCTTCCTATTCCAAAATGAAGATCTTCTTGCAGGGTCAAAAACTGTTTAATTGTATTATCATCAATTTTTCCATTTTTTGCAACAATTCCAGTTACAAAGGGACGAATTTTTGATACTTCAGATTTTACAGAAATAACATACTTTTTTGATTTTTTGATATTCAGTTTAATTGCTCCAGTTTTGATTTGTAGTAGTCCTTGCAATCCAAGTGCAATTCCAAAATCGGTCGAATAATCAGGCCTATTTGGGCTATATTCAATTCTGATTAGGTCTTTGTTTTCAGATTCAATATCTAATCCAAGAAACGGTAAGGAATCAGAAATTTGTTTTTTGGTAACTTTGCCAACTAATTTTTGAAGGCGTTTATAGGATAGTTCAACTACTGGCATTTTCTAGCACTCCTTAACCAACTCAAGTTGTTATTGTAAAACTCTCTCACATCATCAAGACCATACTTCAGCATTGCAATTCTTTCAATACCTCCTCCCCATGCCAAAACAGGTTTAGTGATCCCAAGAGGTTTAGTGACTTCAGGTCTGAAAATTCCCATTCCAAATAGTTCTACCCATTTTCCTAGTCTTTCATTATACACCATAGTTTGTAGTGAAGGTTCTGTGTATGGAAAAAATGTTGGCCAGAATTTTATTTTTGTAATTCCAATTCGTTTGTAGAATTCTCGTTGAATTCCCATTAAATTTCTTAGATTAGCATCTTTTCCTACAACAACTCCTTCAATTTGATTAAATTCTACAAGATGTTTGTAACTTACTTTTTCATTTCTAAATACACGACCTAATGAGAAAATTCTAGATTCATCAGGTTTGGTTTCAGCTAGATGTTTAATTGTAACACAAGTAGTATGAGTTCTTAGAACCATTTTTCTTGCTTCATTGATATCCCAATGATATCTCCAATTCTTCTTATGAGATTCAGAAACTTTTCTAATTTGTTCTGGAGTTGCAATTTTTTTGGCAGAAATACCATCAAGATAGAATGTATCCTGTAATTCTCTTGCAGGATGATCTTGTGGAGTAAATAGAGCGTCAAAATTCCAAAAGCTTGACTGAGTCATTTTTCCATTAATTTCAGAAAATCCTAATGTAACGAAAATTTCACGAATTTCATCAATAGTATCTTTTAATGGATGAGTTCTTGCAGCAAAAACTTCAGGTGCTTTTGCTTCAACATCAATTGCACCACTTGGTTGAGATAAATCATCTAAATTGATTTTTTTGCCTTCATTGGTTAATGAAATTTTTTTGATAGTGAATGAAGATTCAATAATAAAATAAGGACGTTTTTTCAGCGATGTAATTGCAAAAAGAGAATCTGCAGATACTTTAATTTCATTAGTTTCATTTTCTTGTTGAGATTTAGAGGTTATGATGAATTTTTCTTCTAATGATTCTTGACGATCTTTGTTTAAAGAAAGTTCAGTTGATTTTTCATTTTTAGTAATGGAAATCCAATCATTCTTTTTTGCATATGCTATTGCTGCATTAAAATCTAAACCTAAAATGGGTTTTAACTTATCAAAAGTTGTATTTCCTTTTTCAATTTCATTTACTAATATTCTTTCAGGTAAACCATTTTCAATTGCTTCATCTCCTTTCTCTCCAAAATGAAAATGGATGTCAGTTGATTCTTTCACATCTGCAAGATTTTTCAATTTTAGCCATTCAATGCCTCTTCTTACTTGATCAGATTGTAAACCAGTTTTTTTTATTATTTCAGATATTGTTAGAATTTGATCAGGCTGCAAAGAATGAATGATTTTTTTTTCAATATCATGAAAAACCTGTGACAACATCAGAAAGATCGAAAAAGACTTTTTAAACCTTAACCTAAGTCAGATTGAATGTCAGCTGATGACTTTATTGTAACTCCTTGGCATGTTGAAGGAGATATTGATTATGATAAATTAATCATAAGGTTCGGTACTGAGAAGATTTCTTCAGAATTGCAAGAGAGGATCAAGAAAGTGACAGGTGAAGACCATTTCATGCTTAGAAGAGGTATTTTCTTCTCTCATAGAGAAATGAACAGAATTCTTGATGATTATGAAAAGGGTAACAAATTCTTTCTGTATACTGGAAGAGGCCCTTCTGGTCATACTCATATAGGACATTTGGTACCATGGGTTTTTGCAAAATGGTTACAAGAAAAGTTTGATGTTAACATGTATTTTCAATTAACAGATGACGAAAAATTTTATTCAAAACCTAACCTAACGTTAGAAGAAACTGGAAAATTTGCATATGAGAATGCACTAGACTTTATTGCATTAGGTTTCAAACCAGAAAAAACAAAAATTATTATCAATACAAAAAATATTCAGACTCTCTATCCAATTGCAGCTCAAGTAGCAAAGAAAATTAACTTTTCAAATACAAAAGCAACATTTGGATTTACAAATGAAACAAACATTGGTATGATTTTTTATACATCATTACAATCTGCACCGTGTTTTATTGAAGACAAACCAGTTTTGATTCCATTAGGGGTAGACCAAGATCCTCACTTTAGATTAACAAGAGACATTGCACAAAAGATTGGAAAACCAAAACCTGCATTAATTCACAATATTATGATTCCAGGCTTGGAAGGACCAGGTGGAAAGATGTCAGCTTCTAATGAAAACAGTACAGTTTACACAACTGATGCACCAAATGTAGTAAAAAAGAAAATTAACAAATATGCATTTTCAGGTGGACAACCAGACATTGAACAACATAGAAAACTTGGAGGAAATCCAGACATCGATGTATCATATCAATATCTTAGAATATTTTTTGAACCAGATGACAACAAGTTAAAGTCAATTTATGAAGATTACAAATCTGGAAAATTACTTACAGGAGAACTAAAAGCAATTTTAATTGAAAAAATTAACGATTTTCTTGCCATTCATCAGGAAAAAAGAGAAAAGGCAAAAGACCAGATAGACCAATTTCTTTTTGAGGATAAATGAAAATCAGTATTGCCTGTGACAGCAAATATGAGGCTCTAAAATTTGCTAGTTTAATATTCGTAAAGGACGGTAAAGAAACATACATCACATCAATCCTAAATGTGATTGAAAATGAATTGGTGATTTCATTGAAGGACAAATCTGCTCACAGTATTGTTCTAAAGGATAAAGTAAATGTTGAGAAATTTGCGGATTTTATTCAATCAGTAATTGACAAAGAACACAAGCTAGTTTCCATTGAAATTCTAGAGCACAATATAGAAATTGTGAAAGAGTGAATTCATAGAGTAAATACAGTATATAGTGTTACAATTACAACCATAGCTACTAGAGAAATTGTTAATGCCTTAGAGTCGCCATCCATGATTCGATTTCAAAATTATTATTATTAAAGTGTTAATAAATTTTCAAGGATGATTTTAAAGATCATCTAGGAAAATGTCTACTCGTTTTTGACTTTGGTCTTGATCTGTCTTCTGTTCGTTTTGAAATAGGTTCTCTAATTTGATTACAATTAAAGCAAAATACCTTTAATTCTTCTCTAGCAAGATCTGGTGCTGAAATATATTTTCCCCATGAGGCAGCATCGCCACCACGGCCAGAATTATCAGAAGTGACATTTTCAGAAATTGGACTTATTCCTAATGCTCTTTCATCCTTGAAACCACAATTAGAACAGACTTTTCCACCTAAAATTTCATATAATTTTTCTTTGATAGTTTCATAAAATTTGTTTGAACCATTTGCAAAGAAACTCTCTTGTTTTCTCAAAAATTTATCACTTCGTGGCTTGCTAGATCTAGAATTATCTCCACGAGATTCTCGTCTAGATGAAGATCTTGAACCTCTATCATCTCTGGAATATCTTGAACCTCTATCATCTCTGGAATATCTTGAACCTCTATCATCTCTGGAATATCTATCACTTCCTGAATCTTGTGGTTTGTTTTGTCTGAAACAATCACTGCAGTAT